>Ga0126335_1002649_pt1 | contig 10819 bp, 10 predicted proteins | sample OlaspJWI45metaG_FD_108409 | JGI IMG/M metagenome (GOLD analysis project Ga0126335, IMG submission 108409) | Marine gutless worms symbiont microbial communities from Oahu, Hawaii - Olavius sp. 1 OAHU.JWI-45 metaG | ecosystem: Host-associated > Annelida > Digestive system > Unclassified | place... | reverse complement strand
TGAAAACCTGAAAACCATGCAGACAACGTACCATCTTATTACAACAACCTAAGCGGAGCATACACCAGACTTCTTTTTAACAATTAAAATATCTCCACTTGCATTTCATACAAAAACATTCAACGAAATATGCTGCAAATTTCTGAGCGAAAACGGTACTCTCATCATAATGTTAGTGTGTCTTTGCTATTTAATCCAAACTATTCTGTTACTTAAAATCATTCTCAATCAGCATGAATTCCAGTTAACATCTTGCACTACATAAAATAGACGTCATAATGATGATAGATCATATGAACTGACAGCTTACATCTTGTATATCCACTATGACTAACATTTAATCTATTCTATACCACTGATAACACACTCAACAGCAACTACATCTGTCTATCACTGATTCTATCACTGATTCTCAATACAACTACACAATGGGACAAAGTAGAGTATGCATAATGAACCGTAGTGTGCGAACCACCGTGTACTAGGTAACACCAATAACTTTATGATGCTGTATACTAACTAGAACTATCACGGAGGTTTCAATAACATTAGCATTAACACCTGCAACTGGCTATAACTGAAATGCTGCAATACATTTATAGTAGGCCTACATAAATGTCACCTGTGCACCAGATGCAAGACACTCACATGACACAAATGCGAGAAAAAAGGGTCATTTGTTTTGATTCTGTGTGCAAAACTGCACAAGGTAATAACAAAACATATTAATGTATACATGCATCAGTAACATGAGAACTTTAATTATGCATCAGTCATCACTAACCAGCAAAATTAACATTCGATTTGATCATAGCTCATCAGAAAACTGTTCAAATAAATGACTGCATTAAGTATCTATTCCACATGCTCCAATTTAATAAATAAAAAAACCAACGGAATAGCGTACAACAGTAAAACGAAAAACACACTAAGCAATACTCAGTACTCACAATGACCCATAGAGATCACATGTTCAGTATCAAATATAGCAATGGCCACTTGATAAATACACGAGTATCGCTGATAATCAAAATAGCAGATCTGAAATAGCATCCAAACATTACAGCAGCATGCTTAAAGACATGATGAACAGATAAAATGGATTAATGCGATCATCCAAATTTCATTTTAAAAACAGCAATGTGATCACACAGATGGTTTCAAAATTAGTCTTCCCAAATAGACCAGACATTAATAATTCTCGCTCGTTTTGCTTGCAGCACCAAATTCTGATCTTAAATCTGCCCTTAAATATTAAGCCTCTACTCTATACTGGTTATTGACTTGAAATTAAATTCATAACAGACTCTCATAATCAAGTTCTCACTCTCATTCAACAGTGTCTGCACAAAAGCTTTCATCACAGAAAACTGGTATTCTCTGGTATTCACATGGGTGAGTAGAGGCTTAATGTCCCACTCGACACATTATAGGTCATTTCGGGGACATTTTTGCAGACCAGATAACCCAGCCAACAGCGTCTAAGCACTGAAGGAAGCCAGCTGGCCACTGCAATAGGCTTCAATCCCACCAGAGCCACCCCACCTTGTTGCAGTGTCGTCCCGTGAGTCTAAAGCACAGATGCTCACAGTTCATTGTAGACTGCTAAATTACTCCTGCCTTTAGCATTAGCTGCACAGCATACAATCTTAGATGTCTTCACTTCATTTTTATGTCCAACTGCATCAATGCAAATCATAAGAAAAATCATCAGAACAATGTATGGGCACCATCCTCATAATGAACTGCACCACCTGTGTGCCACATTTTAACTTGAGCATTATAAACTATCCACTCAATAGCGTCGACAAAATTAGCATCAGCAGATATGCTGAGAACTAAGCAGTGCTGAGAGTAAAATAAAAATGCAGACTTAGTCTTAAACCATTTGTGCAAGTCATGCTGAATATGAAAAGAATTGTGAAAAAAAATAAGAACATGCACTTAAGACTGGAACAAACCTAACACAGCATACACAGGAAGACAGCACATTTGACTTGAAGATATCACAAACAAATGATGATAATGCTGAGACCCGAGACAATACGTAGTAATAAACCACAAATGCACAAGTCTTAACACAGCTGTCACGCAATAGCATTATTCAAACATTGGGAATAATACACGACTTGCAGTTAGTAGCTGACAGGTAGTGACTGTTCCCGGACATGTACGAAATACTGCCAAACACAGCCCACACAGTGCAAAAGAGCACAGAATTCACAGCCAAGAGACAAGACAGTCACGGAACTGGCAACCGGTGAGATCAGTCACACCTAGTGATGACTAGCATGTCACAAAATGCTGGAACGGTAGCGATCGGCAGTGGCCAGGAATGAACTATGGAAGTCGGCATCTATTTCAGCCGGTATTGTCTAAACAACTAAGGTCCATAGGTTCTATCAGAGGTGCCACAGCTGAGCCACACATACGACCAACATAAATCCAGCTGCCTAGAGTCTTTTGACTAGTAAATGTACCACTCCCGCACAACAGTTTTCAGCATCAAGAGCAAACTTAAGACATTTTCGGCCACATTTCACACAACATGTACAATACATGCGAAGATGTGTATCTACATATCATGTGGATCGTTCTGTTCTACAAAACGTGTCAAATTGGCAGTCCAGTGCTCCCAAAAAAAACTTTTTAAAAAGTAAAAAAATGACGATGTAACAAAATATAAATTCAAAGACAGCACAACTGTTGCAGTAGTTAGTGTTGCACAGCAGCTGTTCACAACTACAGCAAACATGGCACTTGTATCCACCACTAAATCTGCCTTGACTGATCACATAATCGAACTGCGTCCCATTTACTATCTTGCTAATGCTGTATCGTACAACTTCACATTAACCTAATTCTGTCACTGTCACATCAAGTCTGCTAGACTAACACAAACAATGCTATACACACTCTACATTTGTCGTCAAGTGACGCAGTTGTAAACTAACATACAGCATATACAGTCACAACACTGCAACAGCACACTGAGCTACCTTAGGCGACCAGTCTCTGTATTCTACGACTTTTCCGCACAATACTATTGCCATTATAACCAAACAGCCTAACAAGGGTTTTCTGCATTGTATGTCAATTACAGCATTTGACACACTGACAGCAGCAACAATCAGTAGTGTACAGTACATATGATATGTGTATGGCCCGGGATATTTGTGACTGACACTTTTGGTGCGTAGCAACAGCGTGAATACAATAATAATACAACAACCTCAGTTCTGTACATCATTGTTTAGCTGCCAAAAATATTCCAACAAAATATTCATTTAAAGAAATATTATTGCAACAAAATCAACAAAAACATGCCATGTAACAAAATCATTCCATGTAATATGCTGCAGAATTTAACCTGAATAAAAAATATTGGATATGCCTAGATCATATATGACAATAGTTTGAAGAGAAAGCAACAGTCTTATGAACTAACAATATGTTACAAGATACCTAACTCTGTCTAGCACATACATCCTAAACATGTCTTCTAACTATTCAACTGTCACTGAATAAACCTATCATGTGATACAATTAGGGCCTGCAGAATCACATGTTCCGAAATTTCAGATTATGCTACCAAAAATCAAAAATTACGTGAAATTATGATTTTCATTTAGGTGCAAAAAATAATGCAAAATGGTCTGAAATGACGCCATCAACAACACTGAATGTGATGCATTCAGCAATGGCAAAAGGTACTGAGCACCTCGTCTGCTAGGTGACCATGCCAGCATTACTAAACGTACCGATGTTGTGAACAGGCTTACAATCGGACATTGTTCGTACCTGTGACAACATTACTCTTTATGTCGTGTTTAAATTTTGCTAAATTATGTGCATTTTGTCAATTATGTGATAACTGTAACATTATGTGAACAAGTAGGGTGACTATCGTCACAGGGTCCTCAGTGCTCTGCATTGTCTGAGGAATATGATGTGCATCACTGGCATCATCTTCATTTTACTTCATCAGAGGGCAACACATTTTTGGTATTTTTGGCGTTTTTTTGCTGCAAGTAAAAAACTTTCCAAAAATCTAAGTGCGCGCATCATCCTCGTACTAGATGCCACATTTGTGCCAAATTTGACATTGTCTGGCCTTCTCAGACCTGAGATATCGTTTGGAGAAAAAACAGTCACCCACCTACCCACCCACCCAGTTCATTTCACCATTGGTGAACCTCAGTCCACTGAGGAAAAATGCAAAATTATACAAAAATCACTAAACTACGCAAAAAACTGCATGATGACATAATTCTGCAGGCCCTAGATCCAATGATTAGATGACGAGTTGAGCAATGCGGACGGCATTCTTCACCGTCATCATTTCTGCTGATTGCTAACTCTCATTCGCAACAGTCAATGCTACAGTTCACCGGTGGAGCCACGGAATGGCGATGCTGCAGTTGTGGGTTGTATCCAACGCAGTACAGTTGTGGGGATAGGTGGGCCTTGTTGGTGGTGGTTGCTATCACAGACTGTTGCCTGCATCTGTATTTGCAAGCTGTGTCATGGTCCGTAGTGAGATCCCAGTTTTCTCTTCTGCTGCAAGGACAACTGTCGTACTGTGGGCATCAACGCCGTTCTCAATCTCCTGTCCCAGCTCAGTCGTCTTATCAAACTGCAGACCATCCTCTGCCAGCTGTGGCTCCACCTCTACTCTTGGCACTGTTGTTGATAGCAATTTCTACACAGTACACCGCAATCCATCCATCCATATTACCGTGCAGCACACATTTCAGTACCACTTATTCTACTACCACTAACTGTCACCCATGTGAAACTTTTCAGCTACACTCTCTGGTAGTGGCATGGTAAAGTTACTAATTTCAGATTTTAAGAATTTTGTGGGCATTTTGTGGTAATGTATAGTAATGCAGGCAAGAATCATCAGCTTCATGAAGGAATTACAGACTGAGTTTTCCACCAGTTTTGCATTGCTGTCGAGTGGCGATGCATTTGATTTCTAATAATTTTTTACTGAGTATGGTGTATCCAACAGCATGACTACAGAAAGTATGACAACAGGACACATGTAGTTCAGTGAAGATGTGTAACAGACAAAGTAGGAACACACATGCTGACCTGTCTGAGAGTAGCTCCAGGCGCCTTGAAGAGGACAATAACTGCAACGACGAAGATTGGAATGTTGGACGCTAGGGTCATCATCCAACCAATTACCTCTGCCCACGCTGGGTACGGACTGCCACCATACTCCACGGGCTTGTAGCGGACAAAGCTGAATATCAGGATCAGCTGAAATCACACAAAACACACTCGGTCTAAGACTACTCGCTAAAAGCATTTTTCTACAGCTCTCATGCAAACAGCCATCAACAAATAGTGACTCTGAAGTTAATCTTTCAATTCAGTTTGATTCCATTTGTCAACGACTTTTAATTCTGATCTCAACTGGTAGACTATGCATAAGTCACAAGTGTCAGCTACTGACTTGATAACTAACATTTGCATTTTGTATCATATGTGTCGAATGATTAATTTGCCTTTACATATTCTAAGGTCAGGTTCTGCCTGGCATTAGAACATGCTACGGCAAATTATCTCCGTATGTAACCAGCTACTCCGGTTAACTTAGCCTGGTCATCCCTCTGTGGACAGATGCAGTGAGTAGCAAAGTAGTAACGAAAGCTGGGGAATAAATGCACACAATGCAGTGCACTGGCACCGAGATCTTGCAGTGAAAGCCGGTGTGTCTGTAGACTACAGTATATACTCGCGTGTACGTGGACAATTTTTGGCTGAATTTTGACATTAAACCTGTGGGGGTCGACTTATACGCGGATCATGCCACACAGACAGAGTCAACATTCAGGATCACTGCAACGTCTCAGGGATGCTCACTCTGTGTAGATGCTGCACGCAGCATGGACCAACAGTAGGCCATTAGGACTACATGAACGCATGAGGGAGTGACCAGCCGCGGGCCTGCGGGGTCAACAGTCGCACGCACACACTGACTGCTGCTGCTGCATAGCATTTACGTCAGTCATTGTAACTGGACACCATTCCACCACGCAAAGCCGTCATTCAGTGTATGATAACTGTACTGAACTAATACTAGAACAGTTTGCCGCCATGTTTGGCAATGACTTGGGTGCATCTGGTGATGACTTCAGCAGCTTTAAACAAGCGGAGTAGGCCTAGGCCTAACGCCGACACGACTGACAATGTCACGTCATGTAGGCCTACCATAGATTTCATTAGGTGTACGACTTCTGCGACTAGTGCAATAAAACTTGCAACCAAGTGCAATAAAACTGCCACATGCACGCTAGGTCGCACGTTGCTTTAGTTGTTCTACACTTGTGGACACTCACACATTATCAAGGCATGCATCTAGGGTACTCGTTCATCGCCAATTTTGCTTACTGGCTTACACAAGGGTCACTATTTTTTGCTAGATTTTCGGCCGTGGAAATGGGGGTCGGCTTATATGCGGACGGCTTATGTGCAAGTACATACAGTAAACAGACACAGATCAGCATTGCCCGACTCAGGACTTAAGTTACTTCAAAATGTTATGCTACCCTTCATGTACACTGGAAGACACTCACAATAATCAGCAAAGGCGAAATTATCTTCCAGCAGATTTTCCAGATTTTGTGCACCCGATAGCCAGTCATCGATTCCACGTGTGATGCCATTTTATCCACACCTTCACATACAAATGCACATCCCTGACATACTATGTATTGGGCTGCTATGGCTACCGACTAACACCTTACGAATTCATACATATACCACTGTGCTGTGTCAAAAATACTAGACACAAACAAATTGGATTCAAGGCAGATGCAGATACCAAAACAACCTGTAATTACTAATCTTTAACTCAAAACGTGATGTAGAAATGAGTGACTGCAAGGCAGAAAGGATAGGACCAAAACCCCTGCATGATGCATCATATCAAGCCGTGATCTTAAACAGTCATAGACATGGCAACAAATGACTGACTACAACTATAAAGTCTATGGTAAACCCATCATCTGCCATGCCGGCCGACCACGCATGGATGGACAGATGGACAGACAGCATGACCAGAATGCACACTGCGTCTTCTGCCAACAGGCACAGTGGCACACAGATGCATAAAAATCATACGTTCCTAACCATATATCCAGTTGACGACGAGGCATTCAATGATAGCAATAACCAGAACACAGAATCCGGCACTGTAATAATCCATCAGCTGAAGGACATACATGCCACCCTACAACAGTGCAGCAAACAGTCACCGCCAGTAATGCCGACTGCTGCCCTCATCTATCTCCAAAGTCAGAATCCATATGTAACAGAATGTGAAAATAAAACCAGAGAGATTGAATTTCTAAAATGCGGACTTAGGTTTAGTATTATTATGCTTAAACACTGTCGTCGTTGTCGTCGTCGCCACCGCCGTCGTCCTCTACACAATGCCAGTGGGAACATCTATGTGCGATATGCCTGATTGAGGAGTGGCCGATGTTCTGGATCTTGCAGCCAGGACTGGTGGAGATGCAAGCTTGGACATCGCTAATCCTCTGGTAGACGGTTTATGGAGGCTCGGAGTGCCCTGTTGTGATTGTGCAATGGGTCAGCTGAGCAGATGTGGCAGAACAGTTTAAGACGTGGATCTAGGATGGTACTGGTGACTTGGCGCTGGTTTTTTCGCTTGCAGAATGTCAGATTTGAGACATGGATTGTGTAGGTATGCGGAGAATGTGTCACAGATGCACTAGTACTGACAACAAAAAAGCTAAGTAACACAACAAAACATGTCAGAAACCTAATGAAAAGTCTACTAGTAAAATCTGCGATAGTAGCAAACAAAAGTGGACAAGGCCAGTAGTACCTGTGTAGTGCAAGGAATGCCGAGCAAAAAGCCAATGGTACATACACCCATGACGGCAAGAACACGATATTGCCAGTGAAGAACCAGTGACTGCCATGTGTCCATGATACCCGTCATAATGGTCTCCACACCAACCATCTGTACACACGTCACAACCAAAATGACAAACTAATGATTACATTGGCACACCTCCAATAGTAAGACTGTGAGCTCATTATTACGGTCATTACAGTGATTGCTGTTTTCAAAAACCGCAATAAAATACACAATAGGCGGAACACTGTAAAAACATGTCCGCCAGTGAGAAATGTGCTCCAAACAAACACATTCTACACCAAGCAGTGGCCAATCTTCGTCATCGTCGTTGGCAGCTCCTCATTTCCGAGGATCAGATATCACCTTGGTTCACGAGGGGTGGAAAGCTTGTTTGTGGCTGATGAGACCAATACGAGCCCGGAAAATACGGGGACATTGATCGCAGAAGATAGTAGCTGGTGCAGGTAGTAAGGTGGCTCTGGCTTTTCGACGGTGTCATTTCTCTTCAGCCTCTTCTCTTCTCATTCTCTCAAAATGATCAGATCCCTCATGGATTGTCCTCCTCCATAAGGGACGGTCCCAGGCGATGGTTTCCCAGGTTTTGATGTTGATGTTGGTCTTCTGAAGCATCTGTTTGAGTTGGTCTTTGTAGCGCTTGAGTGGATGTCCATGAGACGTTATCCAGTTGGCAATTCACTGAAAAGGATCTGTCATGGAGTTGAGTTTCATCCATTCTCACGACATGGCCTGACCATCGGAGTCGGTGTCTAATGATGACGGCTTTGATGCTCCTGGTCCTAGCCATGACCACCAAAATGATCATTGCATGCCATGTGCAATGAACCAGTTGTAACCTACTTACTGAGTGAAAAATCAAATCACCTTTCAATTACTGTAAATTCATGCTTACCAGACTGGCACAAGAGAGACAAGTAGTCAACAAGACTGGCTATAAAAGCAACAGCAACCGCTCATTACACAACCAGCAAGACAAAAAAATGACAATAACACAGACCTGACTGCCGATGCCGAGCAGGAACAGCATAAAGAAGAAGAGAGCCGACCAGACTGGAGCTAGAGGCATCATGCTCAGTGCTCGTGGATATGCCACAAATGCCAGGCCCGGACCTACATCACACACCGCAATTCATTTGCTCTGACATGAACTGGGCCACCTTTACTTTCACGACTACTTTGTAAACTTCAGATCCACATAATTCCTAAGAGTTTTACAAGCAATACATCTCCATTCATCTGATTATCTACCAGGACATTTACTTTGCCGAATGTTTATTGCAATTGTTTTGTGTAATCCACCTCAATAATGCAACTGCATTTAGACATTTGTGAAACAGCTAACTGCTGGAAAACTGGACTCACTGCACTAGACATAATGGCCCACTAACAGTCCAAATCTGAATATCAAGAAATAATTTACATTTCTAAATACAATGCAAGTTACGTCACAGCACCATGCAACTAAACACACATCTGACTGGAGTTCATGTGACAAAGCCAACAGCTGATATGACCACCGACTGCATTGAAAATTTGATTAAAAAATTTGTTTTTACCGTGACAAATACAGGGTGGACCAAAAAACTGGACCAATTTTGGACTTAGACTAACCTTATACTAAATCACCTGGAGCAAGACTGGTGCTTTAAATTTCACCAAAATGTTCTTTGTGCAGCTTTACTGAATACCCTCAGAATGGCACGATTTCAGTGACAACGTTTATTTTCTGTATTTATTTCATTCAAAATACATGATAAACACTGTTTTTTAAACATCTTTCAGGCAAGATGAAAATCAACACGTCTATCCTGTGACTACTAACTGATCACTATGGCAAGTCTTTTTGGCAATTTGTCATTCTCTTGTTTATTGTTTCCTGACTTAACTGATCCCAACAATTTATAAACACACTTCAGGCTATCAATATCTTTAGACTTTTTGACGATACAACTTCTGCTGCAAAGCTCGACGACACCAAGAAATAACCGGATTAAGGTCTGGACTATTCAGTCGACAGTTTTTTGGTTCAACGAGATCCGGTATATGAAATTGCAAGTAAGCGCTTGTGTGACATAAGCGAAAAATGGAAAATGAAATCGTTGCCTGAAATATGGCAAATGTCTGGCAATAATTTTTATAATGACACTGTCACAGTAATACACACTGTTTATTTTTGCTCTTGGCTATATGGAGAACACGACATTTTCCAAATTTTGATACAGCAGCTGATATCGCTGTTTCTCAGCTACTGGCATTGGACAGGACATCACAACTTCAGTGCACTTGCATAGAACATATAACAAATCAAACATAACCTAACTGATTCATAAAGCAGCTTTATTCCCACACATAATGATACCATTTAATCTATGGTACATCATTATAGTGACAGTTATTCACAGCTAAATTTGGTCCATTTTTTTGGCTGACCCTGTTCAAGTGGCCATTACACACTACTTATAACATATAAGTTATCATACACATAGCAACTAAACGCTCTTAACTAAATGCACCCAAACTGAAATTATATACACAAATACAATACAACTGCATTAGCAGTTTGTAAAAATGTGCTGAAGCCAATCCTTGTGACAGACTCACCAGAGTTGATCACTTTCTCAATAGGCATGTTCTGTTCATGAGCCATAAATCCAATGATGGAAAAGACTGCAATTCCAGCATAAAGGCTTGTGCCAAAGCTGACGAAATTGATCACAATCGCATCTCTGACATATTACACAGATATATCAAGAACTCTTCACATCAACAGCAATGCAAACAGCTAACAGACAAATACACACAAAAACATAAAAGTTTTCTCTTAGTATATTATCATTAGCCATAAACCAAATATGTTTCACAGAAAACCAAATGCAACAAAATTGCCACCAAGGTGCT
>Ga0126335_1002648_pt1 | contig 10822 bp, 9 predicted proteins | sample OlaspJWI45metaG_FD_108409 | JGI IMG/M metagenome (GOLD analysis project Ga0126335, IMG submission 108409) | Marine gutless worms symbiont microbial communities from Oahu, Hawaii - Olavius sp. 1 OAHU.JWI-45 metaG | ecosystem: Host-associated > Annelida > Digestive system > Unclassified | place... | reverse complement strand
ATCTGATATAATTTTAGCCTCTTTGCCATCTTTCTGCCAAAAATTATCCAAATTGGTGGAAATTTGACGAAGTTGTAACAAAAACAAATCTGTGCAGTTTTTTTTGAGACACGGTGTATAGTCCTAAGTTCCTAATTCGTAATCTACCGCGACTCAAAGGTTGACAAACATGTAGCAACAATTTCTCAACATCTTGGCCTGTACAGAGTGCATATATGGTAGGCTTATAAACATGACAACATTCTGCTAAATAATTAAGACACCTTTCGCTAATAATATTATATATTTGTATTAAAAAGAAAGTTACATACAGGTTCTCCAAAATGTGGAGGTTTTCCCATTTCACTTTACTCAACACATCGAAATCATCCGTGAGTGATTTTCACAAATGACTAATTCGGGTAGAAGATTTTAAATATTTTGACATGCAAAACTATAGAGTAGGCCATGGACGATCTTAGCCTATAGCCTAAGCTTAATTTCGTGAAAATCGGCTTCGGAGTTAAGGCACATATTAAGCCTTAGTCAATGTAGGTCCATATGAAGACACAGTGGACACGGTAGATGTCAGCGCATCTCAATTCCGACCATTGGAGTCTGCTGCAGACTACAACTGATGATCGCTTGATCAGTATCATCAGTCACTGTTGATGATGCTGCACCGGTAGGCGGGAGGGGTCTCTCTCTCATTCGAATCGCGAGCCACGCACCCTCCCGCTCTGTGAAAAATGCTTTAACTGATGGATTTAGGCGTCAGGGAAGGGGGACAAAATTGGGAAGAGGGAGGAGGAAAAAAAATCGAGGAAATGGAAAAACGGAGGAATTCTGAGAGGGGAGGGAAAGGGCTGCATTACTTGATACTTGGCTCCTCCTCGAAATTGTCCTAGATCCGCCAGTGTTGGTGCAGGTTGCGTATACTAGTAGACCAACACCTCGCAAAGCGCGGCACTGAACAGCTTTGTTCTGCGCTGAGCTACACCAGTCGCCTCAACATAGACGTGTTGTCCAGTCAGCGGTCTGACGCACTGGACATAGAGACGAGGCCTAAATACGGCTCCGTTCAGTCGTGATACAAAGCCACACATCTTGCCAGGTTGGTGGAGTGACTCGGACCCCGCCTTGCTGTCGACGTAGACAGTCAGACGGTCGAGGTTCTGAGTGTAACCGGCCGACGTGCGCCAGTCTTCATTGCCCCCTAGACAAAGACGCCAAACTAATGTCATGCACTGGACAGCTGCATGAGAAGAACTAGAAAATGCATTGATGCGTATGCCTCCGCCTCGCGCCCACGTGCCTCGGGGAGAGGAGGGAGGGGTTGTCCGATGATTGGAGGGGTTGCGTCTGGGGCTTAATTGCAGTGCACAGACAGTTGAAATTTGTCTCTTTGTTGGTCGAAGTGACTGTGATATACATGTAAACCTATGTGCCATTATAGACTTCTGCTGCTGCGTAATAACCCCGGGCGAGTTATTTACATTACACCTATGCCTCTGTGACTCTGACACCAAGCATTGCAATTTGGTAGCCTACTGCCCTATAAGTTGGGGAACGAACAGACACACCATGCGATGCGCTAGCCCCATATCCGTGGTCTCGCAGTGTAATGCTGATGTCTGGCAGCAGGACGGAGATATGCAGTTCTACCCATGGTGAGACTAGGAAAGGACGTAGGCCTACTTCTTAGGCCAACTTATTTTATCAGTTCGCATAATGTGCAGCGTGCCTGTTGCAACCGATGATCCCGTAGCGTGGTATGTCTGTCAGTCAGAGTGCCTGTCTGAAACGCGGCTGCGCTATGCAAAAATGGATGAACGGATCGAGGCGAGACCCTTGGGGACGCAAATCGTTGAAATGCTGCATAACACAAAAATTCTCGTCAACAGAGATTATGCAACGTTCGTATAAATTTCTTAATTACTAGTGATTTTAAAACCTTTCTATCATTGTTCTCCACCATTAGCACTGTCTTGTAATCATTATCAGCGCTGATGATTGTACGGATTTCATTATGTGCTAATAAATAGATAAAGAAAACAAATAAACAAATTCAACAACACTGATGAAAACCTCATCGGATGTCGTTACTTCCCTATGCTAGCAGCTATAGCTGACCATATAGTTTACCGGTGTTGCGTAGTTGTTCCGCTGTCGATTTCCAAGTGACGATGACGACGCCTGAGACTGTAGTATGCGCACCAAGGTCCACCATCCAGATAGGCTTATCGACGTAGAAGTTATCAAGCAGAGTACAGCTGTGTAGAGAAGGGTGTAAGTCACCGTCGACAGCTCTGGACGCCTGGCCGTGTGTCCACTGGTTGCGTACATGTCGCTTGTATTGGCGACGGTTACTAACGAATGACTCCTTGTGTAGTGCCAGGTTCGCCACTGTCAGCAACCACGACCGACCACAGCAATTACTCAGCGGTTAATGAGGTGATGATCGTAATCTGATATGATACGTGAGTGAATCAGTAAAGGCTTAACGTTTCACTTGACACATTACAGGCAATTTTGGGGACAGTCTTTACACATCAGATGACCCAACCAACAGCGTCAAAGCACTGAAAGAAGTCGGTCGTAGAGGTCAGGCTACAACCGGGCCCACTCTCACCATGTTACAATGAATATGCCTAAACACAACACAAGCAAGTTGGCAACCGCCTCTAAGCACAGTGGAATGGTCCCAGTGTGACAAAACAATCTATGGTGGACCTGCAAGTTGCTAAGACAAAAGGCCAAAGTAATTTGGCAAAGGCTGCACCGAATGACCCTGCACACATTGCACGCCGCCGAGTTCAGCCGCGTGACAGACGGACTGACGGACAGACTGACCGACTGACAGACTGACGGACAGACACCGCGATCATCAGTAACAATAGACTGCACCTCATGCATTCGATGCAGTATAAAAATTGTCCAACAAAGAAATGCTACACAATACTGTTAACAAGAGCAGCTCTATTACTATTCCTTCTATATCGGCCCAAAGTCCGGAACAACGTCATTAATCAGATGCTGCTGCAGAGGTCCAGGGAGATCAAACATCGATAGGCCTATACAGTACCAACCGTGGTCCTCCTTTCATTGTAGGCTTATGTTGTGGCGTCTCTGTAGTGACCAAGTCATTTGGCATAGCAATGCTTTTTAATAATAATAATTGTAATAACTTGTCCATTGGCTGATTCATATATCACTGCGGCCGCCCGAGAGTCAGGTGCGGCGGCAGAGCTTGCCGCTTCCTGCAAGGAAGAGAAGTACGCTGCTCTTGATGGCCGGTACATCTTTGGGCCGATCGTCATTGAGACCCTGGGCGTTTTTAAAACAGCTCGCTTATCTCCTGTCTAATCTCGGTAGGAAAATTTCCGAGAGTACAGGGGAAGCCAGAGAAGCGAGCTTTCTCTTCCAAAGATGCTCAGTGCTCGTGCAACGTTTCAATGCCATACTGCTTCACGATAGTTTACCAGCTTATGACTGCACTGACTGAATGTTCGTACCCATCTTTGTATTTCCTTTAATTTTTAAACTCCCTCGGGATTATATTTACCGAGGGTCTAAAAAATATTAACACTCAAGCTTCTATAGCGCCATAAGGTCGTGACTTCAGAGGCGCTAAATTGGAATAGAGCCGTGCAAATTCACTAGGTGGCGCCACACTGCAGCGCTCCACAGCGGCGTCTGAACCTGGCCGGGACAGTCAGCAGGTAGGCTGTTGGGCTGACGTAAACAGAGTTATGACGAACGGACAGCGGACATATGGATGCACAAATTAATACACTGCGTTGCTGTACTATTTGTGGTTTCATGTACAGTGGTGTACGTTTGTAAAGTAGTGAAACGATTCAAACGATAGCGCGAGTCGAGACTTACCACACGGGGTGTAGTCGTTAATGCGCAGGAAACCGGAGCCGCATTCGCCTGCAGAGTGCAGACATACATTTCTGAGGTAAAAAATAAAGGTAGAAGACAATTGTGGAGAGTCAATATTTACCCCCGCAAAAAAAACAGAAACAATGCTGTTGTCATGTTTCTCAGCTGTTTTGATAATCGGCTATTGAGGCTATTGTGCATGATAAAAACTGTTTGCTTCCACTAGGCATTTTCCCCTTGTTAGAATAGCCGTTTGCCCGTTTTCAATAAGAAATCTTTTGTTGCGGGAAATTGCTCGGCAATCCCCACTCGCCCCTCCCGCGGACTGGTCTCACTTTCACATATATACAAAAACAACAGGCACAGTACTACAACATTATGTGTAAGTCTGAATGCAGAACTGCCCATTAAGCCCGCGACACACGAGCCGTCAGTGACGTCGTACAGCCTATATACGTGTGTTGCGGGCTTTACGGAGAGGCATATAGGATTACCTGTATACGGACAGCCAAACAGGCCGGCGCGCATGCTGATGCGTCGATGCCAGTCGACTGGATGAAATCGAATAAAACGCGCGACGAACGGTGAATTGACGTAGTGTATTCGCTCAATCTGTTTGTCCACGTTACCGCCAAAGTCCTGCGCACATATAATGACAATTACTCTAACCGGTTTCGTTTTCGTCAGTCGGCTAGCCGCCGAAAAGCGCCACTGGTTCAGCCGCTGAATAGTTTTCATGGGATAGGAGCTCATATAACGTTCATAGATGTGCATGTTGCTAGACGACTACAACCTAATTATGCTATAAAAGCAAATGAGATAATTGATGAGGTCCAATAAGTAACGAGTCAATAAGTGACATGCCATACGGTGCAACGACGGAAATTTGCCGCCGCGAAATGCAGACATATACATATAGGTTGTATCACGTACAGATATAGACCTATAGAAACAGCAATACATAATCTACTGATTATGGACCTTGGGCTGTAAATGGGTGGCGTCTTTGTAGAAGGTCCAGTGTTGTGAATCATTGCTGTATGAGAGTCTGAAGCGTGTGACCCAGTGTTTTCGGCCCGAGTCACCTCGACCTCTTGTTGCAATGCCAGTGATCAACGTGGGGGGTCCGACGTCCAGCTGCAGCCACTGCTTGTCTGTCACACGCATCAACATGTCGGTGACAATGTACCAAACAAGCTGCCAATGGGCAGTGATGCTCAACTGGCTTAAGTTGGTCAGAGTGACTTAGATTTTGGTTTGTGGCATCAGAATGCATGCACCAGTAGGTCTCCGCACACAAGATGAGGTCCACATTCTTTAGGTCCTTTAGGTCCTACGACTTCCAACGCCCTATTTAACAGACGGACGCACAGACACACACACAGATGCCTATAAACTACATAATTAGCTCAGCTAGGCTGTAGCCAGGTGAGCTTAAAAACGTCCCATTTTGTTTCACGATAGTTGCTATACCAACGTTGACCGATTCGTATATATTTGGCACACAGTGATGAAATTGGCGAGACATTGGTTATTGATTTGTTCACTTCACCTATATAGGCTACACTGCTGCCACACTACTTCGGAAAAATTAATTTACGGGTTTGGGATTATTCTGGCCCATTTATTCCATCGAAAAAGCTGTTAAAAGTATTTGAAAGCTTAGACAGATACAGACAATTACGTCGATCCCTTGCGAATATTAGGAGCTCAAAACTCCTCACTTCCGCCACTCATGAAAATTAGAACATAGTGCTGGTAACATTGTTTGCAGTACAGCAATTTAAACTAATATTCAAGATGGGAGTATTGGAGTAAATACTAGATAATGAATGTCAAATAAACGAGTAGTCCAAAATATCAGGAGTCGAACTGTTGGCGAGCCTCTCTGGATAGTCGCCTTTGGATACAGACCGTTGTTAGCTCGAGCACACCAAGCCTTGTCGGATACAATGAACGCGTCCTGAGGATCACAACTAAAACCGATGCCGCGGCCACCCCGCGTCCTGTTGCCATGGTGACTATGACGCACTGATGAAGCTGACATCTTCGTGTACGGCGGCAGAGCCAGCACTTCACGACATGCTGCAACAGCATTGTCACTTAACGTCATACAAAGCGACAGTACAAAACGACGTAACGCATGGAAATGACCAGTCCACCCGCGCCCACCCTCAGGGACTTGTCCGGGGCATAGATTGATAATTCGTAACCTGTAGTTTTAAAACTCGTAAAAATTGCGAATTTGAGGTTCAGTTCAAACGGTTTAGCTGAGGGGGCTTTGCCGGGGGGGGGGGAGTTAGGCTACGCAGAGAGTACAGCGTAGGCGGCCCCAAGAGGTAACGCAAACGTTTTCATCGGTTTTGAGTAAATAGAATAGAAACGACTTCGGCGATAAACGGGCAACTACATCCTCAAACATCTCTCTCCATGATTCCACCATGAATAGAGTGAACAGAGAACGCTCGTACGCTGACAGCCGACGACTTCCACTCGCATGCTCGGATGATGGTTCCAGTGGACTGTCTGGAAGCGAAGAAAGCGTGCCGTGATCGGTTGTTCGAGGTACGAATGCTTCACTGTGTCCGAGTCCGCGTTGCCTTCGAACACCTTCATCCACAGTGGCACACAACAAGGATACTGGACAGTGATGTCAAATGTTAGAATTAAGCTGTGGCCGAGGGAAGCACATGTGCATGCACAGCGCATGCTGCTGTTTTTTTTTCTGTCGTGACACTGATCCTAAACCCATTGACTATGAAACTCAAACGTGACCTAAATATTCTCAAGATGAACATCCACACCAGAAACAAAGTTGCTAGGTTGAAGCATTCAAAAGTTAGAGGCCTAACTGAATAAATACGAAAATAGCTCTCAAGGTCAGAGGTCAAGGTGAGATGTCAAAAGTTTCCAATCACTTCAAGCATTTACCATAGGCCCGGCCCCTATCACATATTCGTATCAAGTTACATCAATTTCTGACCAGTTTTAAAGTTTCTGTGCTTTTACGCCACCCTGACAGAAAACGGAGCGGGCCTACTATACAGCCCGGTGGTGGCCTGCAGCAAGCACCGATGAAGGGCACTGAAACCGAACTGTACTGTACATACCCGCTGATTGCCGTACATGTCTTCTACGTACTGCCAGTCGTACGCGTCAAGACTGTGCGACAGCATGAATGCAGTCACCCAAGACACTCCATCACCGCGACCTTGTGTCATTAGACCGGTCACCTAGAGCAACAACATCGGCAGCAGCAACCGTTTATAACTTTATACCGTAATTTATAGCATAACTAAGACTGTTAAACTAGAAGAAGCGATTGTAACTCTACGGGTGCTCAAATAATTGTATATTTTGCATTTTGCCGACTTGACCTTGACGTCGACCCCACGATCTTGATATACGTACTTGGCCACGTAGTTTCTGAAGCTGTGCCTCAATACCGAAAATCAGTTTGTAGATGAAGACTTCCGAAAGTTATCGCATCACAAACAAACATGCAGACAGACAGCCATACGTACATACATAAGTTCAAGACTGTGATCGCATGCGCAGAGTAATTACAACGGCTGGTGAATAGGCTTGATATGCGTTTTAACGGTATTCAATAGGTGGCGCCACAGCGTGCGTGAACAGTCACTCTGCAGCGCGCAATAGCGTAGGCAGAGTTAGCACGCGGGCCAGGCTGTAAATGTATAGTTCTGACGGACGGACACGCGAATTAATACCCTGTACAGCTGTAATGTTGTCTGTACTGACGCAGCGAAAAGCAAGCTATAAATCGTATGCGCCTCTTTATGAGCAACCTCACCACAGGAGCGCTGAGGTATGGCACGCATTTTAAGGGATCTCACAGTGTTACCTGCTATATCCACGCGTTTATCGGCGAACGGTATGAACCATGCCTTTGCTTTCCCAGCCGAAGCTGGTCCTCATTTTACCGACACCGGAAGGATGGAAGGTTGCTGGTTTACCCGTCCGAAGACGGTCACTCATCCAGGTACTGACCGGACCCGATGTTTATTAATTTTGTTGATTAGACCAATACCGTTAACCATTACACAACGCCGCCAACTATAGAAGGAGGGAAACCTTAGACGCAACGCCGAGGTCGACTTGAAGCCATTCTGAAGGCGCCTTGTACTTCGAACACCAGCTGCGTCCTTTGCCGTAGTAGAGCCGCGAAAAGCGCTCGTGACAACCTTTGTCCCACTCCACGGGAGTTGTCGACGACGCCGAGATCTGCCAGTCCTGAATGTCGCCGCTTATCATACCGAGAGGCACACTGCGATGACACTCTGAAATACACACACACCGTTGACAGTGACGCTCAGCTGGCAAGTAATATCATACGGCGAATGCCAAATTGCCAATACAGCGAGATGGCCAAAATACCGTTGTGTACAGAAATTGACGATGACTACAAAAACGACAAAGTAGGCCAAGGTGAGCTAGTTTTTGTGATCACAGTTTATTGGTAGGTCTCTGTGTGTGCATTGTACACTGTTGTGTTGTCAGCAGTTACGATTTCCGACACCCTGGTTAACAGACAGACAGGTAGGCTACACAAACGTCGCTTGAACGGCCTATATCACTGGCGCACATGAGCTGTGGTCAGTAAATTTGTCAAACCTTAAACGAAGATTCTTTCACTGCCGGAAACAATGAAGATTGTTCAACATTAGACCGCATTACATCGGTGAGTTAAAAGTTTAAACGTGTCACTCGTCTGAATAAGTGCAACAAAAATGTGTAGATTTTCACACGCACGTGTATAGATGGAAATGTGTCACGTGCCAAAGTCGTTTGCGTGTTTATTCAGCACTTAGTCACATGCACGATCGTTTGTAAACGCTTTCCGTTTACTGCTGTACTGTAGTCAGTTGAGTTGATTGATCAACAGAAACGTATTCTAACGCCGCAGCTGTTGAGCAGGCGTTTTAGTTCCGCTATTGTTATGGTAAATAGCACTATAAAAAGTACGACTGCATGGTTGTTCATGCTTCAGAGACAGGGACGGATTCCTTACTTCGGGAATTTGTCAGTTTTGCAAATGATGCTACGGCGCCATTCTGCCGAACACACAAATCAAAACCCTGTATTGCTGTCCGACAGTGTCCGCACCAACGTAGTTACCAGTAGGGCCTATGTAGGCCTGCCTATGTACATGTACGCGTCAGCGTGTGGCTTGTGCGCCACGATGGGGTGTTCTATGTTCAACAAGTAGCTTGGCTATCACTGACAAACCGCCTGACATTTTGTGAACGCCATGCTGTGCTGTAAAGAGCGGTCCTCTGGTGAATGACTGCAATTTGTTGGCCTGATTTTGCGACTTTTACATCCCCTCTCCCGTTTGACGCTCTCAATGAGGGGATCCCCTCGAGCCATCGGGTTCGTATTCGGGGAATGGTTGGGCTACAATATGTTTAAGGGCGCATGATGATCGACTCCGTCGTTTGGGCACAATACATCAACGTGACAAACACACACACAGACAACCACACAGCCGCGTCGCCACAGCAATAGCCGCCCTAACGCACTGCGTTCGGGCGGCAAAAATCGGCGATCTACAGCACTATCTGCCATGCATAACAGTGATTGAGCTGATCTACGCTTACATGCGTGAACAAGAGATCTATCCAAGGCTCGGTCTCACAGTGGATTGGATGCGTCGTGGCGTGGCTAGCGACTCAAGATGTCACGGTTCGACGCCTGGCCCCCGCGCACCGGGCAGCAACTGTGGGCTAGCTGCTTACACCCACTTGCCCAGTGAGGCGTGACGGTTTGAAGTTTGAACAGTTAACAACTGCGGCTCTGAGCAGACTGCTTACTTTTGTTGTGCACTCAGCCTTCCATCCTTCCGAGGTCGTAAATGAGGACCACTTCAGCTGGTATGTTTCAATCAATCCGTGAATAAACGTGTGGGTGGCAAGTAAAACTGTGTGATCCCTTGACAACGTGTGCCAGCTGAGCGCTTCTGTGATGAGGTTGCCTCAAGAACAGGTTCTATATCAAGTAGCATTCGCCCGACAGTAGTGTTTCAACAAATTGGAGACTACATTGGGCTATGCCTGCCTGTAATCGGTAAGACGACTACTGTTCACGAGTAGTTGGAGGATGGGCACAGTATATCAACGTGACAGACTCACATCACAAAACGTAACAGACACACAGACAGCCACGCACCATAGCAAATGGCATTCCAACGCACTGCGTCGGCAGGCAGAAATCGTCTTTAGTCTTGTCGGAAGACGTCAAGACTCCACAGCGACGTATGCTGACCAGAACTGTACAGTTGGGTTTTTAATTTTTAAGGTTTCTAAACGTTTTTTTTACAAAAGTGCGAATTAGAACGTTTTAAGTCACTGGCGTTACTTCTTACACTAAAACATAGAAAAACCTGAAAAATAAAATCTTGTTTTCCGCCCTTCTGCAAACTGACCGCGACATCGCGAACTGCGACAGTGCGACGAGCTCATTGATTTCATGCATCAGTGATCAAACGATGTCCGCTGGGTGCAGCTACCGCACCACGCCCGTCACAGTCTTCTTCTTACACCGTGCAATCATCGACAAAAAGTTGGCCGGTAGAGTGCAGCGTGTGCATAGTGGCATTATTCAATAGATGGGTGTATAGAATATATGACCACAGTCCATAGATGCGAACTTTCATAAATTAAGTACAAATTCTTACAAAACATAGGATGAAAACAATGACGTCGTTTGTTAATAACTTTATGGTCAGTGTCGCTGCCGCCATCTTGTAGGGCAGTGGTTCCCGACCTTTTTTGACCCGTTCCCCCCCTTTTGAGTGGCTCTGACTCCCGTTCCCCCTACCCCAAAACCAAAAAGAAAATTGCATTTCTTTCGGTAAACATTTTATTCACGAATCCCTAATCACAATCAATATTTTAATTCTTTTTTGTATTCTATTATAATTTTAACTCAATAT
>Ga0126335_1002647_pt1 | contig 10822 bp, 8 predicted proteins | sample OlaspJWI45metaG_FD_108409 | JGI IMG/M metagenome (GOLD analysis project Ga0126335, IMG submission 108409) | Marine gutless worms symbiont microbial communities from Oahu, Hawaii - Olavius sp. 1 OAHU.JWI-45 metaG | ecosystem: Host-associated > Annelida > Digestive system > Unclassified | place... | reverse complement strand
GCGGTTTCCGGTTATGACGTAGGCGTCGTTGTCGAGATGACGCGTCGTTGGCAACGGCCGACGTTGACGACCTGCCCGGCGGCATCAGTAACGGTAGGCGCGGCCTGCCATTCTGATGACAAACCGTCCATAGGCCGAGGGAGCGTAAGCGGCTCTGCACGTCGTCACTGTGCGCAAGAGAAGTACTGTACAGCGACAACAGCTGACGTCGGCCATACACGCCATGTTTATCTCGCATTCGGCCTCCGGCAAATGGGTCAAGGGTCAAAGATCGCCGCCCACTTCGACAAAAAGCGAATCTCCCGATGGCAACAAGTCAAAAACACGACAGAAAATCGCGAAACAGAACGTACCATCGCATTGTCCGCGACAAGGCGCGCAAGTTATTGTAAGACTCGGCAGAACAGACGACTGAAAATCAACGCAAAAATGCGAAAATACGCACATAGCACGTCTGGCAGCCACAACGGCGCCTTAAACATTAGCATCAGTAACAAAAGTTTGCATCTTATAGTTATGCATTCGATGCAGCCTAAAAAGTAAAGGTCCTACACTTTGATATAGCGTCCCTTAGTGAAGGATAGTCCCCGAAAAGACCTATAAAGTGTCTACGATACGCCTCATTCACTCATTCTTAGTGAAGGAACAGCGCTTAGGTATGGCACGCGTTGTCGAGGAAGTTCACAGTTTTACCTGCACACCCACGATGGCACATTGGTCGTGGTCCACTCCAACTGCAACGTTGTACTATCAAGAGCAACGGATACACAGATAAAACGGCAGCAGTCATTAGGCTACAGAATACCGCGGCTCGTTTGGTGTCAGGTACACGACGCCTGCGTTTATCCACGAATGGGATGAACCATTTCTGCTTTTGCCTTCTCAGTCGAACTAATCCTCATTTACTCATCACAGAGGGATGGAAGGCTGAGTTGGCCTATAGGCACCACCATGGTGAGCAAACAGTCTGCCCAAAACCGCTACGTGACAGCTTAGTTATTAGCTGTTCAAACCGTCACGCCTCACTTGGCAACTGGAGCGCAGGGGCTTAGCGTCGAACTCACGACCTCTCGGGCCGCAAGCCGCGACGCTAACCGCTAACCCAAGTTTCGAATGCCTTGATATACAAACTTTATTTTTATGCGTCTACGCGTCTATAAACGAAAGACGAATATATCGATCACTATCAGTCTGTGACGTCTGTGCGTGATCGGCCGGCGCAGCAGATGTATACACAAAGCTTTTATTAGATTTTTATATAGTTAAGTGTTTTTTAAATATTCGTTTAATAGAGTAATTGACAAACCGCAATTACAGACATTGATCTGGACATAAAACGGAAGAAAACATGAACATCAATCAGTAAATGTCAGAAAACAGCCAGTCACTTTCAGTGTCGTCAGCTCAGCACTAGCTTGGTCCCGATCACACCTCGCTGGTCGAGGTACAGCGTGTATGCTGCGGCGGCAAATGTTCTGCCCTCACTGACGTCATCTACGGCGTGCTACACGGGTCGGTCCTTGGGCCGATACTTTTTATTCTTTACACTGCTGATCTAGCGTCGATTGTCGCAGAACATGGCTTGTCGCTACACCAATATGCAGATGACAACCAGATATACAGCTCCGGTCAGTCTGATGCTACTTCGTCGCTGTCGAATACAGTGTCACAATGTGTCGACAGCATCTCTAACTGGATGCGCTCGAACTGCCTCCAACTCAATGCCGACAAGACGGAGCTGATGTGGTGCTCGTCCGGCCGTAAGCTGTCGCAACTACCCAGCTGCTCGTTTTCTGTTGCTGGTTCACTCGTTTGTCCTGTCAACGCCGTTCGTGACTTGGGTGCATGTATGGACAACGATCTTGGTGCGGCCACTCACGTTCGGCGAACGATGCCATGCTGCTTCGCTGCACTTCGTCAGCTTCGTCACCTTCGTCAATACGTCACCAATTTCGTTCCCTGGTGGTGTCGCTTGTGCACTCAGGACTCGACTACGTCAACTTCGTCCTGGTCGGACTTCCGGCATATCTACAGCGGCGACTACAGTTCGTTCTTAACGCTGCAGCTCGTCTGGTGTTCCGACTAGGTCGCTACGATCATGTCTCGGGCGCTCTTATAACTCGACATTGGCTGCGTCTACCACAACGTGTGACTTCACTGTGGCTATCATGGCGTTTCGTGGTCTCGCGCCACCATACCTGAACAAGTTTGTTCGTGTAGCCGACCTGCCTGGTCGTCGCCAACTTCGCTCGTCATCATCACATCATCATTATCAACCTAGCTGTCATTCCGGCTCATAACTGTCGGTCGACGCACATTTCCAGTTGCTGCATCGCTCCTCTGGAACTCGCTGCCATCTGACATCCAATCATCCCCGTCTCTGCCCGTCTTCCGTTTAGAAACATTCCTGTTTTCACGATCCTTCCCCAATATAGCTTTGTGACTCTACTGTGCCCCCGTGGACTTCGTAATAGCTCTGCTATTCTAGCCACGCTATAAATTTTTGACTGACATTGACAATGACACACTGACACTGACATGAACAACAGCTCATGTCTCCTGAAATGGTGTTAGTAGTAAAAAATTTTCCATTGAGAATGGTATGCGTCAGGGCGGTATTATTAGCCCCGTACTGTTTTGTATCTACATTGATGGCTTACTGTGTATGCTGCGTGAGTCGAGTGTTGGGTGCTTTATTGTTAACGTATTTTTGGGTGCACTGGCCTATGTTGACGACATCGCCTTGCTAGTGCCGACGCCTAGCGCTATACGTCGTTTGTTGTCTGTATGTGATGAATACGGTCGAAATTTTTCTGTCATGCTACGTGTCTGCATGGCTCTATGGAGTAAACAGTCGCTCAAGTGTGTGCCACAGTTAATCATTGGCGGTCAATGTGGAGTTAGCGAGTATCTGAATCTAGGACATATCGTGTATGAATGATAAGAACGATATCTTGAGCAAGCGAAACTCTCTGTGTGGGAAGAGTAACAATGTGCTGTGCTATTTTTGGAAAGGTGATTCTCTTGTTAAGCTTAAACTATATTGCGTTCATAACTGCATATTGTAGTAATTTCTATGGCTGTGTTCTGTGGGATATGAGCAACTCGGCCGCTGAGGATGTTTTCATTGCATGACACAAGGGTCTAAGACGTGTCTGGGATCTTCCTGCCTCTACTCATGCTAGACTAATTAGGCCTACTCCATTATGCGGGTTGCTGCAGTTGAAAGTTGAGCTTGCCAGTCGTTGTGTCAAATTTATGGCTAACTGCCTTAATAGTTTTAATCATGCTAGACAGGATATATATTTTGTCGGAATGCACAACACTGTGTATCCATATTCGATGTTTCTCTTACTGATATCGCTGTTAGTGGTAGAAAGCTTCCTAAGGCTTGGTCTGTTCACAATAATGTTTGGTTAACAGGGGGATAGTGAATGTGAGAAGCAAAAATTAATTGCTGAACTATTGTGCATTAAGCACGATTACCTTAAATTAGATTTGCTCAGTGCTGACAAGGTTGATACTGTGATTGAGTTTCAGTGTACTACTTAGGCTGATTTCATTTTATATTTTTTACTTTTATAATATCATATATTACATGTGTACTACTGTACGAATTTCATGTTCAGAAAAATACTGCTAAATATTACGAAAATCGGTCGACGTTTGTAAAAACTAAAGCGAAATAAAAAAAAGGGTGAGCGTTTTTGTAACACGGTGTAGATCCGGATTTATTGACGATAGGAGTTTTGAACACCGTTCAAGGTCATTCAAGGTCACTACGATTTCGGTACCAATGCAAAGCCCATATACGACTTCTTATTAGTGAATAATACTAACTTACATCGTATCTTGTACCGTCTTTGAGATATCGGAGATTAATAGTCAAATTTTTGCTGCTGATAGGCTGGGTACTTTTTAACACATTTGTTTGGGGTGACCCCTAAACCTATGACCAAGAAATTTCGCATGAAGAATCTTCAGACATTACGGTATCGTATGGTTCAAACCCTACTGTATTTCGATATCTTGAACTGTTTTTGCGTGAATCACGAGTGTGACAGATATATGGACAGACAGACGGAACTGCGATAGCAATAGCCCGTGCATCTGACGACTCGCGCTTATATTCCGCCGTCAGGGGGCGTTGTTTCAAGATATCTTTACCAATTACCAAATTCAGTGTGGGGGTAGCAAATGGGGTAACCCGACGTGTGGCATGATCTTACTAGTTATACGTTTCTTTCTAACACACAAGACGGCGGCCATCATTAATTAGTTAAATCGCTATAACTCGGCCGCGGATTGTCCGACTTCGGTGAAGTTTCGCACGAGGACAGATATGAGGGTGCCCCCGGACAATGCCCCTCGGGGTAACCTCCGACACAAATGCCCCCCTCTCCGGCGCTATTCAGCCCGGACAGACGCCCCCTGCGCTATCCCCCGCACACACAAACACAAACTCGCTCCCCGACCTGAACACCCTGGATAAACACCCTAACGCAAACTCCGGACGTTTCCCGGTCCAAACAAACTTTTGGGACTCGCGGGCCAGCTATCGTTCCGTCCCATCGGGGACGACATTTGTTTTGTTGATACAAATCTACCATGCTGGTGAATAAAGATGAACAGTTAACCATACGCACGTACATTACTAACTGATGTAAACTGTGTGACATTGAATTTGTACAAACGTTATCTCTAAGGTCTGGAGCCGGAAGCTAATGTCAGTGAACGCTACAGTAGGCCATCTGAGCTTATTCATGTCAGCAGTGCAGAATGGCGTTGATGGCTTCCGTGAACTCAGCGAAGCAACATTACTATAGCCACTCCTTGGCGCTGCCCAGCCCGTATAGGCCAACCAGTAACTGCAGCCGCCGGTCCTGCGGGTGACAGCGTACATACAGTTACATCATTCCCACGTAATTATAGCAGGGTGCCCGTCAGTGGCAGTTACACGGTGCGGACGGACGTAACTCGGATGCTTACCTAGAAGCAGGAGTCGGTACGTCGATCGGTATCGCTTGCGATCGGCACGCAGTTCCTTGTCGATGAGGCGACTTCGATACTGCTCCACGTCGTCGTGTGCGCTGCCGCAGCTCAGTTTGCGCAGCATCGCGCCCGCTTTCCCGCTACTAGCCTCCAGCTCCAGCGTCGCCTCCCGTCGTCGTCCAGACGCAACGTCGTAGCCGCCGCTTGTTGACGACCGTCCTTGAGTAGCGGTAGCGCTCGGTCTGCTGCCGCTCTGCAGTGACGACGCTAAGTGCTTCCCGTCAAGAAACAAACGAAGATGATAACGACTCACAACGAATGACAGAAAACGTCGAGGTCGCCCGTCACTCTGCATACGACGTTTGCTGGCCCTACACACATTGACAAGGACGGTGCGACGTCGACTATTGTGAACGACATACACAAGTTTGCGTAAAACAGCGATATAGCGTCAGATGCGTTCTAACGCTAGCACAGACAGACGACAAGACGACGTCGTCACAGTACACAACGACAACCAGCAAGTGTTCGTTTTGCCACTATCACCTCTGAGCGTACGGACAACCGCGGCGCCGCTGGCGATCCTCTTCCCACTTGTCTCTCGACCCACCCACACGTGACTGGCTCTCACCGGCCGAGCTTTACTGCCGTTACTCTTGATTGCTAGCCAGCCGGCGAGAGATCGACGACCCTATACGGGCGTCGACTGCTTGGTGGCGGAGAGATGAGCCCTGAGCAGCGGTCGTAGGCCAGCACGTGCGGCCGACTGCAGCCATTCTTACAGGTGTGCCAGCGACGCAGTGCATGCAATTTGCAATTTGCACACACACGCAGCGCGATATGCTATTTATAGATTTGTACCGAATATGGGACGCGAGTCACGCGACGTAAGCATGCGCTGTTAAAATGCAACTAGAAGCTCGCCTGTCACCCAGTTGCAAAAAGTCGCAAAATGCAGTTTAGCGTTAAAGTTTATCATCATTTCATCACGAGAGGAGCGTGGCTGCCTCTCTGCGAAGTTCTTTCAGTATTTGCTGTCTTTGTGCATTCTTCCATGTTCATCGCTGGAGGTCACGTTCAATGATTCGGGTCCAGGACTCCAGGTTGAGCGTGGTCGGCCTCTTGGGCATTTCCGGCCGGCAGGAGGGTCGCTGATAACAGCAAATAGAACGCGATGGTCGGAGGACTGGTCTGCTCGAGCAATAGGCCTATGTCCAAACAGGCGGAGTCGTCTCCAACGGATGGTCGATGAAACCGGCGCGACGGCGTATCCTGTTGGGCGCCGAACTTCTGCATTGCTGATTCAGTCATGGAAATGCGAAGTATGCGGCTCTGGCACTATATGTCGAATGTGTCGTCTTCGCGTTAAATTTACGCGTACAAGAACATTTTCCTGGATAGTGCCCATGTCTTTTGCGCTCCAAAACTGTGGAACGATCTCCCATCATCACTTCATGATTCGGCAGTTTACACTTGCACTATTTCACAGCAAGCTAAAACATATCTCTTTGGTTCAGCCTACGGATGTACACTTGTGGCTGCTTAGGCTGTAAGAGTGGCGCATTAGAAACTTTTCACATAATACTTTACACACATACATTGTTATCCGACATCCAAATCAAATATCAGCTCAAGCCATTCAGCCGCTTTGAAAGCCTAATACGCTAATAGGCATATCCGAATGTAGGCCTACACCTGTGACTGATAAACTTGCTGCTGGATAACACCCCATATCATGGAGTAGACTAGATTGCAGTCACAGCTGTTCGATGGCCACAGGTCTGATTGAATGAAAGATGTGTTGCTTGCTCGAGAAGTCGTAGTGTCGCTTGGCCGGTGTGTAGGGTGCTGTTAACATTTAGGCCCGTTTACCTAGTCTGCTATTTTAAAGAATATTTATCAGGAATCAGAAACTAAAGTATTCAGATTTGCGACAAATCTGAACTTTTGATTTCACAAGGTAGAGCAGCAACATACTTAAGATATGATGAGGAAGTATCACAGGACTTTGTAGCCATTTCACATGCTTTCCAGCAGTGAAAGAATTTCGAAAATCGGTTAAGGTTTGACAAAGTTATAGTAGATTACAAGTGGGAAGCTGTTTTTGAGACACAGTGTTGTGTGACAGACGGAATGACAACATTGTTGTTTCATAGTTCATACTGACATTGCCTGCATGTAATGCTTCACGCAGTAAAACATACCAGAAGCATCGGACTGTTATTGAGGTCTTCAGCAACCTCACAACTGGTCCCGACAAGCACACGCCCTCCAGTCTACGATTGGTGAGCGTGCCTTCGCCATCACCGAGCCAAGTGCATGGAACAGTCTGCCTGACTCTACACAAACTGCCGTCTCTTAATAACTTCGAGAATCATTTGAAGTCTCACCTGCTCAAAATTTCACTTACACACAATGACATTTCCGATGTGAAGTGCTCATGATGCACCTGGTATTGTTTACAGTGCTACTAACAAGTTGTTTACTTTTACTTATGAATAAGTAAAGAGATTAACAATTTATATAAGCTGGCAATTTTCTGCAGACAGGAGAGCTTCTACATAATGTTATAAACACTATACATAAACCTCAGTTTTAGCAAAAGGACTGAGGAAACCAGATCAGTCTTAAGACAATGCAACTGCGTGTTTTAGTATTGATGACAGCTCAGCAAATGCATAGTGCAGCATATACACACAAATCAAGACATTTAGTCACCAAGTACAATATCAAATATGTGATCACAACCAACTAAAATAAGCTTCATGTGTCTATAACATTACCAGAACCCCGTTGCAGATGGCAACACGAATATGAACTGTACAACATAACAGAAAACTTGCATAATACTGAAAATACCACACCAACACATTAATAATGCATAGCATATAACGTATTAATCACACATAAGTCATCGAGCAAAATATTAAACAGAGTGTACACACTGTATGGAGGCACGTGTCAAAATAAATTCACATAATGACTTTTTTGCTAACAATATAGTAATATCACAAAAAAACGACAAAAAATGCATCAACAGAGACAGCACCAACCACAGACTGCATTAATACTTTGGAAACAAAATCACTGCGAAAGACAACTTAGCTTACATTGTTCAACACAGCTGATACGACTACTGTACATTACTAACAAACAATGTTAACTGACGCAGCACAGATATCTAAATGTGAACACTCATTAGTAATGCTGATGTAACAGTACTATGCACTTAGATGCACTTAAAGTATCAAGACTGTTGTGAGAAAGACCAGAACTTACCTCAGAAGCTAAAACCACTGAAAGCATCAAATATCACGCACAAAACTACAACTTGAAAACATGACACGGCATAAACTTGTCTCGCACAAAGGTCTCTGCAAATGGATAAAATGATCAACTTCACAACGTAAAAACTGTTGTGACTATTCCTAGAACGTATACTTTCAGAACATGCTATTCCTACACGAGCTTTCTCGAGTAACAACAATAGTTGACCGTTCAGCATTCCTATGTCTACTACAATAAAAACAATTTAATGCCAAAATGAACAACACAAAAGCCATCAAACAGCTAGACTATGGACTAGAAAATGCTGTATAAAGTGTCACATGAAAACGACAAACTTTGGTGTCTGGCAATCTACACAATATGCAGTGCAGGATCAAGTGACAGCTGGAATGGTAAAACAGCAGCAGAACTACACAAGACAGCACATACAGTAGCACGTGTCCAACTAACACTGTGCTTCGGCAACGGAGTTCATCTGGAACTGGAAGTAATTGGAAGTGGAAGCCTTCTGTGAATGTGCACCATCAGCTGCATTCAGTTTCATCACCCGCAATGTAGGCACTGCAACAAACAATTTATACTGCATACAAAAACCTGCTACTGAACATGCCAATACTTAATATCTTTTATCTTTTGTACTTTTTACGTTTTTATGTGAAATTATTTTTGCATATTTTTACCTGCTGTATCGGTTGTGCATGTCAACTACGTAATAAAGATGAGATGAAGTGATGTACACCTGCACTGCCATTTAACGAAGAATACGGAATTCAGTGAGCACCTATTTGTGTGTACGTAAACAGATGCAGATAATGTACAACAGCATAAAAGCAATGTTTAAATGTGGGGACAATAAATAGGTTATGAGAAACGCTACAGCAGCAGTTGATTGGCACCGCAGTATGCAACGCTGTCACCCACTGCCCATGCTAACAAACATGACACACAGCACAGTAAGTCTCATACGTACCAGTGTATGTATGAGACTTGTTCAATGTGGGGTACACTAGACAACATGACCACTGAACCACCGCCTCTACCTGTCAGTCGTATGTCTTATACTCTTACAACTGCATTCTCTTATACTACAAATATTATCTAGTAATGTGCTGAAAAGCACTCTACTCTAAAACTGCACACTTTAATTTTGAAATTACTGAAGCATGAAAAACTTGTTGACCTTTTACTCTTTCTGCTGAAATCACCAGTGTATGCATAAGCTTATATCAAGAGCACTCTAAAACACTCTCAGAAACACATACCAGAATAACTTTACATAAAACATTGGAAGTGCTAGTTAAGTTTGCATAATAAGATCTCTTACTGCCACAAGTTCATCCGCATACCGTATCCAAGTCCTTGCAGGTAAAAAAGGAATGCTTCATACATCTTAAATGGAACCTCCTCCAGAACTGCACCACTGCAGTCAAACTGAACAAAACCACATGTGAACACTTTGTTCAACAGTATTCTTTCTCGTTTTCTAATATACTATCAGATAATATGCACAAATGCAGCTATTGCAATTGACGATCTTGTGTGTCAGTCTGTCTGTCATGCAGCTGCATTGTGCAAAACAGCTCAGCAAATCGAGTGGCTGACTGGGGTGGAGACTCTTGGCACTCAATGTACACTGTATTGGATGGGAGTCCCAGCCATATGGCAAGAGGGGAATTTGACGCAGTCTTTGCCAAATTACTTTGGCCTCTTGTTTAAAACCGGCAAAGTAAGACTATACATCTTGTTTTTCATGTCAATTTGCTAAAAAAATATTTGGTGGTTGCCTTATCAATCAGGCAGCCTGATTACATCAAGACGGAAACAACTAAAGGCCAGAGTACAGCAAATGATTGCTAGTTAAATTACATGGCAAAAGCAGCAAACCTTGACCCAAGTAGAGTTTTTTGGATCGAGTTTGCTATTCATGTCAATAGTATCATCCAGGTGTGCAGATGACTGGCCAACAACCAGCATTACTGGACATCTATTCACCAAAAAACAACACAGAGACAATTCAACAGCCCACTCCAGCTAATACTGATGCAATGAGTAGCAAAACAGACCTGAAGCAATACTTGTTGAACTTAGTCAGATATGTTTAAGAAAACTTGATTTCAAAAAAGACGCATTGCATATTTAGTGTAGTGTAACAGTTTCTCACTAACTGCTACATACATACAGATAAAGATTAACTATAATACGCATAACAATTAATCCGTACTTGAAATTCGTCACTGCATCTTTTTTGCTTTCATCCATTTCACGAACAATTCCAAGGTCAGATCGTCTGCAACATACATAAAGACCAACAGTCTACAAATGAGCGGCATCACATCACTTTCAGCACTGCATCTATGAATGGGTACATCAAGCAATGCATTTAGCTGTGCTTCAACCATCATCAGCACAGTGGTGGCAGAATTCAGACAACTATGGTCATCACTGCATTTAGAAAAGTTTGCTAAAAATAACTCTCACAGATAGAACATTATCTGCGATCACAGATCACATGCGACCTATTAGCAATCCAAACAACTACATC
>Ga0126335_1002646_pt1 | contig 10823 bp, 7 predicted proteins | sample OlaspJWI45metaG_FD_108409 | JGI IMG/M metagenome (GOLD analysis project Ga0126335, IMG submission 108409) | Marine gutless worms symbiont microbial communities from Oahu, Hawaii - Olavius sp. 1 OAHU.JWI-45 metaG | ecosystem: Host-associated > Annelida > Digestive system > Unclassified | place... | reverse complement strand
GGCCAACTGGCTTCCTTCAGTGCTTTGACGCTGTTGGTTGGGTTATCTGGCCTGTAAAAATCGTCCCCGAAATGACCTATAAAGTGTCGAGTGGGACGTTAAACCTCTGCTCACTCACTCACCTTCAACCGCATTTGTAGAAATGCCACCAACTGCTTGAAATATCTGTCTCTCACGTTCATGTAATGTGCACACACGGCCAAAGGTTCATTGTTTGGCTTATACGTACGTACAACTTCAGTCAAAATGCAAATTCGAAACCTAATTGACGTGCTTCAACAGACCACTTAGAACCACTGAGAATGAACTGCACACTTGATCACAGTTGTGGTGTGTGTAAACTGAAAACTGTGATCGATCGTTAATAGTTGGACCAGTATTTGTCATTCATTTATCAACTGTAGGTGATTAACTGTGTGGTGATTAAGTGTCACCAAATCAAAGGGATAGAGGGGGCTGCAGAATTTTCCGAAAACAATGATGCACTTGCGAGCAGAAGCAATGAAAAATAGATTTCCTGAAATGGAAAACTGATATTGCGCTCAAACATGTAACGGTAGGTAATAAATTGCAAAATGAGTACTTGCACTTTAATACTGTGCACATGCAAATTTACATGCTTTTGGTCAAAGCCAAAGTTAATGTTAATTCGGCCTTTCTTCAGGTCCTGAAAAAAGCTTTGCTTTGTTGCAGAGCTACAGGCACCATCAGAATGATTACGGGTAGGAAATCAATAATGCATTGAGTTTTCAAAGTTATAACGATTATGTGCAGTTTTCTGTGAATATTGCAATGTGTTTTTTAATGAATAATAATATATTATGTTTATATATTTGTAGTGAATTATGAATTTTATGTTGAGTGGCCAATGCAGAAGTTGCTTGGCTGATTTGTACGATGTTTGTGTCATATTGTGTGCCAGTGAGTGTGTGTTTGTTAAATTGTTGCCGTGTTCTGTTAGTGAGTGTCAGTTTTGTGTTGTTCTGTCTGGTCTGTCTGTATCAGTTGATGTTCCCGAGTTGAGACTGCAGCTGTTGGCGGTTCATAGCGCCATATACGACTGATTGTCGCAGTAGCCTATGTAGGTACATTGGTGCTAGTCTTAACTTTTCAGCAGACTTCATTCTTGCTGCTGTCTCTCGAGCTAGACTTTTGTCATATCTGAAATGCAGTTTTGACACCTTGCTGTGTTTTGTTAAGTCCCGTCCACGTCTGCCTCATTTCTAGTATCGTACCAAGAAATATTTGTATCATGTTATCAGACATGGCACCCTCAGAGAATTTGTTTTGACGCTATCCGTGGCAAATGGTCCATGGCGATTCAAAACTGCTCCTGTTTGATCAGCTGTATCTACGGCACTCACAGTGTCACTGCATATGTAACTGAGAACTATTGAAGTATCAGTAGTATTCGTTGAATTGCTGGCATGAATAATTTCACATTACGAGTTGCAAGATGATGTACTCGCTACAGTTTGGCGTTGGTAGTGTATGTATGTACAGTATTTTGATATACTTTGTGTCGACTTTTCTTTTACGACACTTAGTCGTTTCTGCAGCCGTTGTCATGATAGTGGCGTGTTCTGTGGTGTTATTATGGCATCATTTTTAAATAAATATTTCAAAGTTAAACTTTGAAGTTTTTTGATATAAAGCATCTTTCACAGAGACGTGATGCAGTGTAGGCGACTTAATGTATGCTGTTACCGTTTCTGCACAGCCGGATTTGCGGTAAATTTTTAGCAGTAGACAACAAAGCATTGTTGTCGCTGAGCGTTGCCTGAGCTTGCGGCTTCGGATTTAGTTTTAGACTGACCTGAAACAAAACTTACTCACAGCGAGTTATGATCATTTAGGCTTAGTCTACCGTATTTGTGATGTGGGTTACCCAGAGCTGTGAAAACTATTTGCTCTTGTCAATGGTGAAACTCTGTTACCGCGACATAACGAGCGGGAGAATTAGCCTACATGTACTAGTTATCTCCTGCTTTGGCGAGTATTCAGCGTCTGTGTGTGTCGATAGTGTTTCTGCGTGGGATAATCGTAACAGGTCTACTGGTCTAACTGGGCTGAAAGAAGATTTGATGGTGATGAATGTAATTGTCGTGAACGGTGGTGTGCTAACCACACAACGAATAACGAGGCTAGACAAAGTACAGTGGCCTGCGAGATCTCAGGGCCTGAAGTCTTTCAAGGAAAATTTGAAATTTTGTGTAGTTGACATTTCGTTTTCCATCATCACATACTAGTCAATTCCCGGAGAGCTTGGAAATATTACATTACATGGTGATGTGATGATAAATTTTGTTGCAGACTAAAAATTCACTTTACTGGTACGGTAGTAGCGAAAGCTCAGGTGTTGCTGTTGAGATGGCCGCGCAACGTTGCAGAACTCGAGTAGACGGCCTAGGTAAGTTTTTGGGTGAGAACATGGAAGAAGGATTGACTGGCCTGAACAGAAAATTATCGTTGAAAGTGTAGACGTGGGACAGTTACAAGAAATATAAGAAATGGCATTCAAAGTAGGCCTACAGTTGGCTGTAAGTTGCACGTCCTTCAAAGTAACCCTTCTTGGTAAAGGTAACGTAAGAGACACTTGATATAGGCTCACTTCAGAGCATCTTTATGAGGAACCACATTACAGAAGTAACGTAAGAGACACTTGATATAGGCTCACTTCAGAGCATCTTTATGAGGAACCACATTACAGAAGCGCTCAGGTATGGCACGCGTTTTCAATGGATCACATTGGTTTACCTGCGCACTCGCACGTTTATCCACGAACGGAATGAACCATCTACCGACCCCGGGAGCCTCCGCAATGATGAGTAAACAGTCTGCAGGGCCGTTACGTTGCGGATATCGTAATTGTTAGCTGTTTAAACCGTCACGCCTCACTGGGCAAGTGGGTGTATACACGGCTACTACCCCAAAGTGCAGTGATCGGGTGTCGAACCGTGGCTCAGTACCACATTATTGAGTCGTGCGATCGACGCTATAACTCACTACGTCACTGAGTCACCCAGTTGCCTACACAATTGCCAAAGTTAAGGAAGTTGAGTTATTCCTGGTCTTGATTTAGCTCCAGTACTTTATACACTGTACCGTGGTCCCTGTCAGTCCATGTTATCAACAAACAGCGAGCGTAGAGTGTAAAGTCCGTGAACCTTTCTGTCTCCCTTGGACGACTACAGTTGCCGGCCTACCGAACGAGGAAGAATAGGCGTCTATACTGTTGTGCTGTACTGTTAAAGTACCAATTTGATAGGCCTACTCCACTGTGTGATAGAAATACTCTAGGATATTTCGTCTTATTATCGAATTGCTCTGAGGTGTAAGTTGCGCTCTCTATACTTTGACAATGGAGTCACCGATGCATGACGAAACGGACGAGAGTCAAGTAAGTCAAAGTAGCTAGATATTTCTGATCAGGCTATCATCTATACTAGATCAAAGCATAGAACGTACAGTCAAGTCTGCGGAAAATGTTAAGATCAGCTAAAATATATATAGGCCTATACCTGCGCGCATGCTGCGAGCAGGTATTATTTTTGCCGGCGTCTGCTTATGTCTGTCTGTCCGCACAAAATCTCGAAAACTACTTATCAGAAATTGATGTAACTTGGTAGGAATATGCCCCATAGCGAACGCTAAAAGTGATTCGAAGTTGGTGAAATTTGACTTTGACGGTTGCCCTAGAGAGCTATATATTTAGAATGCCTTGACCTATAACAGCTTCATTTTTAGTGTGAGGTACATCTTTAAAATATATGGGTCACCTTTGCGTTTCAAGGTCACGGGGCAGCGCGCAGGTGTGTGCTCCTCTCGGATACAGTTTAATTACAATTTGTCAGCGTCGTCATAATGTACCTTAGACCTACTTTAGGTTACTAGACGACATGACATTACGATGCAATGTTACGTAGGCCTTCTACTAATGAAATGGCAATGTTAATGACACTTAACAGGAAGTGTCTTGCTCGTACGCTCTGAAAAACTGTTCCACTATTCCTGCACATCTAGCCGTCAAATGCGGTCCATTTCTCAGACGAGTTGATCTCAGCTACAACTGCTTACGGTAAGTCCGACAGCACTCTTGGTTCACGTATGTCAGTTGTCAATACTTTCAGGCTAATTCTTCGCTGATTGATGCAACGCTGCGTTTTGTTTAAACTGGTTTATGCATTGACACAAATGTCGGTCCGGCTTTTCGCCTTGAAACAATAAATTATGACTGATATTCTTGTTTTGTCAAATTGTTTGTAATATGGATTTGCGTTACAGTTGTCTCAGTGGGCTAGAAGTTTTTCCACGGCTTGAAGAATTGGTTCTTGATAGTAACGACATAACGGAAGACGTTTTGGATACACTACCGCAACTGCCTCGTCTAAATGTAATAAGTTTGAACAAAAATCAGGTTTGATTACTGCGCCTTGTAGAAATAGAAAATGGTGCCTACGTCGTTAGTTAATTCTAATGAACTTCAGTTGGCATGCGTAGATGAGATCAGCTTAACCCATTTCCTTCGCTTGATTAAAGGACAGCGCGACAGAATTTAGTGGTGAAATGCTCGCTGTCTGAAAAAGTATCGAGTGAGGTTTACCTTGTTGCCCACAACGAGAAGCTCAGCTGTGTCTGACATACTACCGGAACGCTTGTGCATCCAACATTGCGTCTCGCTAGTCGGGATTTATTGGCCTGATTCTCCGACTCGCAGACATTTACCAGAGGGTAGCTCTTGGCAGCATATTCGCTGTATGTCCAACTAGCCTACCTACCCCTCTCCCATTTAATGCCCTCGATGAGGGGGATAACCTCGAGATATCGGGTTCATATTTTATAGTGAAAAAGTAGAATGGATTGGCTGCAATCTGGTTAAGGTCATAGATATAAAAAAAACGTTCAAATAAAAATAAAAAAACGTTAAAAAACGTAAAAAACGTGACAAAAATATAAAAAAAACGTTTGTAAACGTAATAAAAACGTTACCTCGTCTTAGTTTAGTTCAACTCCACGCTTGATGCCCAAGAAATGGCCTTCAAGGCAACTCGGAATATGCCATTCAGTTTAGTTTTGCAGAAACTGTCGTAGTTTTAGGCTAGCAGTGAAATCTTCAATATTGTGCTATTCATTGTCTCTTACATTCTAATTACTGGATAGAGTATTCTGTTATTTATGAACCCATTGAATTTCAAATTCCTGCAAGTGCCTGCAGGTCTATTCTACACATTTCCCACAGCTTACAAAAGCAAAAGAAAAGAACAAAACATTTACTGCACTCGTCAGATTGAATATGACAGTAATTGTGCTTGACAAATGACATTCATTGTCTTTCACAAAAGTCAAAAATACTCATAGTTTCGTCCCAAGCTTCTCAAAACAAAAATCTCTCATTCCTGCGACTCCATATGTCACTGTCACTGTCACTGTCACTAATATAGTCTTCAGTTTATAGAAAAGCATTTCAGGTCATTCGACATGCAACAGAAAAATCATAGGTCTATTTCGTTGCTGTTATTTTGAAAGTGCTTCTTATTAATCTGCTTGCCGCTCTGAACTTTGCCAACGTTTTTTTTAAAAATAAAAAACGTTTGGAAAATAAAAAACGTCAAAAAACGTTAAAAAACGTAACCAAAATAAAAAAAAACGTAAATAACGTTTTTTTTACATTTATGGTCAAGGTCGCATGATGATCGACGCAGTCGTTTGGGCACAATACATCAACGTTATAGACACACACAGACAGCCACACAGCCACGTTGCGACAGCAATAGCCACCCCAACACATTGCGTTCGGGCGGCAAAATCTGACTGTTCTGTGATCTAAAGCGACACAACAGATGCATCACGTATACGTTGGTTCTTGCGCCTTATCAATCAATCAATGAAAGTGATGTGATGTGGCGCCGACAGTTGACGCTGATCGAGAGAACTGTGAACGTCGTTCGACATCGCGCTCCTGCTCTCAAGTACCTCAGTCTACTGGCAAACCCCGCCTGCCCCGACATGCTGTTATCACTGGAAGATGATCTACACGACTACGCCCGATATCGGCCAGTATTCTTCGTGCCATTCGTGTTTGTTGCACTGTATGCAGTCTTTTGCTTGAGTGACTTTTGCAATGATGCTGCTGCTGGTGGTGGTGGTGGTGATGATGATGATGATGATGATGGTGGTGGTGATCATTCGAGAGCAACTGGGGTCGAAAAAACCGTCGATATGTTATACGTTTTGATCCCCTGTAAAATTTAGGGAAGCAATAAGCCAAAAATATGTCAACGTTCAAACCGAGGTCGGCCGTGGTGCCAGCAGTTGAAAAACTTTTGGCGGAGGTTGTTCAGCGATTCTCTGATCTACAGGTAGATGGAGAGCTTTCTGTAAATGTCTACTTATGCCGTTATGCGCCGCTCGCACGCACTTTCGCGTTTGCTGTTAACGCTGGCATGCAATTCCTGTAGACGAACGGCAGAGCACCTGCTATTGAGTGCGTCATGTGTATTGCCTGTCTGTGGCCAGGCTGTTCGTCTTGTATAATCTACCGACACTCGAGTTTATCGATTCGACTGCCGTCACCGACGCAGAACGCCGTGAAGCCTGTCTGCGTGGCGCCTTTCTCGGCGTAGTTCGACCGCGAGATGACATTCTTCAGCGCCTTCTGACGGTAATGACTGGTGTCCGCTGTCTCTGTTATTCACTTTCACGAAGTTTTCTATCCGTGTGTGACAGTATGACTCTATAACCGGCCGTAGTTGTCCTCCAAATTTCTAAAAGTACACTAGTGATGCAGTATAACACACCAGTCTTTAGTTTAGACCAACTGTCGTAACGTGATACTGTGGAAATGATGCAGAGACTGACAGTCCGATCAGCAGTACATATATTCAAACCAAATCTTATTTGTCAATCGAAACATACAAACGGAAACAAGAAACAGTAGGCTATAGACGTGACATGCCAGGGCGGGCCCCGGAAATAAACAAATAAATTAATAAAGAAAATACAATACAATAAACTACATTATGTTGTATCTCGCACGGTAATAGACGTTTATCGGTGTGTGACGCTTGTGCAATTGCTATAGAACGATGAGACAAGACTACGTACAAGGTATCACGCACTTCCCGAGACGAAGAGTCGTCCAAGTCAGCGCAAAGGTAAACATCAGTCGTCATTAGCAGCAATTATTGCGTTTTGGTGGTCCCAGTACTCGTACTGTGGGCTGCACATGCTGTCAGCTGTCCGCACTGTGATTGAGATGGTGCGACACTTGTTTTGCGCCTAACAGCCGAGGTTGGCGCTGCATGCGATTACACAAGGGAAGTAGATTTGAGTTTTTACGCTGATCGGAACGCTCATCTCCGACAGTTAGCATTGCTGAAGCATTTCTATTAACTCGCCACTTTTGTCAACACTTACAAGATTGTTTGCGGCGTGATGTGGCACCGATGTGCTGCCAAAGTAGAATTCTAATTTTAAGCTACGACTGATTAATCATAGCAAAGAATAACAACTGAGTTCGCTTTCACTATTTGTTGATGAGTTGTTATGAAATGTTAATTGGATTTTAAAATGTCAAAATAGTCTTTGTGTTAAATACTTTTAATAATTGAAAATACGAGCGCTTTGGTTATTTCTACAATGAGAAGACTGAAACCAGGACTCTTGTCAGAGGCTTTCGTCTTTTGTAGCACAACAAGCAGTATTCGCTCAGTACAAAGAACTAGGCTGTTATCAAAGCGGTCGGTTGTAAGGCCGGATGACAGCAGATGTCATTCAATGTCTCGTAGCACTGCAGTGATTGCTACATAGTTGGCGTGTCACTTCGGTGACCGGTGGCACGCCACACTGGCAAGATGGATTGCCTCTGTATTTCGTAATTAAATGTTTGGTTGTCGACAGCCGCGAAATACGCCCCGGTAGACTCCTGACAGCTTAAATGCCAGCAGCTCCCTACTGCGCTGCAAGTCGGTCGTCACGAGAAACTGGCAGCAGAAATATTTATTTGGGCCGCATCGAACGTATTCGATTCAGCCTATGCGACCGATGACTCCGTAGTATGGTGTGTCTGTGGGTCTGAGGAACACTGTGTTAGATAGGGCACCGACCCCCCAACAGTAACTGTGTTGTGAGCGGGAGAGGGGAGGGGAGTCGATGTGGTTATCGCCAAATTACTTCAGCCATCTGTTAAATTGTAAAGATGTAGACATCTTCTCGTGGAAAATGTCGTTATTGAGGATAATATATTGAGGGACAAAACAAAATTAGAAACTAGATCGAGGTCGACGGGAAGCCGTCGGTGGATTTGCTTCCGCCTGTGCCCATAGTCCATTGCTGCGTGTGCTACCCGGAGAGGGGGGTTTCCGTTCGGGGAAAGGGGATTGGACTTTTTGGAAGCCCACACCACATGCTTTCAACAAAACATCTGCTGCAGTCCCTCCCTTATGGGTAGGTATGGCTGTAGGATAATTTCTTGAATTTACTCAGATTTTGTTTTTGCGGTAAATTTGGGGTGGGATTTGGGGTACTTAGCTATGGGGCCGAAATGCAGTTCATAAATTTTTTGAAAGCCTTCCCCCTGTGCTTCAAGAAAAACGCTGTTCTTCCCGCCGGTAAGACCCAAGTTACAATGGGTTCCTGGTCTATTATCACTGACAGACAGACAGACGTTACAACCGGATTGAATATTGCTTCCTTCGCTTATATAGGCGGGCGGAAGCAAAAAAAAATACAGTGTAAACCGTTGGTTTTTGGATAGACTCTAATTGAAGTCTGTGGTTTTTTGTATGTGTGCGCGAGTGTAGTGGTGTACTGCCGAGTACATTATGTGACGTACAATGACAAATATCAAGCATCTGAGGGAAACATTTTCATCGTTAACAAAGATCTCTAAATTACTCAAACACAATCGATGATTATTCTTCGACGCTATACACTGTAGACTGCGACCAGGGGTACAACTGCACGTCAAAATATGGGGGTCCCTTCATATCTCTCATTGCCTCTCTCCTTCCTCCTCTCCTTTCCTCCTCCCCTTTTCCGTCCTTTTTCTACCCCTCCTCTCCAATCCACTTAGAATTGGGTTCCTTTAATCTAGCTAGAGGGTGTGAGGAAGGGCTGTGAACTCCTTCAGCGGCATCCAAAACGCATTTTTGTGCATTGTCCTGCTCTAAACGGTAAATAATTTTGCTGTTTATTACGAACCCCCTATGAACATTAAGTTCGAAAGTGAGGGACACATCATATCATGGACCCATCTCTAAAAATTGGGGGTCAGCTTTTCCGCTTCCCCGTGAGTTGCATCACTGACTGTGACTGTATTGTGGTCTCCGTGATATGCAAACTGCCATTCACTGACTGAAGTTTATGAACGTAGTTTTATCATTTTTAGTTAAAAGCTACTTTTTAAACGATAGTGTTTTTATAATTTTTACGTTTCTAGTATTTTATTTTTGTGTTGTGTGTAAAGCAAAGCAAGGCAAAAGCAAAGTAAAAGAAGTTTAGACGAAGGCGCAGGCCGTAGCCTCTATGTTTGTTCTGTTTGTGCTCGTCCAATGCTGATGTTGATTTTTGATGCGCAATGTTGCTTTAGGCAAGATTTTAAATGAAAGCGTATTTTGCTGCCAGAAATACGAAGCTAAGTAACGACAACAGACATAATGAGTAAGCAGTTTATGTGTATATGTACAGTGATGAAGTCATCCAGCCAGTAAGGTTACTTTCGCGTTACTGTCCTACTGCAGATTTTAATTGCAGCGCTCTGTGTAGGATCAGGCCTCTGTTATTGCATGTGCATGCACATTGTCTTTTTGTGATGCAAATAATTTCAAACGTCTGGCTGTCATATTGTAATTTTTGTGATATGTGATCGGATCTGAAGTTTTACTCGTTGCGTTTCGTTATTTTTTTGTAAACTAAATAATTTACTTTCTGATGACGTGTATAGGCCTAACTCTGAATTAAAAACTGCAAAATTTCAGTCCACGTGAATAAATAGTGTCTAAGGAGCCATTCAAAAATTACGTCACACATTTTGGGGTGTTTTTAACCGCCCCTCCCCCTCTGTCACTCTTGTCACGTGTTTGACTAAACGACAGATCTGATTCGTTACTCGAGCAAATGCGTCTGTTGTGAATATTAAAATCTTACAAGATTACAAGTCTGCTTGTCTTTTAATCAAATGCGGACAACTGGAGTTTTTTTGCTTTTTGCTGCCGTTACACGAATCTGAGCACACGAACTTGGACCTATGTAAGCTATTTCTGAACACGAAGCCTACACACAAGATTTTAAATGATAACGCTTGTTAAAGTTGCTTGATCAGCTGATATAGCTCACCTTGGTACAAAAATGAACTTACTAGGTTAAGAATTGTGAAAATTGTATAAACGAACAAACAACACAGAGAGTGGTCAAAAAAGTGAGAACACGGCACTCCTTTGGCTGTAACTTTGTCAAAATCAACGGATTATGAAAATTTTTCCGATGCCAAAGCGAGTATGAAGTTTCCAGTAGACCCTAAATCCCCATTTCCAGCCAAAAGTGTCGTGTTGCAATATTCGACCAAGCACGACCACATACGCATAACTCTTCACTGCGTCAGGGGTGTAGTCCTAAAAAGAAGTGGGGGGGACGCCTGAAACAAGACTTAGACAAAGATTTTTAAACAGTTTAGGCCTACATACACCGTGACACGTACACTAATACACGTCAGAAAAATTGCCACAGCGGATCTTTGGTCTTGTCCTGCGATACAGCTACTCGTGTTTGAGTGTCTGTAGCAGATCGATGTTTTCGCAGCCACGTTTTCGCATACCTGGTCGGGT
>Ga0126335_1002645_pt1 | contig 10824 bp, 7 predicted proteins | sample OlaspJWI45metaG_FD_108409 | JGI IMG/M metagenome (GOLD analysis project Ga0126335, IMG submission 108409) | Marine gutless worms symbiont microbial communities from Oahu, Hawaii - Olavius sp. 1 OAHU.JWI-45 metaG | ecosystem: Host-associated > Annelida > Digestive system > Unclassified | place... | reverse complement strand
GATGGTCGCAGCATTCAGCTGCATGCGGTATGGTCCCGAAATCAATTCCGCGGCTTTTTGGAAGACGGCCAGACGATCCTCCCAACGGGTTTGGGCCCACTCGGCCGCCGCCCGGGCGGCGGCATCAATCGCCTGGCGTGCGTGGGCTTCGCCGGCCCGCTGATAGGTCCCCAACCGGTGTCGGTGATCATGGGGTATCCGGCATTCGCCGGTCTCTCCCGAATAAACTTTCCGGCCGCCGATAATTAGTGGAATATCTATAGTTTCCTGTCTGAGACGGATCAATTCCGCCTTGAGCGCCGCACGTTCGGCGCTGCCCGGCAGATACCCCAACACGGGTTCATTTACCGGGTGAATGATATCAGTCTGTCTGCCGCTCATGGTCGTTCTCCTTATCTGCAACCGTAGCATCATCCTGGCGGGCGGGTACGGCCCTGCTACGGTGGGTCTTTTAAAGTACCGCTAGGCCAATATAGGCACAGCACTGCTCCTTGACAAGGTTGCTTCCGGCACCCTACCTGGCGAAGGGCGTCTGTTTTGATATAAGTCAATGACAGCCGTAAAAATCATCACTATCTATAAGTAGATAATCTAGCGCCGTTGCCCGAGACGGGTACTTGAAAGCCGCTTCCACGCACCGCGGAAACAAGGGAGGTGCCATGCATTCTCTGGAGAGCCTCGAAAAAAAACTCAGGAAAGTCGAAGAGAAGCTCGCTGATGCCGAGGGCCGGTTGCCCGCCCACTCCATAAGGCCCTGGCAAATGGAAACGCTTTTCGAATTGGAAGAAGAACGGGATGCCCTGGTGGCTGAGATCCAAACCCTTCGAAACGATCAAACACGGTAGGGGTCCGCATGCACCCATTGAACTCCGGCCCGCCCCGAGGGCGGCTGCATCCAGAACAATTAGCCGCTGTGGCCCAAAATTCGGAAGCTGCCCTGGATGGACAGCATCTGTTGATTCCGTTTTTCGGAACCCGCTACAGTCTTGGCCCCACCACGATCTGGGGACCGACAGGCCAGCGGCCCGCAGACCCGGTATGCGATCTATTGGTCAAATACGTACTCAATATTCCCGGGTTTCCGCCGAGATCGGACCGCCGGGTATCCTTTCGTGAACTTGCAGGGGCCGGCCCGCTGGTGGTCAGTTTCGCCAACAATACCAACAAGACCATTATGAACACCTTTGCCGGAAAGCAGGCCCAACTTGAATCAGCCGCCAGTGCCCTGGGTGGAAAGCCCCAGCGCCACGTCTCTGGATTTGACCTGTCCCTAAAATTCCAGGCGTTGCCGCATATCCCGCTCTACCTGCAGTTCAATGATGCCGAAGCCCCCTTCCCGGCCCAGAGCAGCCTGCTGTTGGAGGCTTCCATCGAACAATTTCTGGATATGAAATCGATTTTCGCCCTGGGAACATTTCTTTGCGGGCAACTGACAGCCAGTGGCCAAGATTGACATTGCATCTTTATGAATGCAAGTGTTAGGTTTCAAAACGATCTCACCAAAGACAACGCTATGATCACAGGCTATGCCACCCAGGCGGGAACCGCTCAGTATGCCGGCCGGTACGATGCCGTCGCCTATAATACCATCGAGCCTCACGGGCTGCAGGTCAGCCAGGCCGGCTTTGGGTGTTATCGCGTCAGCGCCGGCGTCCAGGTCCATGCAACCGCTCTGGAAAAGGCTCTGCAAAGCGGGATCAATCTGATCGACACCAGCACCAACTATGCCGACGGCGGCAGCGAGCGGTTGGTTGGCGACGTGCTGCGGCGGATGCTGGCCCCAAAAAGCCTTTCCCGAGATCAGGTGGTGATTGTTTCCAAAGTGGGTTATCTGCAGGGAGAAAATCTGAACCTGAGTCGTGAAAAGAATGCCGCCGGCACGCCGTTTCCGGACCTGGTGGAATACGGTCCCGACCTGCAACATTGTATCCACCCTGAATTCATCGCGGATCAACTGACCCGCAGTCTCGACCGTCTCGGACTCACTACCCTGGATTGCTACCTGCTGCACAACCCGGAGTACTACCTGGAGTGGGCCCGGAAAACGCAAATGCCGCTGGAGGAGGCCCGGGCGGAATACTACCGCCGCATCCAGCTGGCCTTTGTTCACCTGGAAAAAGAAGTGACTGCCGGTCGCATCCGCACTTACGGTATCAGCTCCAACACCTTTCCGGCTGCCCGTGAGAACTCTGAGTTCACATCTCTGGAAACCATTTATGAGCTCGCCCTGCGTAATGGGGACAACCACCATTTCGCCCTGGTCCAAATGCCGCTCAATATCCTGGAAAAGGGTGCTGTACTTGAAAAGAACCAGCCTGGACCCAAGAGTGTCCTGGCCCTGGCCCATGAGAAACATATCGGCGTACTGGTCAACCGCCCCCTGAACGCCTTCGACGGCAACAGTCTCGTCCGGCTGGCGGATATGAAGACGGCAACCGCGCAACCGGACAATGCGGTCATCCGTAAAATCCGGACGGTCATCAAGTCGGAAACCCGGCTCTGGAGAAAAATTCTTCCGGCCTGTGATGACATTCCGGACGGTATCAAGTTGAGGATCAAAGAACAGGTCGCCGTGGGCGATGTGCTGAAACACTATTGGAAAAATTTCGGCTCTCATGAAAGGTGGCGACAGACCAAGAACAGCATGTTTGTGCCCCGGGTGCAGGGGGTGTTCCAATATCTGGCCCAACAAGCTGACAAGCATGCCGACCTGGCGGACTGGATCGAGGCGCATGCGGCGAGTATAGAGGATGCATTCCAGGCCGTGGCATCGCTGTACGGCGCCGCGGCTGTCCGCCGGACATCCACGATCAAGGCAACCCTCTCTGCGGCCGATCCCGATTGGGCCCAGGCCCCCTCTTTGAGCCAGGCGGCCGTGCGGGTCATTCGATCCACGATGGGGGTGTCGGCAGTCCTGGTTGGCATGCGGCGGGTTGATTATGTGGATGATGTTCTGGCGGAACTCCGCAGGCCGGTTCAGACTGCGGACCGCACCGGATCCTGGGAGGCGCTTTAACAATCAGGTCGGTCAAAACAAGGAGAAGGCAGATGAGCGACGGCACATTTGAAAAGGTAACCCGATCGGAAAAAGCCCTGTACGGGCCCCGAAAACTGCTCCTGTGTGGGTTCGCGGCCTCTATGCAGGCCAATTTTGCCAAAGTCCTGGAATTCACCGGGCTGGCGGACCTGGATGTTGTTTGGGTGGCGACGGAGCAGGCTGACGCCGAGATCGGGCAATTGATGGAACTTGGCCCCGGAACCGGCACGGGGGTCGACTCCAGCCTGCCCCGCGCCATTGTCGTGGCCGGCCTCAGTGAAAACGAGCTGCACAACTTGATGAATACCTGCCGGGCCAGCGGCATGAAATCCGCTCTCTGGGCGGTCTTGACGCCTGTTTCCGAAAAATGGACGTTGCGCCAACTCCTGGTGGAACTTGAAGCCGAGCGCACCGCCCTCCAGGATAAGACCTAACCTTCCGTTGGCGGACAATTGACGGCCCTAGAGCAGTTCGCGAAACGGTTCCAGACCGACCCGGGCCACCATCTTGCCGAGCCGTTCACCTTTCTTGCCCTTATCACTATAATATGCTACCAGGCGAGCAATCAGGTCCAGCACTTGGCCATCCTGCAGCCCGTTAGTTAATTCGACCGCCAATCGCGGGCGGGGCCCCACATTGCCCCCGATCATCAGGGTCCACCCTTCGGCTTTCCCAACGAGGCCGATATCCCGGACCACCGATTCCGAACAATTCAGATTGCAGCCCGACACGGCCATCTTCAGTTTGTTGGGAAGCTGCATGCCGTGGTAGATCTCGTCCAGCTGTAACCCCAGATTCAGGGCATCCTGCACCGCCAGCCGGCAGTAATCGATCCCCGGACAGGTCCGGATGCTGCGTACACACAACCCTACGGCCGCGCCTTTGTCCATGCCCAGATCATGCCAGGCCGCATCGATATCCTGCTCCTCGAGGCCCACCAGCGCAAACCGGGTAGCCCCGGTAACTTTTATCAGGTCAACCTTATATTTCTCGGCGACATCGGCGACCCGACGCAGCAATTCAGGCGTTGCCAGACCGCAGGGAATATGCGGGGCAATGGCATAGGTTTTTTTGTCACGCTGTAAAATAGCACCTTTCTCTCCGAGTTTCAGCATAGACTCCTCCAAATCCAACCATCACATTGTCCGACCCGAAACAGGGTGTGGAACCAGCCGGAGTTCGTTGTTGTTACAGACAGGCGTTTAAACCAGTGTCGCGCGCACGCATCGCCGTCGGGCGTATAGCGGCCCGGGTTCATGCCAGACAGTGCTGCCGCACATATTCATACATCACCAGCGAGGCCGCCACGCTGACATTAAGGCTCTGTACCTTGCCGAACTGCGGAATCCTGATTGACTGTATATCATGATAGCCAGCCGGATCAAAACTCAACCCCACCCCTTCGTTCCCGAACACAAAGGCGCTTTTCTCCGGCAGGGTGCAATCGCCGAGGGTCTGGCCGGCTTGCGGTCCGGTGGCGAACAGCCGATACCCTTGCCGACGCAGTACCTGGTAACAACTGTCGAAGTCTTTATGAAACTGCGCCGGGACCCATTTGAACGACCCTCTGGCCGGGCCCGGATCGAAATAGTCGATGCCGATCAGGTGTATTTCCCGCATACCAAAGGCATCCGCGCTCCGAAAGATTTTTCCCACATTGAACTGCGGTTTGAGGTGATCCAGGATGACAATACCGGCATGGGGCCCCGGAGAGGCCAATTGATTGAGCAAACGCTGCCGATCATAGTTCTTCCGGGCCATTTGCCGCTCGCGGATGAGCCGGCGCGTCAGTTTTTTTAAACGTCTTCCCATGTGGTTACAGAAAGTTATATAATTTTCAAGGCAGATCTTGTATAATCCGTTTCACAAAAATTGTCATCATCAAACCAGGGTGGATGGAGAAATCATGATGCGGAAAGCGGTACTTTTCACAGGGTGTATTGTGGTCGCAGTTCTGACAACATTTGCGGGTGTCTCCAGGGTACAGGCCGGATGTGAACAGGGAGATTGCGCCAACGGTCCCGGCCGTTATGCCTGGCCGGACGGATCCAATTACGCCGGCGATTTTGTAAAGGGCAAATTCCACGGCCAGGGCACCTATACCTGGGCGGACGGCAAACAGTACGTCGGCGAATTCAGAAACGACAAACGCAGCGGCAGGGGAACCTTCACCTGGCCCAATGGAGCCAGTTATCGCGGCGAATGGGAAAACGGGAAAAAAGTCGGCTACGGCATCTACACGTTCCCGGACGGCCGTAAAAACATAGGCATTTGGGAAAATGGCGCCCTTACCCAGAAAATGGATGAGGCCGAGGTCAACGCTTTACTGGCGCCCAAGGCCCAGCCGGAGGCCGCCGCTGCTGCCGCCGTGGCGGCCGCCACGGCGGCAGCAGCGGCGGCCTCCGGCTGGGCCTTGGGCGCCAGTAAAGCGTTGACCTCGGCCTCATCCATTTTCTGGGTAAGGGCGCCATTTTCCCAAATGCCTATGTTTTTACGGCCGTCCGGGAACGTGTAGATGCCGTAGCCGACTTTTTTCCCGTTTTCCCATTCGCCGCGATAACTGGCTCCATTGGGCCAGGTGAAGGTTCCCCTGCCGCTGCGTTTGTCGTTTCTGAATTCGCCGACGTACTGTTTGCCGTCCGCCCAGGTATAGGTGCCCTGGCCGTGGAATTTGCCCTTTACAAAATCGCCGGCGTAATTGGATCCGTCCGGCCAGGCATAACGGCCGGGACCGTTGGCGCAATCTCCCTGTTCACATCCGGCCTGTACCCTGGAGACACCCGCAAATGTTGTCAGAACTGCGACCACAATACACCCTGTGAAAAGTACCGCTTTCCGCATCATGATTTCTCCATCCACCCTGGTTTGATGATGACAATTTTTGTGAAACGGATTATACAAGATCTGCCTTGAAAATTATATAACTTTCTGTAACCACATGGGAAGACGTTTAAAAAAACTGACGCGCCGGCTCATCCGCGAGCGGCAAATGGCCCGGAAGAACTATGATCGGCAGCGTTTGCTCAATCAATTGGCCTCTCCGGGGCCCCATGCCGGTATTGTCATCCTGGATCACCTCAAACCGCAGTTCAATGTGGGAAAAATCTTTCGGAGCGCGGATGCCTTTGGTATGCGGGAAATACACCTGATCGGCATCGACTATTTCGATCCGGGCCCGGCCAGAGGGTCGTTCAAATGGGTCCCGGCGCAGTTTCATAAAGACTTCGACAGTTGTTACCAGGTACTGCGTCGGCAAGGGTATCGGCTGTTCGCCACCGGACCGCAAGCCGGCCAGACCCTCGGCGATTGCACCCTGCCGGAGAAAAGCGCCTTTGTGTTCGGGAACGAAGGGGTGGGGTTGAGTTTTGATCCGGCTGGCTATCATGATATACAGTCAATCAGGATTCCGCAGTTCGGCAAGGTACAGAGCCTTAATGTCAGCGTGGCGGCCTCGCTGGTGATGTATGAATATGTGCGGCAGCACTGTCTGGCATGAACCCGGGCCGCTATACGCCCGACGGCGATGCGTGCGCGCGACACTGGTTTAAACGCCTGTCTGTAACAACAACGAACTCCGGCTGGTTCCACACCCTGTTTCGGGTCGGACAATGTGATGGTTGGATTTGGAGGAGTCTATGCTGAAACTCGGAGAGAAAGGTGCTATTTTACAGCGTGACAAAAAAACCTATGCCATTGCCCCGCATATTCCCTGCGGTCTGGCAACGCCTGAATTGCTGCGTCGGGTCGCCGATGTCGCCGAGAAATATAAGGTTGACCTGATAAAAGTTACCGGGGCTACCCGGTTTGCGCTGGTGGGCCTCGAGGAGCAGGATATCGATGCGGCCTGGCATGATCTGGGCATGGACAAAGGCGCGGCCGTAGGGTTGTGTGTACGCAGCATCCGGACCTGTCCGGGGATCGATTACTGCCGGCTGGCGGTGCAGGATGCCCTGAATCTGGGGTTACAGCTGGACGAGATCTACCACGGCATGCAGCTTCCCAACAAACTGAAGATGGCCGTGTCGGGCTGCAATCTGAATTGTTCGGAATCGGTGGTCCGGGATATCGGCCTCGTTGGGAAAGCCGAAGGGTGGACCCTGATGATCGGGGGCAATGTGGGGCCCCGCCCGCGATTGGCGGTCGAATTAACTAACGGGCTGCAGGATGGCCAAGTGCTGGACCTGATTGCTCGCCTGGTAGCATATTATAGTGATAAGGGCAAGAAAGGTGAACGGCTCGGCAAGATGGTGGCCCGGGTCGGTCTGGAACCGTTTCGCGAACTGCTCTAGGGCCGTCAATTGTCCGCCAACGGAAGGTTAGGTCTTATCCTGGAGGGCGGTGCGCTCGGCTTCAAGTTCCACCAGGAGTTGGCGCAACGTCCATTTTTCGGAAACAGGCGTCAAGACCGCCCAGAGAGCGGATTTCATGCCGCTGGCCCGGCAGGTATTCATCAAGTTGTGCAGCTCGTTTTCACTGAGGCCGGCCACGACAATGGCGCGGGGCAGGCTGGAGTCGACCCCCGTGCCGGTTCCGGGGCCAAGTTCCATCAATTGCCCGATCTCGGCGTCAGCCTGCTCCGTCGCCACCCAAACAACATCCAGGTCCGCCAGCCCGGTGAATTCCAGGACTTTGGCAAAATTGGCCTGCATAGAGGCCGCGAACCCACACAGGAGCAGTTTTCGGGGCCCGTACAGGGCTTTTTCCGATCGGGTTACCTTTTCAAATGTGCCGTCGCTCATCTGCCTTCTCCTTGTTTTGACCGACCTGATTGTTAAAGCGCCTCCCAGGATCCGGTGCGGTCCGCAGTCTGAACCGGCCTGCGGAGTTCCGCCAGAACATCATCCACATAATCAACCCGCCGCATGCCAACCAGGACTGCCGACACCCCCATCGTGGATCGAATGACCCGCACGGCCGCCTGGCTCAAAGAGGGGGCCTGGGCCCAATCGGGATCGGCCGCAGAGAGGGTTGCCTTGATCGTGGATGTCCGGCGGACAGCCGCGGCGCCGTACAGCGATGCCACGGCCTGGAATGCATCCTCTATACTCGCCGCATGCGCCTCGATCCAGTCCGCCAGGTCGGCATGCTTGTCAGCTTGTTGGGCCAGATATTGGAACACCCCCTGCACCCGGGGCACAAACATGCTGTTCTTGGTCTGTCGCCACCTTTCATGAGAGCCGAAATTTTTCCAATAGTGTTTCAGCACATCGCCCACGGCGACCTGTTCTTTGATCCTCAACTTGATACCGTCCGGAATGTCATCACAGGCCGGAAGAATTTTTCTCCAGAGCCGGGTTTCCGACTTGATGACCGTCCGGATTTTACGGATGACCGCATTGTCCGGTTGCGCGGTTGCCGTCTTCATATCCGCCAGCCGGACGAGACTGTTGCCGTCGAAGGCGTTCAGGGGGCGGTTGACCAGTACGCCGATATGTTTCTCATGGGCCAGGGCCAGGACACTCTTGGGTCCAGGCTGGTTCTTTTCAAGTACAGCACCCTTTTCCAGGATATTGAGCGGCATTTGGACCAGGGCGAAATGGTGGTTGTCCCCATTACGCAGGGCGAGCTCATAAATGGTTTCCAGAGATGTGAACTCAGAGTTCTCACGGGCAGCCGGAAAGGTGTTGGAGCTGATACCGTAAGTGCGGATGCGACCGGCAGTCACTTCTTTTTCCAGGTGAACAAAGGCCAGCTGGATGCGGCGGTAGTATTCCGCCCGGGCCTCCTCCAGCGGCATTTGCGTTTTCCGGGCCCACTCCAGGTAGTACTCCGGGTTGTGCAGCAGGTAGCAATCCAGGGTAGTGAGTCCGAGACGGTCGAGACTGCGGGTCAGTTGATCCGCGATGAATTCAGGGTGGATACAATGTTGCAGGTCGGGACCGTATTCCACCAGGTCCGGAAACGGCGTGCCGGCGGCATTCTTTTCACGACTCAGGTTCAGATTTTCTCCCTGCAGATAACCCACTTTGGAAACAATCACCACCTGATCTCGGGAAAGGCTTTTTGGGGCCAGCATCCGCCGCAGCACGTCGCCAACCAACCGCTCGCTGCCGCCGTCGGCATAGTTGGTGCTGGTGTCGATCAGATTGATCCCGCTTTGCAGAGCCTTTTCCAGAGCGGTTGCATGGACCTGGACGCCGGCGCTGACGCGATAACACCCAAAGCCGGCCTGGCTGACCTGCAGCCCGTGAGGCTCGATGGTATTATAGGCGACGGCATCGTACCGGCCGGCATACTGAGCGGTTCCCGCCTGGGTGGCATAGCCTGTGATCATAGCGTTGTCTTTGGTGAGATCGTTTTGAAACCTAACACTTGCATTCATAAAGATGCAATGTCAATCTTGGCCACTGGCTGTCAGTTGCCCGCAAAGAAATGTTCCCAGGGCGAAAATCGATTTCATATCCAGAAATTGTTCGATGGAAGCCTCCAACAGCAGGCTGCTCTGGGCCGGGAAGGGGGCTTCGGCATCATTGAACTGCAGGTAGAGCGGGATATGCGGCAACGCCTGGAATTTTAGGGACAGGTCAAATCCAGAGACGTGGCGCTGGGGCTTTCCACCCAGGGCACTGGCGGCTGATTCAAGTTGGGCCTGCTTTCCGGCAAAGGTGTTCATAATGGTCTTGTTGGTATTGTTGGCGAAACTGACCACCAGCGGGCCGGCCCCTGCAAGTTCACGAAAGGATACCCGGCGGTCCGATCTCGGCGGAAACCCGGGAATATTGAGTACGTATTTGACCAATAGATCGCATACCGGGTCTGCGGGCCGCTGGCCTGTCGGTCCCCAGATCGTGGTGGGGCCAAGACTGTAGCGGGTTCCGAAAAACGGAATCAACAGATGCTGTCCATCCAGGGCAGCTTCCGAATTTTGGGCCACAGCGGCTAATTGTTCTGGATGCAGCCGCCCTCGGGGCGGGCCGGAGTTCAATGGGTGCATGCGGACCCCTACCGTGTTTGATCGTTTCGAAGGGTTTGGATCTCAGCCACCAGGGCATCCCGTTCTTCTTCCAATTCGAAAAGCGTTTCCATTTGCCAGGGCCTTATGGAGTGGGCGGGCAACCGGCCCTCGGCATCAGCGAGCTTCTCTTCGACTTTCCTGAGTTTTTTTTCGAGGCTCTCCAGAGAATGCATGGCACCTCCCTTGTTTCCGCGGTGCGTGGAAGCGGCTTTCAAGTACCCGTCTCGGGCAACGGCGCTAGATTATCTACTTATAGATAGTGATGATTTTTACGGCTGTCATTGACTTATATCAAAACAGACGCCCTTCGCCAGGTAGGGTGCCGGAAGCAACCTTGTCAAGGAGCAGTGCTGTGCCTATATTGGCCTAGCGGTACTTTAAAAGACCCACCGTAGCAGGGCCGTACCCGCCCGCCAGGATGATGCTACGGTTGCAGATAAGGAGAACGACCATGAGCGGCAGACAGACTGATATCATTCACCCGGTAAATGAACCCGTGTTGGGGTATCTGCCGGGCAGCGCCGAACGTGCGGCGCTCAAGGCGGAATTGATCCGTCTCAGACAGGAAACTATAGATATTCCACTAATTATCGGCGGCCGGAAAGTTTATTCGGGAGAGACCGGCGAATGCCGGATACCCCATGATCACCGACACCGGTTGGGGACCTATCAGCGGGCCGGCGAAGCCCACGCACGCCAGGCGATTGATGCCGCCGCCCGGGCGGCGGCCGAGTGGGCCCAAACCCGTTGGGAGGATCGTCTGGCCGTCTTCCAAAAAGCCGCGGAATTGATTTCGGGACCATACCGCATGCAGCTGAATGCTGCGACCATC
>Ga0126335_1002644_pt1 | contig 10824 bp, 7 predicted proteins | sample OlaspJWI45metaG_FD_108409 | JGI IMG/M metagenome (GOLD analysis project Ga0126335, IMG submission 108409) | Marine gutless worms symbiont microbial communities from Oahu, Hawaii - Olavius sp. 1 OAHU.JWI-45 metaG | ecosystem: Host-associated > Annelida > Digestive system > Unclassified | place... | reverse complement strand
TTGTTTTACCATCTGGGTACCTCCTGTTTTTGGTTTTAGTTGGTCCTAAACCCAATTATTACAGGGGACCCAGATGGTTTTTCAATTATTATTTTCTAATTCATGCAAGATCGAGGTATTACAATCGTTTTTTAGAAGGAATGATCCAAATATCCAGCCTCCCTTTTAAACAGTATAAGATCAATTACCTGAGAATAGTCCTTGGGGTCTGATCATCAAAACCACAATCAAAAACGCAAAAGCAATGGCATCTCGATCCAGGTATGAACCGATGTAGATGGTACCGAAAGCCTCAATAACCCCCAGCAAAAGGGAGGCGATCAGGGTACCTTTGACATTGCCCAGCCCACCCAGCACGATAATCGCCAGGGCCTTGTAACTCGGAACACCGCCCATGGTCGGTTCGACCAGATTGCTGAGCAATGATACGAAGATACCCGCCACGGCAGCCAGTGCGGATCCGATAAAAAAATTCAAATAGCGGACATTGATGGTGTCGATACCGAAAGATTTGGCGATTTCCGGATCGTCAACCGTCGCCCGCCAGGCTATGCCGATACGGGAATTCTGGGCCAGATAGGACAAGCTGCCCAGAAGCAGGATTGCGGCCACAACCATACCGATTTCGGCCGCTCTCAAATTAATACCCAGCAGTTCAATCTGGGACTGGAGAGGTGGGTTTTTATAGGTCAGTCCATAGGGCCCGAATACCAGGCGAAAAATTTCCTCCATTGCGATAAAGAGCCCGATCGACGCAATCAAAGGCACGTAAGGCGGTCTATTAAGGATGGGCTGGTAGCAAAGACGATACATCAACATGCCGCCGATACCGACAATGACAGCCGATGCCAGCATAGCCAGAGCCAGACTGCCGGTCGCATTGGTAATCAGCAGCCCGAGGTAGCCGCCAAGGGCAAAAAGACCGGCATGGGCCACGTGCAGAATTCGCAACAGACCATATACCAAAGTCAAACCGACGGCAATAATGGCATACATGCTGCCGTAGATAAGTCCCTGAATGAGCAGTTCGAAGTAAAGCAAAAAAACCTCCGGTTTTTGAAACTGGAAACTTGAAATTGGATATTTGAAGAAGGAATTCTATTTATTTTTATATTTCCCCTCACGCACTGACGCAAAGAAAAATTAACCTTGAATCCAAAATATTCCCTGTCTCTCCGTCTCCCGGCTACCCTGTATTTACCTATGAGCTACCAGCTATCAGCTACGAGCTCAAGCTGCAGGCTTGTTATCCTGCACCCTGAACCGAATGCCTTTTGCTCCTGAATCCTCAATTTTGGATCCAGTATCAAATACCTTCCCCTTACACCCTGAACCATACACCTTATACCCTGTGTGCAGTACCCGACAGCCCAGTTTTTTCCTATGAGCTTTGAGCTATCAGCTATGAGCTATGAGCTATCAGCTAAGAGCTCGCGCCGCACGCGTGTCCCCCCGTCATTATTTATCCGGCGGTGCCAGCAGGTTCGGGTCACTTATAACCGAATGGTGATGCCAGTTACCGTCTTTGACAACCTGATTCTGAACGGCTTTCATCACTTCACCGAGCTGGTTGAACGAGATGGTACCGGTCGACACTTTCAGGTTGGTCGATGCGATGGCTTTGCGCAGGGCCTCCGGGTCGGTGCTTCCGGCACGTCTTAAAGCATCGGCGGCAACAAGAATGGCCGTGTGGGCCGAAGCGGCCACCATGTCGGCCTTGAAGCCGGCCTTTTGCTCGAAGGCGGCAATAAAATTCTGGGTCTCGGGCACCGTCGAATCCCTGTCCAGACTGGTTGTAATGATGACCCCTTCGGCGGACGGACCGGCAATTTCAATAAATTTCTGGGAGTCATATCCTTCCTGGCCGATAATGGGCACGTTCACCCCTGCGGCCCGCAACTGGCTGACGAGGGGACCGGCGGTAAAATAATATCCGGAAGCATAGATGGCATCCGGCTTGTCGGCCTTGACCTTGGCCACGATCGAGCCGAACTGCCGGTCTTTGATGGAGTATTCATATTCATTGACAATCGTGATGCCGTAATCGCCGGCCACACTTTTGAAACCGGATGCCAGGGATTTACCGAAATCATTTTGCAGGGTGATGATGACCACCTTTTTTTTGCCCAGGATGTCACCGATCAGTTTGGCTCCGCCGCGGCCCTGAATCTCGCCCAGAAAAGAAGTCCGGAAGACATAATTGCCGGCACGGGTGATATCGGGATGAATGGCATATGCTGAAATGTAAGGGATCCCGGCTTTCTGGAACACACCCGCAGCCGATCGGGTCGGCCCCGAATAACTGCCGGAGACACCGATCACCACTTTATCCTGGCCGATCAGTTTGTTGGCGATGGGTATGGCCTGGGCCGCCTTGGCCTGGTCGTCATAAATGACCAGTTCGATCTTTTTACCGTTGATGCCGCCCGCGGCGTTAATTTGCTCGACTGCCAGCTTGGCCCCCTCGGAAGACGATTTCCCATCCGATGCGGCAAACCCGGTCAACGGGGCATTGAAACCGATTTTAATGGTATCGGCTGCCAGGGCATTGCCCATCCAGCCAGCGGTACTAAACACAACAACAATACCAACCAACAATAGTTTTTTCAGCATTGCTACCCTCCTTTTTACGTCACAATGAGTTCGCAGAATACGCTCGATTCGTCCACAATGGTTATCTCGGGTCGGTAGTCCAGTTCGGCGCTAAGGGCTCTGAAATGTTCCGGTCCGACGGTTGTCGCTATAAAGCCATCCTTGCACACGATCACACCATCGCCGGTTGCCGCTTCGTCTATTTCTCCCAACAATCCGAGTTCTGCCTGCCGGCGAAACCAGTCCAGGCGCTCGGACCAGAAAGCATCGGCGCAACTGGAAACAAGTACCCGACCACCGGGCCGTGTGATGCGTAGGGCTTCGGATATCAGGCTTTTGCGGTCAACCTTGAAGGCGGAAATACCGTTCTGGATACAGACTGTTACATCAAAGCAGTCTTTAATAAAAGCGGTTTGAACTGCGTTCATGGCCGACAGTGCCAAGATCGGGCCTTTTGGACCCGTCCCGGCCAGCAAAAGGCTTTGAATCGAAGTATCGATTCCGAAAACCCGATGGGTCCTGGCGGTCAGCTTTTCCAGCACCCGGCCGTATCCGCACCCGAGCTCCAGGACCCGGTCACCCGGTTTTATTCTTTGCATTACAAATTCAATTTCCGCATCCAGGTATTGCCTGATGCGGGGCGAAGCGATCGCATACACCCGCCGCAGTTTTTCGGCAGCCAGTTTCTGGGAATAATAGTCCTGGATTTCTTCGGGCATGGCCCCATCTACGAAAAGTTACGAGTTGCGAGTTGCGAGTTCAGGAGTCGCTGCGCTCCAGCAAAAACAGTGTTAAGTTTTAGGTTTTAAGTTTTAAGCGGTGGTAACGCTGCGCGTTGTCTTCTATTTCTTCCCATCAGCTATCAGCCATGGGCTCATGCCGAAGATTTGTTATCTTGAATCATGGGTCCTGTATCAATTATTTGAATAGACAGAATTCCTTAACTCGAAACTCGAAAATTATAACATTCAGTATCGAGTCTTTTCAATTTGCGGCCATCCGCGCCTATCCGTGTCCGTGTATTACAAACGGGTCAAGGTGCCACAGACAACTGACAACGGACAACTGACAGTGCCGAAGGCACTTTTGCACCTTTGGGCGACTATAAACAAATTTTGGATTTGGGTTCAAGCGATTCTTCAAAAAATTCAGCGCACATTTACAGACCCAAAGCCTGTGCGGCCAGCCGGGTTCCTTCGATAAGGATCCTGTCGCGCAGTTCACGCCTGCACTGTGGGTCGAGTCCTGATCGCCGCCGGGGCATGTGTGCACCCCGATAGGCCGCCGCTCTTCGGCGGTAAAACGTTCCAGCACCTGATTATTCAATTTCGGTTTTAATGTCTGCGGTCATGCGGCCCTCCTGGCAATTCAATTTGAACGGTTATCGCGCTGGTATCCTGCTTTCTGCGACTGAGCATCGAGCAGTGACTAAAATTGAAACAAATGAGGGTAATAAGCATTATTTTTCAGGGAGACCTGGAAAGTGCCACGCTGCAAAGAGCGTTTAATTGGAGGTAAAGGATAGAAGCCATCTCAATTTTCCGTTTTTGAGATAACGTATCGTGTTCCTTTGTCATGCCAAAACCTCATGTCCCCCATACGGGCTGGATTTGGCACCTTGGGAAACAGGTTGCCGGGCGGTCAACGGGCCAGATTCCTCACGCCACTCGCCATGATGGGCGGTTTCAAATGATTTAACGTATTGTCAAAATCGATCTTGTCAAGCCGAACGGCACCCCCCGAGCCGGCCAGGTGACGCAGGTATTGAGAGCGAAAACTTTCCAACGCTTGCGATTGGAATGATCGGTCATAACTTTTATAGCTATAACACCTGCAGGAGTCGTGAAATGAAATTGAGACCGTGCTATAAGGTCGTTTTGACTTTAGGGATACTTATTGTTGCAGTGGTTCTGACCGACGGCGTAATTCCGCGGACCTGTTCGGCATCACAAACATATCTGGAACGCTTGAATGCTTTTCCTTCATCGAACGTACCGCTGATTGGTTCCGCTGAAGTATTCTGGAATAAACACCAGGTTCCCTTTATCCATGCCTCCGATGACCGCGACGTGCCCTTTCTGCTCGGCATGGTGCACGCCCATCTGCGCCTGGGCCAGATGGAAATGATGCGGCGCCTCTCGCAGGGCCGTCTGGCGGAAATGTTTGGACCGTTTGCAGCCGATGCAGACCACGCTCTGCGCATCGTCGATTACGGTCGTGCAGTACCCGAAATAATTCAAATGCTGCCCCCCGAGACCCGTATGTGGATCCGGCGTTATACCGACGGAATCAATTTTTATGTGCAACGCAGTCCATCGCGCCCACCTGCACTGGCGGACCTGGCGATTAAGCCGGAGCCATGGTCAATGGAGGAAATTATCACCATGGGGCGCCTGGGTGCCACGGATGTGAATTGGTTCTACTGGTTTATGAACCTGAAGCTGCAAAAAGAACCGCAATGGGCCGATTTCTGGGAAAGAATGATCGCCCATGGCAGCGCTTCTCTGCCCAGCTTTGGGTCTGATGCCGGTGCGCCGTTTCGTCTGCTGGAAAGTGCGGTAAAATCCGGCAGCAATTCATATGCTGTTTCAGGCCAGCATACCCGGTCAGGAGCCGGTCTGATTGCAAACGATCCACACCTGGGTCTGATGCTGCCAAATCTCTGGGTGCTCATCGGCTTCAAGTCACCGGGGTACCACTCCGTCGGCTTGAGCATTCCCGGGCTGCCCATGGTGCTGGTCGGTCGCAACCCCAGTATTGCCTGGGGCGGAACCAACATGCTTTCAATGTCAAGCAGCCTGTACGACATTTCGGATACACGGGTGGATCAGCTGGAACATCGCCAGGACAGGATCCGGGTGCGCTGGTGGTTCGATCGATCCGTTACGATCCGCAATTCAGCGCTGGGTCCGGTTATTTCCGATACCACGTACTTAAAAAAACAGGGACTGCCGCGCCTGGCTTTAAAGTGGCGCGGACATTCAGCCAGTGACGAATTCACTGCTTTTCTGAAAGTAAATCAGGCTGAGTCCTGGGAGGAATTTCGTAAAGCCTGGGAAACCTATGCCGTATCCGGCCAGAACATCGTGTATGCCGACCGTGACGGCAATATCGGTCAGCTGATGGCAATCGAATTTGTTCCGGCAGCGGCAAAAGCCAATAAGCAGTTTATTGCAAACCCGAATAATCCAGAATATCGCTGGGATGTTCGCTACAAAAGCACTCAGTTACCCGCCATCCTGAATCCCGAGTCGGGTTTTCTGGTTTCAACCAACAACATACCGATACGAACCGATCCACCGGTGTCTTTGTTCGGAAACGCCAATGACCGTTACCGTACTATTCTGGCGCAGTTGCAGCATTCTGCCCCGGTGGACGTGGCGGACCTGATAAAGATTCAGACCGACGTATACTCGGGCAATTCTTTTGAACTGGCCCAGGCCATTGCCAGACATGCATCGAACACCAATACCCCTACCACAAGATTGCTCGCCAGTCTCGAAAAATGGGACGGACTGTACGGGGTGGACTCGAGCGGTGCGGCCGCGCTCGAACTGGCTGCATTCCATCTGGCAAACGATTACTACAGGGAGCGTTATGGTGAAAAAACCGCCGGGTATTTGATGCGCTCGCCGGCCGTCTACACATTTCTCAAACAGGATCTGGATGACCCTGCCATGCAGAAAAAATTCTCAAGTGCGTTGGCCAAAGCCGCCCGAGATTACAAAAAGTATCCTGCCTGGGGCAAGCTGCATTATCTGCGCCTCAGACACCCTTTAGGCAATATTCCGTTGATCGGATTCCCTTACCGATTCGGTGAATACCCTGTGGCCGGGTCCACCAACACGGTCATGAAGCGCGCCCACCCGCTTTCCAACAAAAAACATTACACTACTTACGGGGCCAACGCGCGTCACATCTCAGACCTGTCGGATCCGGATGAAAACTATTTTGTACTGGTCGGCGGACAGGACGGCTTTCGGGGCAGTGCAAATTTTCTTGATCTTTTTGAGATGTGGCAGAGAAATGAATATCTTCGTTTTCCGCTGCGACTGGAAACCATCCGCACAACATTCGATCGTCGAATCGAAATTAACGATGGGCAACCATGATTGACAGGCGATGCACAACAAACCGCCAACGTCCAATATCATGCGGCCACGGACAACTGACCACTGACAATGGACAGCGCGTAAGCGCCTACCCCCTTTGACATCACCTGAAAAATGGTTAATCACATATACATGTAAGGACTTGCTATCTAATCCGACTACCAGCAAGATGATTTGTTGTTTCAGAGAACGGGAGGTAGTAACATGAGACATAAATTTTTGAAGATATTCATGCCTTTAGCAATATTGTTAGGCGTTCTTTATTTTTATAACCAAAATACGACAGCGAGTAACCAAATGACCGATTTAAACGAGGACCTGGAAATCGCCACATTCGCAGGCGGATGTTTCTGGTGTACCGAATCAGATTTCGAGAAACTGGATGGCGTGGCCAAGGTTATCTCCGGTTATACCGGGGGCCCTGAAAAAAACCCAACCTACAAGCAAGTTGCTTACGGCAAGACCGGGCATACCGAAGCCGTCCAGGTTTATTATGATCCGAAAAAAGTCAGCTATGAAAAATTGCTCGATCATTATTGGAAACATGTCGACCCGACCGATTCGGCGGGTCAGTTTGTCGACCGTGGTCCGCAGTACAGGCCGGCCATCTTTTACCACAACGATCAACAGAAGCAACTGGCTGAAAAGTCAAAAAAGGCCCTGGCCAAATCAGGCCGCTTTGACAAGCCGATTGTCGTAGAAATCACGCCGCTGGCTGCATTCTGGAACGCAGAAGGCTACCACCAGGATTATTACAAGACAAACTCCGCGCACTATAACAGGTACCGCTATGGATCAGGAAGGGACCAGTTTCTGACCAGCGCCTGGGCCGATATCGAAAAGCAAGCCGCCGGAACATCCACCAGCAGCAAGTACAAAAAACCGGATGATTCGGAATTGCGTGAAAAGTTGACCGCACTGCAATACAAGGTCACCCAGAAAGATGGAACCGAGCCGCCATTTGACAATGTCTACTGGAACAGTAAAAAGGAAGGCATTTACGTGGACATTGTGTCCGGTGAACCGCTTTTCAGCTCAACGGACAAATTTAAATCCGGTACCGGCTGGCCGAGCTTTACACAGCCTCTGGAACCGGAGTATATCGTCGAAAAGACCGACAGAAGTTATTTCATGGTGCGTACCGAAGTTCGCAGCAGACACGGTGATTCACATCTGGGGCATCTTTTCCCGGACGGTCCGCCGTCAACCGGATTACGATACTGCATCAATTCAGCATCTCTGAGGTTTATTCCAAAAGAAGATCTGCAGAAAGAAGGCTACGGAGAATACGCCAGGCTTTTCGAGTAGCCGGCGCATTCTAATTTTTTCCGCACTCGGACCGTAATCATACCATACGCCCTGTCTGGTACCAATCGTATCAGACAGGGCTATTGTTTCTCAGCCACGGTACTTAAACGAAAATCAACCGCAAACCCGTCTTCTTCGATCCGCACAATGCGGCCGGATACCTTCATTAGCTTTTGATTCTCAAGCAGGGAAAAGCGCAAGATAACTTTCTCGCCAACCGCGTGTGAATTTTCCGTTCCGATGTAAACACCGGCGGCACTGATGTCATGGATACAGCCGTGGTAATCGGTCCCGTCAATCCTGTAAGCCACCTGGATTCTACGACTGCGACGATGATCTGCACGACCTTTGTGGTATTGCTGGCGATCCAGCTGGTTTAAAAGCGCCAACTGCTGTTCAAGCGACATCTCATTGATCAGGTCAATCAGTCGTTGCGTGACTTTTGGTTTGTCCTCGGCCCTTTTTTCATTTCCAGCCATTTTTAAGAGCTCCTTTCGCAGGCGTCGCTTTGATACTCGATCAGCTCTCACGGTTGTTTGATAAACCGGCGGTAATTTTTCTGCATCCAGGCAGTGTCTGGAATTATAAGATGCTCACTATACCTGTTTCATTCGATACCCGCCCGTTGCAAACCATATCTGATTAATACAAATAGCTCAATCCGGCGGAAATTTCAAATGCAAACATATCCCGCTATTTCCCTGCCATGGTTATCGCAATCCAAAAAGAACGGATCCGGAAACTCCGGTTGAATGCAAATCGCCTGGGATTCAAAACCGTCACCGGTGTCCAGTTCCCGGATATCGGGGCCACTGGGTGAATCGGTATTTCGCCACCGATCAATAAGTTCGCGATTCCTTAAAACAGCGCGATGCGGATAGTGGCAAATGGCTCGATCGAGGTAAAGCCCGGCTGTATCTAAATCGCCTTGCATGGCTGCGATGCAGGCTTTTAGGTTGAAAGCCAGACCCGGCAGGCAGAAGTTTTTGGCCATGGCCGCTTCAAGATGCATCTCGGCCAGTTTCAGGTCGGATTGCCTGACAAATGCGCTTGCCAGTTCATAGCGAATACTGGCAAGATCCGGCAATCTCAACGCCACAGACCTGTACGCATCTGCGCTAAAGTCCCGGCTGCGTCGGATTTTTTGCAGCTGCCCCAGATGCTTCAGTATTTTTTTTGAATCGGCGGCGCTGCCTGCAAAACAGGTCAGGCACATAAAGTCCCTGTCAAAGAACATTTCAGGTGTTACGGCGCCATACCTGCGGAATATTTCAAACTCTTCGGTACCTGGATAAAGATGCAGTTGAGAAAATACATATGCGTGGGGTCGTGTCTTTTTAATAAAGTTCAGACTCTGTCGAAAGGTGTGATATGTTTCGCCGCGATTGCCGGCCATCATGTAGTAACGGACCTGAATGCCGTACTTTTTTGCCAGCTTCGTTACGTTGATGACCTGCCGGGGCGAGACATTCTTGCGTATGTTGGCCAGGATGACCGGTGCGGCTGACTCCACTCCCAGACTGATCCGTTTACAGCCGGCAACCCGCATGGCATAGACCAGTTCTTCATCCAGATGATCTGCCCGGGTTTCGCAACTCCAGATGAAATCGAGTTTGCGAGCCCTGATTTGCCTGCAAATATTAAGGGCTCGGGTGCGGTCAGCGGTAAAGGTATCGTCCTTGAATGCGAGGATTTTGCGTCCGTAACCGCGCACAGCGGTATCAATCATTTCCAGCACGTAGGCTACCGAGTGAAACCGCAGGCGCCAACCCCACATCATATTACTGCCGCAGAAAGTGCAATGATTGGGACAGCCGCGGGATGTCAACAGTGTGCGCAGATCAAAATGCACGAACGGAGAAATCAATTCATCCAGGTTTTTGATCGGTGCACGCGGTGGGCCGAGCCCTATACCACCTGCAGTGCGCCAGGCCGCGCCCGCGAGGCCTTCTGCAGAGCGGTTCGTTTCGAGCCGCAACAACAAATCCAGGAAGGTGGCCTCCCCTTCTCCGACCACGACCGTGTCGATCTCTTTGCAGTGGGAAAGGATTTCCATCGGCATGGCCGTGGCATGGGGACCGCCGATGACGATATGGGCATCGGGATGTGTTTGGCGAATATATCTGGACAGCAGGGTGACCCCGCGACGGTTGGCAGTCAAACAGGATAGCCCGAACAGGTCGGCCGGGCTCTTGCTTATGATTCTTTTCACCACAGACCAGGGATAATTGGACATGTTAATTATAAATACCTGGTGTCCGCAATCCATTGCCTGAGCAGCCAGACTCATTAGGCCGTATGGTGCCTGGATTAAATCACCGCTGACGGCAGTCCGGTTTGCGCACCCGGCCGGCAGGCCTTCACCGGACGGATACGGTTGCTCTCCCGGACCTGCGATTTTCCAGGGCGGGGGGTATATGAGCGCAATCCTCATCGACGATCTCCTTTTTCAGTTAAGGGGCCGATGTACCCCTCAAAAACTGATTTATCTGAAATAATAAGATTTTTCAGGGGAAACTGATGTCGTGATGGAATATGAAAGGCTGTGTAAAGACAATGGAAGGAAGAAGCGACGTACCGGCTGACTTTGAGCACCGATTGCAGGCAGGATCAGTGCAACCCGGCGGAAAGCGATCTATGAATATCTATTAATGAAAGCCGGCGTCGGTGTCAAAAGAATTTTTAAATTGGATCATTGCTGTCCGGTTAACTTTTATTAAAAACACATAAATAATTGTAATAATTATTAATAATAAGAAAATTACCACTTGACGATTCAAAATTTACGACTAAGCGCTAAAAATTAACAGTT
>Ga0126335_1002643_pt1 | contig 10825 bp, 9 predicted proteins | sample OlaspJWI45metaG_FD_108409 | JGI IMG/M metagenome (GOLD analysis project Ga0126335, IMG submission 108409) | Marine gutless worms symbiont microbial communities from Oahu, Hawaii - Olavius sp. 1 OAHU.JWI-45 metaG | ecosystem: Host-associated > Annelida > Digestive system > Unclassified | place... | reverse complement strand
TTACTTCCTTATTATTTTGTTGATTACTCATTAGTCATTCGATGTAAACAAACAACTAAAGATGGCAATTAGTTAGTTGTCAAATTGTCATCAATGACGATATCTGAAAATAACGTGTAAGCATTGTGAAGAACAGTCGGCTGATTCCTCTGCTACGCCCTTGATTCGATCGATAACATCGCAAGATCCTTTTTTATGTCAATATCTGGTAAATTCCAGTTCTGGCCACATAGTGAAAATCCCTATCTGGTGCATCCCTAGACCCACTGGAACTAGAGCACATTGTACACATCATACAACAGACAGCATTACTACATGTCGTTGGAGCAGATATCAATTCAACCATGTCCGAGGGGAGCACATACCTGTGTGCGGCTGCTTTTTCGCTGCTGTGACCTTGATATTAACCCCATGACCTTGAAACTCAAAGGTGACCTAGATATTCTGAAATTTACCTTCACGTCGGAAATGAAGTTGCTAGGTTAATGCATTCGAAACTCCTAACGGTGGACGAGATATGTATTGTAAATGAAAAAATACTTCAATAGCTCAAGGCCAAAGGTCAAATGTCACCAACTTCCAACCAATTCTGGCATTCACCATGGGACATATTCATACCAAGTTACATCAATTTCTGATCAGTAGTTTGAGATTTTGTGTGGACAGACTGACAGACAGACGTCGCCAAAACCAATACCTGCTCGCAGCATAGCTGGCATGCAGGTAATTAACGAACCACCCACAAAGACACTCGACAATGTTCGACAAAAGATATTATAGGTTGACACTTACGCCAGAACGCCAACAAGTTCTTGAAGCTGATCGACAAGACGATCTGCGTTGCCTTCGCGACCGCCGCTGCCATAGCTCGGTGGACCACCACGGTAACCACCGCGACTACTGCCGCGGTAACTACTGCATGCACCACAACAATGGTTAGTGCACTCCGACAAGTTCATACACCCAGCAGCGCAACCAAGCAAGATTGATGAGTGGCGCATTTTATTCACCGACACAACACGAATACAAGATCGATTCGCAACAACGTAACTGTCGTGGCAGAAACAGAAACGAAAGCTACTCTTACATCCGTCACAAGCAAACAAAGCACGCGAATACAAAACTTTTAGGAAGTAAAAAAAATAAAACTTACTGCATCTGTAAGGAACTAGCAAGTGCTAAAACAATTGTGATATGAAAAGTGCGAAAATAGCTCAAGGTCAAAGATCGAAGTCAAATGTCACCAACTTCAAACCACTTCCAGCGTTCACCATGTGGCATATTCCTACCAAGTTACATCAATTCCTGACAAGAAGTTTTTGAGATTCTGTGTGGACAGACAGACTCACAGACAGACACCACCAAAAACAATACCTGCTCGCAGCACGTGTGCAGGTAATCAAACAATGGACTAAAGCTCTGTAACACAGATACTATTAGCAGTATTCTTATACGAAGACGAGCTCCTAAAACCACCAAGATGGCGGATTATTACCGAGATGCTGCTACACAGATTTCACTTCCCATTCTTATCGTGTAAAAAGCAGAAAACAGTAGAGTTCATATCGTAGCCCAGAGCGCTAATCGTTTCATATCGCGATATCGTACGATATACAGGCCGACACACTGCGGTGCATCAGACGTCAGTCAGTGTGTATAGCCGCCAGTGACACAGCAGTCACCCGCTGTCAGCATTGTCTAATCTGCCTCTCGTCTTCTCTCCTGTTGCATTATCTCTGCTCCACCGGGTGGTGGTGACACGGTATAGTTAGCCGGCAACTTAACCAGGACTTTATCAGTTCAGTAAACAGTTCTACAAGTCGCCAAATGCGGGCTTGTACACATCGCTGTAAGTGATGCAAGCGGCGTCAGTGATCAAAGTATGTCACCAGCAGAGGGGAGGGAAGGGGGACAATCACTCAAACCGTCACCACTGCACGGTTAACTATTTGTATCATGTCGTCTTTCCCATGCCATTGCTGACACTGGCAACGCAGAAAACTTGATCTGTTTTGCCAACTACTTAATTAGTTTGCATCTCGCAGACTGGTGATGCTAATTAGCAGATCATAATGCGCACTTCACAACTATTCTACCTGCAATCGCAAATTATTAGCATTGACTGTGTCTGTAGTGGAGCTGGGAGACAGTGAACAGAGCATACAGGTATAGCGGTAGACCACTGGACTGGACTGTGGTGCAGTGGTCACTGATCAAAGCGATCGTGCCCACCCGTGCCCCGCCGTGATGGCGTATGTTGTGGTTGGAGATGCGTGTGACGTGGGTGGTCGTGTTGTTTGTGAGTTGTTGTGGCCGCGCCTGTCACCAACTGGCCGCTGATGCACTTTGTTTGTTCAATGGCGATGGCGTGTATGTGTGTGCGATATCGCACGACATCTGGGTGCTACAATGTCGTGAGATGGTCACATCTGCGATTGATATCGCAATATTGCCTAATCGATATGAATCACTAGATAGCAGAACTGCAATGAAACAATGCGGATAAACGAGAAAGCCAATATTTTCACATACTGAGAAGTTGTTGTCGAATTTATGACCGAGATGGAAAAAATTAATTTAGAAGGGCACACGGCATACCTCAAATAATGTTTTATAAATAAAAGGGAAATGCCAAAAGTACTAAATTACTATGCCTTGTCATAGATATCAAAAATGCAGACTTTGTAAACAACAGCCAGCTACAACAGATAAAATGCATCACACTAACTCGAGCTAAAGAAAAACTTTACCTTCTGAATCGTGGTGGACTTGGCCTGCGTCTGGGAGGAGAGCGACGCCGTTCTGCGGACTTGTCCTCGTGGTGTGACGAATGACGTTCTGATGACTTTCCTTCTTCCTTCGACGTCTTCTCATCCTTGCTCTTGTCCTCCACATCCTTCTCTTTCTCCGTATCTGAATCTGGCACGTCAATCACCTCGGACTCTGGGACTGGAATGTTTAGCAGCTCGCGGCGCTGGTTGTCCTTCTTGACACGGCGTTTCATGCGTGTCAGTTTCTGTTGTTCCAAACGCGACACATCATCATCGTACACTTGCTACGCAACTATTACAAACTGCACGTATAATGCACAGCTGCAGCACAATGTGAAAATAACAACAGAGAACATTTTCATTTTCTTTTGTCTACCTCTAAAGAATATACGTGGGTACAACAAAAAAACCACAGCAAATTAACAATCCTGTCTACAAAATGTGAAATGCTGACTTAAAAACGAATACAATTGCTGTATATACATAGGCCACAGCACAGTACATACAGCCTCCATGTCCTGCAATTCGCGCGGTGATTTGTTGAACGCTTTGGCCTTCGCTGCTTCCATGCCGCGTATCTGCTCTAGCCAATATTTCCTCAGACTGTCCTTCAGAAGCCCTGCAGCATTCATCGCAACTATGCTACTTCAGCATCTCTGGCCACTACAACTGCAAGTATTAAGTAAGTAAATTCAGTGACGCAGTACGAGTTCGACGGCACAACCGAGTCGGACTCGAGTCTGCAATTTTAGGACGCAAGACTCGAAGCCCGAGGACTCGGACTTGGTACCTATGCAGTCGGACTTAATGGACTCGACTATGGTTCAATGAATGACTCAAAAGTTAATTTTAATGATCTTGTAACAGTTTTCAACTGCAAATTTGGCAGATTTGATACTTTTCTCGTCGTTTGACCTCAGCGACTGTACAAAACCTGCACAGATTGAATTCTGTTAGACTACAAATGCTAAATTTTAGCTACTTTCAGACTGAACTCAGACTTTTACTGAAAGTCTGTTGACTCGAACTTGAACTCAGAGTTGGATGTTACGGACTCGGACTCGAACCTCATGGACTTGGGACTCGAACTCGGGTCCAGTGGACTTGGGACATACTGTACTCGACTACATCACTGAGCAAATTCATATGCATTCTAACAAGCAACAATCACCAGGCAACTTGGTAACTCATCTACACAACTCCGAATTAACACTTTCCGAGTTGCACCAGCTACCGAAAATGTATTTCCTTAGCTGACAACCATGACACCTAGTAAGTATCTCTGCTCAGTGCTTTTTACCTGCACACCCGCATGTTTAACCACATACGAATAAGCCCTACCAGCCTTTCCAGAAAAGGCTGATCCTTGTTTACCGACCCTGGAGATAAGGAAGACTGCGAACATCACAACATCCACATCACAATTCACACATAATAAGCAAACTGACAAAAACAAGCAACTAGGCAGCAAGAAAACGTTGTTTCACCGAAGCCCATAACTCGATCAATCATTGACTTGATGACATAAAGCTTGTGTCCAGACAGTTCCACTTCTTGATGCTTCTTAGCAGCTTCGGCAGCGGCGGCCTCTGACACATACTCCATGTACGCATATCTACAAGTCAATCACTCATAGGTTAAATTGGATCAAGTCATGCATTTAGCCACAGTCACAAACAGTGGTACACCACGTCACTGAACTACACTCCCAGCAAGTTACTAAACTCTACACTGCAGTATAACAAATTCTCTGCCTCCCGCGGAATACTATCCCACCGTGCTGAACAAACAGCACATTCTAGATCCCATATGTCATAGTTTAATGGCCACGAGTGATACACAGGTAACGAAAATGCACTGAAAATGATTGCATGGTTTTGCTATTTGGTCTCCGGACCATAAGACTGCAATAAACTTGACTTGATCATCCTCTTAGTCTTGAGCAGTGAGAAACATGAAAGCATAAATGTTCTTCGTTGCGAGCTGCCAAACAAACACTCAACTTATCATCGTCTTCTTTCAGACACTGTCCCGTATCAAACTATGTTGTTTATACCGTGCTACAGCAGTTACCGTCGTCTTCAAGCAAACAGGCAGAGCCTTGTCTCACACCCTGATGGCTTGAATATTAGAAACTCAACTCTGCTCTGCCTGTTGCTATCAATCCACACTGCGTTTGTTTGTCTCTAATGAAGTGCTGGCCGTTGGTTTACCCGCCAAGCTTCTCAGTAGAATCTTCTTTCTCTCTGTTCGGCATTATAGCTCGCAGTGCGTCAGGAAAACACTCCTTCAGATCATCCTCGGCAATCCCAGCCGGCAAATTTCCCACATAGATCAGACGAGTAATCAGCGGTCCTGAAAAAAATACACCGCGTTGTTTGTTCATCGAGTTCAATGTTCATTGCTGGAAGGTGCACGTCACGACAGCATAAAGTTAAGGTCGGCTTTTCTCTTCATTTTAACTGCCTAAATTGTGAAGTGTCACATCACCAATAACTGTCACAGTAACAGATCTACAGTAGTAAAAATATCTCAATTAATATTTCATAAATACGTGCCATCTGACACAACAAAAATTATACATATTAACAGAACGGCATGTACGGCAGACATAGTCCTACGTTAATTTTAAAAATTTTTAAATTTTGCATCACTAAGTATAAAGCACTGCAGCTGAAACTTTTATTCCGCTCCGCGGCACAAATCATCTTACTGCAGGCCTACGCATATACGACAAAACTTGACTTCTCAGTGCTACTGGTTTATATAAGATACATGCAAGTCGGAACTTCAGAGACAAACACACAGCCACGTCGCCATCGCAAATGCCGTGCCAATGCAGTTCGTCGGGCGGCAAAAACAGACAGACGTCTGACAACATACTCGCTGAGCAGACATTTATGTAAAAGCAGATGCTAAAGCCCCTTAAAAGCACACATTATGTACTAATATGAAAATATATCATCGTCGTCATTTAGCAGCAGTAGTTGTGAAACAAGTGGCCGAAATAATTTGGCAAATGCTGCTTTGAATCTACGGGAAAAATCGGGACTCCTGCTCCACGAGTGCCCAAGAGTCTCCACTTCAAGCAGAACCTCGATCCATCCAGCTGTGTTTGAACAGCGAAGCACACAGTCAAGTGGCCGACGCCGCACGACAAACTGACTGACACTTATAGACTGAGAAACGCCACTGCTTCAGGAACACCAACTGCAATACTCTGCATGCCGACGTGTGGCCAAAAAACCAACAGCAGCCATGACAATGATGATGTTATGATTACACTAATATCAAAATGAAATTATAACTAAGACAGAGACAGACAACGAACCTTTGCGTACAGCCTCCTCCTTTCGGATCTTTGACAGAATGTGCCCTGACAGACACACAGTCAGAAAGACTGCAATCACTGTTAAATACAATATCTATATACACACAGACACTGAATTGGTGAACGTACAACAGTGGCACTAATACTGCAAGTAAAATTTGCGTATTTGCAGGGGTCAGAAAATGCAAGTAAAGGAATTTGCAATTTCCAAAACCTTTACTTACATTTTCCATCACTTGCACTTTCATGCTTCCCCGTACAACATTACTGGCTGCATGCAATACATCGGACTTTATTTATTTATTTTACAACCCATTAGGAAATCTAAACTCCGGGCGCAAGCCCGGAGAGCGAAGCTCGTTAGAAGCGGCTCTTCGATGAAACCACTTTATTTCAGATTTCTAACATTAAAAAAAAATTTGACTAGTATTATTATAAGAGAAAAGATTTACATACGATTTACGTACAATAATTAGAGAAATTAAGAAAAAAATTTACAAACGACCTTGCTGGGACTCGAACCCACAGTCTTTGCCTCCATAGGCGAACGTTTTATACACTTTCGTGACAGTACATTAACCTACGCGCAAGAATCGATTTTTAGCCTGACCAATCACAGCGCTATTGTGTGTGACAGTACTTCCGTCACTATTTCATGTGACCGGCAAAAAATACACTAGTCAGCAGCGGCAACGGCTAACTCAGTACGCGCACACATGTGATTTTACTATGGGCACAGCCCATAGTAGGCCTTCGGCCTACCTACCGGGCTTGTGCCCGGTATTATGAAATGGTGCACGAAGTACAAAAGCAACATAGAAACCAAAATACAAATAAACAAATTACAATTACACTATAGTTATTAATCTAATACATTCTAACGATGAAGTCTGCAAAGCTAAAGCTGCACTTAGCCTATGTAGCTCTATGCAGATAAAAAGCCGTCGAAATTGCAACTTTGGACCTACTAGCCGACAGTGCACAGCGACACGGTTTGTGCTATATCAAATAACCACTCAAATAACAGACACAATGCACACTGCAAACAACACTAACATGGTATCCGGAGTTTGAACAATGACCTTTCTTACACGATGCTTCATTTTTAATTAAAAATAACTAATAATAACTATTCAAAAAATGCTGTCAAGTCAACTATTAACTTTTTAATCATTAACAGACCAAGTACCAATCTTACAGTGTATGTAATACAGTGCCAATGCCGATAATATTTACCTTCCGAGTCGTCGTCTGCAAAAAACTTAATCGTAAGCTCCTGTCCGTCTTCACGTCTGTATTCCTTCAGCGCTTCGACAGCTTTGGCAGCTTCTGACACTGTACTAAACTTTAGTCTCAGGTAACTACAACACATCACACCAGCTCATGTCATACTACAAACAGTTCTGTTTCGGTTTTGTTTTTTTCGGCTAGCTTTTATTTTCGTAATTTTTCATTCACGGATTAAGATTTAGACTAACTGTGAAGCCAGAAGCATTTCTGCTACAAAAATTTAACGGTTATCTTATGAACTCTGTTCCATTGTCCTTGTGCTATGTATTAGTCTATACACAATGCATGAAAGGTGGACTATTGCAAAATGATGGGCATCTCTCAGTCTGTCATGCGGGCGAATGTTCTTACTCATTCATGAGATGGTGCCGCTACGATGCAGCCATCACTACACTACACACTTAAAGTGTCATTCCCATGAAATCCCACAGCTCGCTGCCTGTAAAGTCCTACAAGTCGATAATTACCCTCTGATGGCTTCTCCAGCAACAATCTCATCCAGCTCTGTGGACACGTTGATGGCCGAGTCGACGAGTGGTCGAACTGTGTCGCTGAACACGTCCGTCAGTTGCACGGGATACATCATCACGTTTTGAAGCTTGGCGCAGTGACGCAGGTCTGCAGTCCACATAAGTAAGTAAAAATATTTCCAAAGCGCATAAAAACAAGAAGCAGTCACTGGGGTCAGTTAACAAACGAACAGAAATGTTTTCAGTTTTCACTTAAATAGTCCGTAGCTAATGTCTCGTCATAAGGGGGCGGTGGAATAGTGGTTAGGCTCTGACATGGGATCGAAAGGTCCCAGGTTTGATCCCTGGGTAATGACAAAAAAGTGAATGCATGTTTGTAAATATTTACCACATCAAGTTGTGTCTTATGTTATATTATGTGTTTGACTGTTGTTTCGGATTGTACAATTGTTAATTTACGGCACTGAGTAAGCCTTGCGCTGCTATTTGGCAGCGTGTACATTACTGTGCTAAACTGAGCAGTTGTTATGTTATGTTCATATCATGATTTGTGTTCTATTATATGCACAGTCCTGCGTGGCAGATATTGTGTAATCCAGCATTCGTGCTGCAATACAAATAAAACCATTATTATAACCCATTAGGAAACCTAAACTCCGGGTGCAAGACCGGAGAGCGGAGCTCATTGCAAGCAACGTAGAGATGAGAGGAGGTTAAACCGCGTTATGTAAGGTGTGCATGTATAAAGTGTCTCTTACCTTTACCTTTACCTTTACCCTTACCCTTACAGCCAAGACTGCCAGATTTTCGTGACAGCCAGACTTCGTGACGAGTCACTCAGTACGTCGTGACAGGTAAAATCTACACACTAGTCAGCGGGTGCCAACCACGTAGAATACAATAGTACGCGTGCGATCTTACTATGGGCGCAGCCCGTAACCGGGCTTGTGCCGGGTATTAAGTACAGTGTTCCACACACGTGGATCAGCAACAGTGAAACTCTTTGTCGCCGTGCATATGGTAGGTATGTGGAATGATGCAACATGACATCAGCATGCAGGTCTGGAAACTGAGTGGGTTTTAAGTAAAATTAGTAACAAAATTGTTCACACATACACGTATAACTGAGTGCCAGAGAAGCATACAATGCAAAAACGATACTGTGCTACAAGAATCCTGATTAAGTTGCCTTTTACGGCATCCAGCCACAAATCACTGGAGCCCACACACGGCCTAAAGCTGACAAAATTCAGAGCCAACAATTTGCTTGCTTTCTGTTGAAATACAGTGCTAACACAGCTATGAAAAGATAACACTGCTGACCTTTCTGAACCTCGTCTCGGAAAGGAATGGGGATTTGCTTTCCACACCATGTCAGCAGCAGCATGTCCCCTACACGAATACCGACTAAGTTTACAGACAAAATTCGACTAGAAACTGCGACCACCGGTGCAATGTATTTGACCCGACAGCAATTTAGCAGCATCAACAACTCTGACAACATGTTGCTGAGATACTGACAGCTCATCAGTATATTGTGCTCAAAAGTTAAGCCAAGTCCCTGACTGCCAACAGTAACAACACTTACAAATCGGAGAAAGACTGTGTAACACAACAGTATGAACCACAAATGTTGCTATGGTTTTCACAGTGCTCAACACTACTGCTATTTTATAGTTAGCCAAGACATTCAGCACAGCCAACTACTTGTGCACGCTGTAACAACCGCATATTGCGTTTAGCTTGCCACCAGACGCCAGTGCGTTGGAGCGCCGAGGGCAGCATTTGCTACGGCGACGTGGCTGTCTGTGTGTCTGTCACGTTGATGTACTGTGCCCAAACAACTTAGTAGATCATCACGCGACCTTCACCACATTGTAGCCCTGCCATTCTAGTCTTCCCATCCCAAATATGAACCCGATAGCTTGTGGGGATTGAGGGCGTAACATGAAAGGGGTAGGTAAAAGTCGCTAAATCAGGCCAATAAATTGCAGTCATTCACCAGAGAACAGCTCTTTGGTTTGCACAAGCATCTTCAGTGTGTCAGCAACAGCTGAGCTTCTTATACGAAAATTACATCAAACACAACCAGACATTAATTTACTTTTGAAGTTTCAGTCTTTATCAGAGACCTTCATCAGAAGAAACTTATTCAGTTCTTCTTCAGGTTCTTGCCACGTTAGTGATGCGACGTGGCAAGAAATCGGTCGTATGCATGGCTTAGTGTGTAGCTGCCCTCATCCAATACACAGAACACCGTCCCTTCTACCAGATGTGTACTGCTTCCTTGATCCATCTGGTACTTCTGTCAGATTCACTGTCTAAGACTGTAGATGCCGGCCAGTTGATCAAGTGGTTATCATGACTTGCATGGTCAGTCAAAGCTGATTTATTTTGTTACGACAAACTGGACAGATGCTGACTTCTTGAGAATGGTTTGCTTGTTGTTGCATCCACCTGTTGTGTGTTCTTTTAATCTTGTATCAAACTTTCTATAAACCAGGATGAGGGCAGCTACACACTGAGACAAACACACGACCGATTTCTTGCCACGTGGCATCACTGCCGTGGCAAGAACCGGAAGAAGAACTGAACAAGCTTTTTCTGACGAAAATCTCCAACCAAAACATCAAGGTAAATCAGTGTATGGCTGTGCTTCATGTAATTTTTTATGTAAATGTTTCATCAACCTAAAGAATACGCTTAATGAGCTGGGCTTCTTGCTTTCGGTGTATCTGTTTTTCTTGATTCCCATTCAGGTTCTAGTTTTAACTTATTTGTATGCATTCCGGCATTCGTGCTGCAAGATGAAATAAAGATAAAATACTGCCAGCATCCGTATCTTTAACACGTTCGCCGCTGCCGCATTGTTTACCGGCACGCTAAGCCGGCGTACGCGCTACTGTATCTTGACAGCAGCAGCACGAAATACGATAGGCCTACATACATGATGCAGGCGTGCA
>Ga0126335_1002642_pt1 | contig 10825 bp, 9 predicted proteins | sample OlaspJWI45metaG_FD_108409 | JGI IMG/M metagenome (GOLD analysis project Ga0126335, IMG submission 108409) | Marine gutless worms symbiont microbial communities from Oahu, Hawaii - Olavius sp. 1 OAHU.JWI-45 metaG | ecosystem: Host-associated > Annelida > Digestive system > Unclassified | place... | reverse complement strand
CGTTCTGGAAGTCGACTGAATGCAGCCCAGTACGTTTTTGCGTTGTGATTGCTCTCTACCTGCGGACATGCAGACCCTTTAGTACAGTAGTACTACACACATAACACATGACAGTTGCACTGTTTTGTGTAAACAGGTCTAAATGTTGACAGCACCCTGCATATTGGGCACTCGACGCTGTACGACTTCTCAAGCATTGGACCAGATCTATGGCCACCAACAGCCCAGACCGCAGTTTTGTTTACAACAAGATATGAAGGGCCGGATTAACAAATGTGGGGGCCTTGTTCAGTAAAATCTGCGGGGGCCCAACCCAACCGATCCTGTCCAAAAAAATCAAAAAGAGACAAAATTGTGTTATATTTACCATTTGTCTATTATTCATTCGTGCCTTCCGTGTCTCTTTACAATCATCTTATAATTATTTTTACAGTTTAGTGAAAAAGTATCTTTTACTGTTTCACAATATTACAGTGACAAGCAGCAAAAGTCAGGGTTGAAGGAAAGTCTTCTTGAAGGCAGTGGGGACTTTCCGTCAGTGGACAGGGGCATACCCAGGAATTTGCTAGGATGTAAGTTCCCCAGCGGGCTGCAGGGGCAAAGCCCCGGTAGAGGTCTGGGGGCAAAGCCCCAGAAGCTGGAGACAAATGTGCATGTAGACTTCGAAAATACGCGCATATGAATACATGATATACACAAGTTAAATCATTGGGCCAATCAATGGCTGCTTTAGTTAAATGTAGATACAGTGTAAATGCTGTTGTAGTAAAATAGTTCATGATTTTTATCACTTGGAAGCTGCAGAAAAACTGAACTTTAATGCATTTAATACAATCATTTAACTTTTGTATATCATTTGATTGCAAACATTACCGTCAGAGACATTAACAGGAATTTACTGCAGGGGAAACCAGAAGACGTGGTGGCTCAGTCGGTAGAACATCGGATTCGAGTCTCGACCGGGCACTGCTGCACAGTAACCTTAGTCAAGCTGTTCACACCCATGTCTCTCTGTCACCAAGCAGTATAATAATTTGGTACTGGTCTAACGGATGGGAAGAAAACAGACAACACATGTGTTGCGTGCCGGAGTGGCTCGGTCCAACTATTCTTGAAACCGGTTTTTTTTGGACCCACGTATAGCAAACTCAAACAAGATGCAACGTGCAATGTTGTACAGCGATATCAAAGCTATATACAAGAACAGAAACGATGTCCTATAATCGTGAGCACGTGCTTTCCACGTTTAGCACTATACGAAAGTCCCAAATTTTGACCATCGTCTACTTGCTACAACGACCGCCGACAGACTGAATGTTCTTCTGCCTTGCACATTTTGACCTCTCTACCTGATGGGCTAACGTTCCAGGACTGCTAATAGCCCCAATGTCCTACGCGATGTCTGCCACGTACAGCCGCCACTATATGATGACAGGTGTTCAATGTTCTGAATATAGTCCAAACATGTCACGAAGTCATCCGGCAAATAAAAGGAAAAAACAGTAGATAAATAAGTCTGTCAGCTGGGAGGTCGCTACAACTGGGGGCTATTGAAACAGATATCAGCGCCGCCCAGTGGGCCACGTGCAGGCTTGGAAAGGAAACTACTTTTTCTTTACGTATAACCAGAAGGCCTGGGATGGAAATCCCCCATCCAAGGACACGTGGGGCAGACACCCGGTGGGGGTCTGGGGGCAAAGACCCCAGAAGCTGAAGCTGAAGACAAATGTGCATGTGAACTGCGCGAATACAAGTATGAAAGAAACAAATGCTGGAGTAAGTTGTGCAATTTAAGTTTACTATTGCCGGTCTATTGGTCAATGGAAGAAATACCGGTGTGTGCGTGGATGTGAGTTAGGGGCCCCACACGTGACATTTGTGCGATTGTTGTGTTACTTTATTCTGAGCTGTTTTGCTCATCTTTCTATAAGACTTGATAACAAAGCACTGATTTTTTTCTTTTGCGTGTGTGTGGCCCCTAAAGTGTTGGGCCCTTGTTGGGCCGAACACGTTTAACATGCCTTAATACGCCCCTGAAGATATGGGGTGTCGTCTGGCAGCGAGTTTATCAGTTGTTGGTGCATAACATTGAAAAACAGAAACTACACTTGCTGAACGTTTGGCGTTGCGTGGATGGATAACTACGTCATTGACGATGCAACCATCCACACCTTAGTTCATATGTGTGGGCAAATGTGGGCACTCGAGCAATATTATGACCGTATTGATATTCTTTCAGTCATACAACACGAAATGTTTCATTTTTGTCACCCATGATGTAATTTTTAAGTTATATCTTTTGTAACATGTAACAAATGTGGACTTTTAAAATTCCACAGGTAGTTCGGCAATATACTAAAGTCTTAACTTGTGGTGGAAAATATTTTACAGCTTGTAGCTTATGGCATATTTCATGCTCTTTCCAGCGGTGAAAGAATTTTGAAAATCGATTAAGCTTTAAGGCCGATTATCATTGAAAAATCTGAGGGGACTACTTTTTTGACTCACCCGGTAGATACGAAACGTTCGACGACCCTGCAGTGGCCTGCCTTAAAATAGCTGCAGAGGCAGTATTGTGCTGCAAGCAGCCGGAAGAGAAACAAAGGCGCTAAAATGACGTCATATAACGAGTGGCAGCGGGGCACGTGCCACTAACCTTAGAACGGAAACAGTTAATCAGCTGATAGATTGCACCCTTTTCATACTTACCTTTTTACCTGCATGCGCGCCGGGCACATGTGGTATTGATTTTGTCGAGGTCTGGCTGTCTGCATGTTTAATTTTCGGCGCAAAAAATCAAAAACAGCTGATCAGAAATTGACGTGTTAAGAATATGTAAGTAATTGGATGTTGGTGACATTGGACTTCGGCCGGGTACCTCTGTCACCAAGCAGGATAATTTGTTACGGCCTAATGGCTTGGGAGTAAAGCGACACACCACGCGATGCACTAGCCCGTATCCGTGGTCTCGCAGTGTAACCTGGTGTCTGGCTGAGGGCTACTGAACTAGAGATCACTCAGATCAGCGCCTCCGTGTGAGTCATTTGGCTTGGGAAGGACTTTACTTTTTAACTGTAACAAGTAATTTAGCGAAGGTCGCATCGAACCCTCGCCATAGGGGGATCGGGGGCCTACATCCGACAAAACAAAATATGTTTTGGTTCTTGAAGTGTCTCCATCTCAAACATCCGTTTAGCCGTTTTTGCACAGCGCAAGCTCGAGATTGACAAGACTGACAGACACACCACACAACGGGGTCGTCGGTCGCAATTATGCATTCGATAGGGCTTACTGATATTGTAAGGCAATTAAACTAAATGTACGTAACTCGATAAGAATAAAGACATGTGCGTTTGTGTTTTAGGAATCTGTAAACCTGGTGAATTTCAGTGCATCGGGTACCGGCATCTACGCCGTCATTACGTATCCTTGCTCAGAACGCTTTGATCTTCCGGTCCTTGGCTGCCTCTACTCAGTTAGACTTCACCGTCAGATCTCAGTCCGATGTCCAAAGGGATCCGTCATCACTGACCTTCAGTGTGACTTTCAGGTACACACCGACGTCATCCTTCAGCTGTTCAAATTGGTAATGACTTTTTTGAAGTATCATCGAAAGTAAATCGCTGTTTTACAGAAGTACTGTATTTAATTCTGAGCATGAACGAAAGGTGTCGTCTATTTTTTAGTTTCAGGAGACGTACTTGAAGACTTCGTCTGTTCACGTTCGTTTTATTCAATATTCATGGACCATGGTGACGATGGTGTATATTTTGGCGGGCATCTGTCTGTCTGTCTGTTTGTTTGTCAATTCTTGACCTGGAAAGCTCATTTTTGGCAGGTGGGTACATCTTTCTAACTGAAACCTTAAGTTCCTATAAGTCATCTGGTCAAACTCAAGGTCACTTCAGTAAAAAAAAGCCAAAACGCAGGTGGTTAGCCTGCAGGTGCTTAAGCATTAAAAGACACTCTTGTTTTTCAGATAATTTCGTTGAAAGCTGATAGTCTCAAGTCGCCGGTCGTCCAGACCCTCATATGCGCCGCCACCGATTTCTTCCGGTTTCTGCCTACATCCGAAGTGGAATTCAGGCGCAACCTGACCGTGAAACTACCACTTCCGATGCCGTCCGATGACGACCACGTTATCAGCTCCAGCGACATTGCCGTGTGTCGGGCGATGACGTCACAAGATGGCAGCGGATGGACGGTGGTTGAGGGCCCGTTGAAGTTAACAAGAAACTCTGTAGCGTTTGACACCAAAGTGCTGACAAAGTATGTCGAATTGGTCCCAAATTCTACTAACTAAAGATACAAACAGTTTTTCTTCCGATTCTTGCCACAGTAATGATGCGACGTAGCAAAAACTCGATCGTATGTGTGGCTTCGTGTATAGCTGCCCTCGTCCCGGCGTTCTGTGAACCGGGACGAGGGCAGCTACACATTGAGTTACACATACAATCGACTTTTTTGCCACGTCGCATCACTACTGTGCAAGAATCGGAAGAAGAACTGAACAAGCTTCTTCTCGAAGGTCTCTCAATTGTGTTCGTTGTAACTTTTGTATATGTATGGACAGACTGTTTACTCACTGTTGTGGTACCTAGGCCGACTCAGCCTTCCATCCCCACGGAGTCGCTAAATGAAGACTATCTTCGGCTGGGCAGACAAAGGCAGGTATGTTCATTGGCGTGATTCCTTGACAATGCGTGCCATATCGGAGCGCTTTCGCTACGAGGTTCACCACATGAAGAGGCGCTTTATCATCTGTCCTCTGCCTTTACCTTTAATCTTTACCTTTACGCACGTTAAACGCTGTGTCTGGTATCGTGTAAGGTTCTGCATTGTGCTGCTGAAGCCATCCATTGATAGACGTACTGTTCATTCGCGACTTGAAGATGCGCTACGCCGTGTCGAACTGGACAACTCGTCACCGCGCGGTGATATTCTGCCGTTCGTACAGTTCACTGATAAACACTGGACGCTCTGTGTCGACTGTGTACCGCTCGAACAGGTTCATACAGCAATCTGCTTTCTGTCTGCCCATATTCTGACACTAGCGATCTGACAACAGTAAAAAGTTAAGTAGACAGAATAGCGCTTCACGTCCCACGCGGCTCGGTAGGTACATTATATCAGCAGTTATTTTTCAAAAACCTAAAGTACACTACTGGCTAGAGCTAGGCTATATGTATAGGGGGCCTATTTATTGCCTTACCAGACGGATCTTTTTCCACAGACTGATCACGCTGACCACCAGATTTTTAAATTCCCTGGAATTGTAGGCTATCACTGAAACTGGCTTTTTGGTGTGTAATGTAGTGTTTTATGTTGTAATGATTTTCGATTTTTACAATTTTTAGTGTAGTTTCTCTTAGTGCAGCTTTAAGTTACACTTCACTTCACATTTAGTATTTTTGTGTGTTTGCTGCTGCCGTAATAAACGATTCACTGTGTCTCAAAAATCCCCACTTTGCTCTAACCGATTTTCACAATTCTTTCACTGCTGGAAAGAGTATGAAATTTGCTCTCCCACCTCTCTCTCTCCACGCTTGACCGTCGACGGGTCGTAGCGCCCTCCATGCTGACCGATCCGTCGCAACACTCCAAGTATCAGAAAGAGAGAGACCTGTGCTCGTGGTGACCTGCTCCAACCAGCATTTTCGCGGACAACCTGTTTGTCTCCTCCAGGTGCCAAACTGTCTTGAGCTCTGTCGTGACGTGACAGAGATGTAGGGCTTGATGGGCAGGAGCAGCCTGATCCATACGCCTGACGTGGCCAAAGAGAGAATGTCTCCTCCGTCTTAAAACTTCATTTATGGACGGCAGCCGTGAGAAGGTGGCGACTTTCACGTTCGTGACAAATTCATACCAGAGGATGCCAAGTATTCGCCTTTGGTTCGTCATATGAAAGGCCTCCAGTTTTGCTATATAAGCTTTCAATAGTATCCATGTTTCAGAAGCATAGAGCAGTGATGACAGGACACACGAATTGTAGACGCGAAACTTAGTAGTGTTATTCAGCCGACTCTGCATCCAGACACGATCCAGCTGGGACATAATGGATGAGGCTAAGCCGATCCTCCTGAAAATTTCTAGTGTACTGTAGCCCGATGAGTCAACTTCACTGCCAAGATATGTAATCTATTGACCGCTTTTGCCTGATGTCCTGATATGACACAGGAAGGTGGTGAAGGTCCGGAGGCAACATTTTGAATTTTAGTTTTTGCCCAGGATATGTGGAGGCCCATAGTGTTCGCAGCTTTATCGAATGATTCAAGGATGGACAGCCACTGTACGTCGTCTTCAGCGAACAGGACTGCATCATCTGCATAGTCAATGTCTGTGAACGGGGACTGTCCGACACTGACACCTGCCTTGTCTGCGCATATGGACATGATCCAATAAATAGCAATGCGGAACAGGGCGGACGCCAGGACACAGCCTTGTCAGACCCCTGAAGATGTTGGGAACGAGGCCGTGCAACTCCTGCTAGAAAGTCGTAATATGACACGATGTAATCATACTTGCTTTCTTTCTTAATTATTTAATTGAATGTACGTAATTTAGGTGCAAAATGCAATCAAGTCGCGAGGTGACATGGCTCTGGTCAAGCCGTCATCACTGCAATCGATACTTCTCCACGGTAACGGTGACACTGGCCTGACAAAGCCTACAAGACGACAACCCAGCTGGATGAGATCCACCAAGCAGGAGATCCGCCAGCACACGGACACAGAACTGCGGCTGTCTAGCGGCTCGACATTCCGCCTGGAAGTGAGTGGAGATGTGTCGGTCGACGGTGAAAGTGATGGAACAGGCGACCAACAGCACAGCGTTACATATCATGAACTTGTTGGTCGCTGTTGTCGCCAATTCACTCTCATACCAAAGTCATCAGCTGATGTCATCCAAGTCACGCCCAAGGTCTGTTCTAACGTTTTACTTTATTTAAAAAATCACGCAAAATTAAATAATAATACCAAGTAAAAATAATAATAACTGTGTAAATAATTATACAAAGACATTATGACATGGCACCACAACGATCATTAAACAGTCTGTCCAGGACCGTTACGTGGCGGATACCGCAGTTATTAGCAGTTCAGACCGTCCCGCCTCACTGGGCAAGTAAGCTTAAGCAGCTAGCCCACAGTTACTGCCCGGAGCGCGGAAGATAGGCATCGAACCGTGACCTTTTGAGTCACGAGCCACAACGCTAACCACTGCGCCCCCGAGTCACCAGTAGTTAGCGTATATTTGATGCATGATGGTTGTATAGAAACATGACTGATCAACGCTACGTGTTCGTTCTGTCGGCCTACAGGCTTTGACGTTTGTACTCCGTGTATACAAAACGATGAACGGCGACAGATCTGTCCATGACGTTGTTCGCTGTTTTGACTTCGACATTCCACTTCAAGCAGTTTCTAACTATGTCCACTTTTCTCCACCGCCGGCGCCTAATTCGTCGACACCGGAAGTACCACCAAAAGCAGTTTCTAGCTGCGAGTGCGGTTCGCCGTCGCCGGTGGCGGAAATACCGCGAGCAACGGCGTCGTCGCCGTCGCCGTTGACTGCACTGCTGCATAGTCAAGGGGGAGTGGGAACTGTCACACCTCAACCAGTGTCACGACCGGCGTCACGCCGCGACCGAGTGGACATTGCCGAGACAGTTAACAGACTGGCTAGATCTACTCGTCCGCGCACTGCCGGTAATACTTCCGCTGCTCTTTGTCGTTCATTTACTTTTCGTGCTTACGTATGTCGGATCACCTAAGGTTGTTCTGTTCTGTTCTTTCTGGTTGGTTGTGGCAGTGACATGCATTAGCCAAGCTTATTCTTGTATATAGGCTAAAGCTGCCAAGGAAACAGACTCTGAGTAACAGCTATTCCGCTAGGGGTTCGAGATTTCGCCACATACGCATTCGGCAATATTATGAACATGTTTATTCACCACAGTAGGCAGAAGTAATACAAACAATACAATCAGTGAATGTAACTGATAATGACAGTAAAAAATATGAGAAACTCGCACACAATCGCACAAAGAGTTAAAATGACTAAAACAGTTTTCTGTATTGCCGCAATAGAACAGTCCAACTTTAGATTCAGTTCATGAAACAGTTGCTTTGCTGGTCGGCCACATCTGCTAAGGTTTCGATCTAATCGACTTGCAATATACGTGAATGAATTTCACCCAGAAGACGACTGAACCGCGTAAAATATATGACACTGCATCGTTGAAATGAATAATCATACATTCTTTTCGAATTTCTAACAAAACCGTTATCAAGCTACCAGCGGGAAGTTACACCAACCGTAAACTAAAATCCATAAAATGTCAAAGATAAAGGTTAAGGTAAAGGTAAAGTACACATGATATAGCGCATACCTCATCGCAGAAGCGCTCAGATATGGTACGCGTTGTCAAGATATCACAGTTCTACTTGCACCCCCACACGTTTATCCACGACTGAAATGAACCATATCTGCATTTGCATTCTCAGCCGAAGCTGGTCTTCATTTACAGATCCCAGGAGGGACGGGAGGCTGAGTTGGCCAAGGACCGTTACGTGGCAGATATCGCAGTCAAAGGTCAAGATCGATAGGCTCTACTAACTATTCAGGCTTTTAGCGCGCTAACAATGTGCGTAAAATGCAGGGGCGACCGCTTGTCATTTCCCTGTTTCAGCAATCGGGCCGTCTATGTTTGTTGACGTTGCAGTAGCGAAGGAGCCTCGTGTTCTGTCTGGCCGTAGTTTGCAGTGCCTTGCACGCCACATCTCGACTGCTGGCATCCGGCTGGCAATGCAGTTGGACATTCCAGACAGCACCATCACCGGACTCGCATTCGACACTCTACCGGACGGCTTTAGCGCGGCCGATATTACCTACCGCATGCTACTGCTGTGGAAGCGGACCACCACCGACTGTTACCGGTCCGTGGTGACTTCAGGGGATGCCATGGTTGATACGCTGGTACAGGCCGTCGCTGTGGTCACTGGAAACACGGAGGTCGCTAACGTCGTCGCAGAACATCACCGCGCTAACCGCGAGCTGACGACCAACTGCTTTGTGACTAGTGACAACAGTCACACGAGCATCAACGTAGACCGCCAGAGTCCACATAGCTGCCCCATTAGCTCGCCTGTTTGAATGTTGACAAATTCAAATGTGATCGAAAACCTACGCGCTGCTTCTTTGTCGCTGCCGCGACCTTGACGTGACCCAAGGACCTAAATAGCTTGAAAGTGACCTAGATATTCTGAAGATGTAGGCTACATCCTCGCCAAAAATAAAGGCAGTAGGTCAACTGGTCAAGGTGCTCAGAAGTTACAGCCTGGTTTGAAAAATACAAAAATAGCTCTCAAGGTCACACGAGGTCAAATGTCAAAAATCCAATAACTTTCAGGGTTTGCCGTAACACATAGGCCCTGTACCTATCAAGTTACAGTAACTTCTGATCAGTTGTTTTTTAGTTTTTGTGTGGAGAGACAAACCGACAGATAAAAACAAAAATAATTCTGGCAAAGCAGGTATTGCAACAATAAGCTTCTACCTTGGCAGAATATCTGACGCACAGGAAACTATTGTAACAGTCTATAGGCTAGCTGAATGGTTATAGCATTTGACAGCAGGTTCGAATCCTCTGTGGTTCAAATCGTAGTCCTACCAGAAAAATAATATAGGCCTGGTTCGAAAACATCTAGCATTAATTGAGATTAATTTTGAGTAGCCTATGTCTTCGTGTATAGCCTATATGTGTTTGTTGTTTCGGTTTTTTGTGAATTAATTTTCGGCACCTATAGCTATTGCGGCTTACGTTGCCCGTGTTAAATCTTGCTGCTATGTGAAGTTCTATTAATAGATTGATGATGTTTTGTGTTCTGTCATAATGTGAGAGTGAGTAGAGGCTTAACGTAAGCGTCCCAGTGTGACAAAAACCCAATCTGCTGCACCTATAAGCTGCCTAGAACATCGCACAACAAAAGTATTGCACTGTAGGCCTACTATAGTAACTAGAGCAGCTGTGTTAATGTTACCTCTTCTACTCCAGTCCATCATCAGTAATCAGATGAGGCCACGGAGGTTGAGGGGTGTCTTATCATAATGTAGTGTCCTGTGTGACAAATGCTGAGTTGTGATTGTCTTTTATAGCACTGTGTCCGTGACTGTGAGAAGTATTACATTATTAGGCCGCATCGAATGCATGAAATTCGGACTACATGCATATATTGCGACCGATAATCCCGTAGATGGTGTCAGTCCTGCAAACACGGCTGCGCAGATCGAGGGTCTGTTTGGCGAGAAGACTGGGACCCAAGGCACATTGTGTTAGATGGGGGTCCTGATCCTCCAGCGTCAAGGGTCAGGGGCAATATTGCCTATTATACAGTACATAGATGGCGCCACATTCGTTGCGGCCATCTCCAAATAACGTTGTCCACTTGTTACGCTGGTGCGACAGCAATACAGGATATTAGGCCTTCGTGCGTCCCGTGTCCCTTCGTCAGCACTTACATTTGCAGCACCGGTACGTTAGCCCGTGTCAAGTTGGACGTTAACTCACTCGATGGGGCCGACCCGTTAATCTGTTTGACACTGACTTTAATTTAGACTAAATAGACTTTCTATGCGCATATTTTCAGTTGTGTATTGTTTGCAATTAACCCACATTCACCTTATCATATTCATCTGTGATTTCTGGTTTGTTGTGTTGTGTTATGCTTATTGCCAACCAGGACTCGGCATCGAATGGAATAGCGACAAACGGTTGCAGATGTCGACTTTGCGGACGATATTGCACTGGTTGCAGAGGAGGATTGTG
>Ga0126335_1002641_pt1 | contig 10827 bp, 9 predicted proteins | sample OlaspJWI45metaG_FD_108409 | JGI IMG/M metagenome (GOLD analysis project Ga0126335, IMG submission 108409) | Marine gutless worms symbiont microbial communities from Oahu, Hawaii - Olavius sp. 1 OAHU.JWI-45 metaG | ecosystem: Host-associated > Annelida > Digestive system > Unclassified | place... | reverse complement strand
CTCTTAGAAGTAGGACAGTCAAATACAGCTAGGGGGTCTGGGGGAGCGCTGTAAGCTCCCCAGCGTGTCCAGGCGGAGCCCGGCCACAAACGATTTTGGTGCATTCTGAGCTAAAAGAAATTCTGCTTTCATATCGAATATCGCGTATTTCTCTGACAGGGGGTGTGGTGTGTTACACACACCCTACACACCTTGTATGTCTACACCACTGAGATGACAGTTACATACCTGGAGCCAAACCACCGTGAATGGCATCAGAACACAGCTGGTCGTTGTTGATAATGAATGTGGGATAATAAGCATTGACGACCGGGTCTTGCTCAATACGTCTCACGACCGCCTCTAATCTCTGGTCCAGAACTGACAGCGTGTTATCAGCTTCGATATCGTCGTTCATATCCTTATCAGAACCACCGCCACCATCCTGCAAGATAACAGCAAGCACGTTGAGTCGAGAGTGACTGAGTGAGTAGAGGCTTAACGTCCCACTCGACACTTTATAGGTCATTTCGGGGACGATTTTTACAGGTCAGATGACACAATCAACAGCATCAAAGCACTAAAGGAAGCAAGTTGGCCGCCGGTTTCGACAATACAGAATGAGGGAACATGACTTAACCATCGAATTGCACACAACGAGTTCGGTCTGCTGGTTATTTTGACAGAACTGTTAAGCGAACTGTTCACGTTTATCAACAGTAGCATACTCATATCGATTATTATTGGTCAAAATTCTGTTGCTACACAGGTGCCCCTTTTGTACGAAATATGGCATGACGAATCCACCTCCAGACATCGCCGTATCATGTGGTGTAAACCTCATTTTGATACTCGGAACCGTTTAGGCATGAACAACTAGTGTGACGGACAGACGGACCGACGGAATTGCCGTACCGAGTCGATGTTGCCGATTTCTTCAGCGTTTGACAGCGTATCAGCACTGATCCTCAGCCAGTTGACGAAGAAGTAGCCAAGTAAAACAATCAGCGTAATCTTGACTACTGCAACTCGCTGAAGTTTTGACCTGCCGATCATGTTCCATCGAAACTCGTCTCCGCTAATATTTTTGTCTGTTTTCTGCTATTTCGTACGACCCCAATCACAGTTACGGTTTAGCTACGCGGTGCGCATATTGCGCTGGTCGCGTACGCCGTGCTATTTAACGCAGCCCATAGAAATGAGCTTAGCCAACATGCTGCTATACAAACTACTTTATGCACACTGTGTACATTATGTCGCGCCCGAAGTTGCATGCGTTGCGTATACGCAGCACCATAAGCTCCCTGTCACACGGGAGGGGGGAGTGATAGAGCGGCGGTTTTAGGGAGGGGCTAATGGGGCTAATGTTGGGATTAATACCCCTAGTTTTTCAGTTAGCCCCCAAAGTTTTGCATAGCCGCCAGAGATAAAATTAACCCCCTAAGTTGATTCTCACTAAAATCATTAAAATTGTTGCCACCAGATGCCAGATTCTAAGGCTAAAATGCTCCAAATTTGATTTCGGCTGGGTCTCCGCCCCAGACCCCACTTGGGGAGCTTAAGCGCTCCTCCAGACCCCCTAGCCGAATTAAGGGGCCAACCTATAAAAGGAGGAGATGGGAGGGGAAGAGTTAGCTCCAGTCCAGCCCCCCAGTTTCAAAATCCTAAAAGCGCCACTGGAGTGATAGTGATAAGCGTGTAAATTTGTGTCGTTTCAAAATGAAAAACGCGTTTTGAAAAAAGCCGTCAACACAGCAAGGACACGGATCACTCAGACTGACTCGCTGGGCTCTTGATCATTCTGCCGGAAACTGAAAACTTTTTCGTTTTCTATATCATTTCCATGACTACATTTTTCTTTTTAGTAGTCCTTGATGCTTTTTACATATAGGCCCCTTTAAAAATTTCTTATGTATGTATGTATGTATGTAACTCGTGCGACTCGATAGGCCTAATGGACGACAAATTTCGGGATAATTAAGTAATTAATTTAGTTAACTGATTTCGAGAAAAAGTAATCGCTATTTTTGTCGGCAACAGCGTAATGCATCCGCCGGAGTTGCAACACTGCGCGTGCAACATGCAACAGCGAGAAAAAGAGCTTCGTGTAGCAGTTCCTTTATGACAGGCACTGAAGCGAGACAGTCGGAGTTGCGTAGCGGACGAGACACATCGCAGACTTGTCTCAGCTACAGACGCGTTGTGTAAGTTCAACTCGATGTAAACACGAAGACCGAACAGCCGTTGACGGCGCGTAACGGACAGACACATCACGCTACGGGATCACCTATCGCAATAGGCCGTACATACATATTTACTAGTGACTTTTAGACCGTGCAATGTCTGTAAAAGTCCTTTGTTACTGTCAACAAAATATCCTAGCAAGTAAGAAAGTTTGTGCAGCAGTGCTTGCAGCCAGGGCCTTCTACGCAATACAATGGTGGATGCAAGCTGCATCCAAGTCAAGCCAAGGGGGGAACTCAGGGGGGGATTTGGAAGATAACTTACCGCTAGTCTCATGTTACTCATTTATTGTCTAGTGATTCTAGTCTGATTTTGAAATGAAGAAGTAGCGAATTTGCAAACGTGTGGACAAAACCGTATTTTAAGGTTAAGATTTTAATGCAAAAATGCACCAAATTTGATTTCGGCTGGCGCTCCGCCCAGACCCGCTGGGGGAGCTTACACGCAGCGCTCCCCTAGACCCCTTAGCTGGATTTAAGAGGGCCTACTTCTAAGGGCAAGGGAGGGGGAAAAGGAAGGGAGGGAAGGAGAGGAAAAGGGAGAGGAGGGAAGAGGAAGAGGGGAGGGGAAAGGGGCATTTACAGTATAGCATAGTATTGAGGGTGATAGAAGTCCCTGGAACACATCACAGTGCGAGCTGCTGGTGGTGCATTATATCCAATTTGACGAGTGATGGGTCGTTTTCGTCGACAAGTTTCTTCTCTTTCCCGACAATCGATTTATTTGATCATGACTTGAATCTCTCTTTCATTTGCAACAAGTCGTTTTGTATTTGTTTTGGTCCCGACCGTCGGTATAATATAACAGACACGTGTATTGGTAATTCAACGATTGCGTGGTGTAATAGTAGGCAATCAAGTATTTCGGTGTAAATATCATACCGGTCACATGCTTTCTAGTGGACACAGACACTGCTCATAGATAGTATTTTTTGCTAGTTGTAATGCTATTCTATGTAATAGTGCGCATCAAACTGAGTTGTTACGTTTGAATTTGGTGGAAAGTTGTTCATTACCAGTACTTGAATATCGTATAGGTGCGATAAACTTATCAAAGGTTCAGCTGAATGAAATTAATGTACGCTGGAATGTGGCAAAATTGTTGGTTTTAACTGTCAGGAATGTGATAGAACATTTATATGCGGCCTCGGCCGTCTTGATTCTAACCATGTACGCGTCTCTTACATGTTTCAAACTTGCAAAGAGTCTTTATCTGAGCTCTAATAATGTACTGAAAACTGTGTTTAGTTGTTTTGTAAGTAGTCGTGATTTAACCGAATTGTGTATGCTGTGTGGTCTTTCTGTTATGAAAGTGAGATTTAACGAGATTAGGCCTACTCACAATACGCATGAACATTTTAAAATAAGCTCATTGTACTAGGCTTAGCTGCATGATGTATATTCGTGAACTGTCTGTATGTTTTGCTGTTTTTTTATCTAGGTGTATTTTTTTGTCTTGCCGTGTCTGTCTTAGGACGAATGAACATGTTCATTTGACTGCACTCATATACTGGCACATCGCCTGACGCACCAGAAAACTCGAAACATGCACATATGCAGCTACTAGAGTAGGCTACGGTTGGACCGCATTTAGAATATGCAAACTCTTTATGGTTCCCATACAAAAAGGAGATATTGAAATTATTGAAAAGTTACAGAAAAGAGCTACTAAACTGATTATATACTCAAAGCGTTTACGCGGAGACATGAGAGAATTTTTCAAAATAGTTCATGATTTTTATCACTTGGAAGCTGCAGTATAACTGAAATTTTATACATTCAGTACAACTAAAGGAAATAAGTACAAATTACGGAAATCTTCATGTCATGTTAATATAAGAAAATACATATTTAGTTCTACATGTAGAGTAGTAAATATGTGGAATAGTTTGCCAAATGACGTGGCTGAGGCTGATACTGTTAATGCTTTTAAGAATCGTCTTGACAAAACAAAAAATATTGGTCTAATCAAGATGTTCGTTTTAATTTATAGCCGACTTAACTGGAACTAAAAGTCTATCAATTTGCATCTGAAAGTGATGTTAAAATGCCGTCAAAGAGGACTACCTGCAGTCTGCACCCGTCAGAATACACTGGATTGGATTGGATTTGATTGGATTATGTTGGATAGGACCCATCCGACGCCAAAGTTAAGCGCCTTTTCACCCGGACAGGTTTGCAGAAATCCGGATGCAGATAGGGCCTATGCCACGAGAAAGGCGATTTGCGCTCAAGGCACCGCCGTACCTTTCAGCCAGCGATGAAGTCTGCTGAAATTTGGCATATTCTAGCAGAAGAAAAAATCCACATATAGCCTAATAGCACGTGCTTACTTACGTCATCGCGTGATCAGCATTTAGGCCTATATCTAAGGCAAGTTCGCCGAAGCTCTCAGAAAGAAACTTCTGCAGTTTTATTTACCTCCCGCACGCAGCGGCCAGCCGGTCGATAACACTCTTTTAGTGGGCCTATTTCTTTCTTTCAATAACAATAAACTACATTTCTGCTCTGTTCACAATGCATGTCGGTATGAGCGTAACCGAGGACGCCACAAATAACGGAAATGGACGACGTTGTGCGGTTTAGTTACATTCGCATGAACAACGACTTTTGCTGCAGTCTGAGAGGCGCGCACAACACACACTGTACAGTGAAGAGGCGGGTTTTGGCATTCTGCTGACGCGAGACGGCACTGCGAGAATTCAGCTGAGCAGAATTTGAAGATAGGCAAATGTGAGCGTTGACTACAAAGCGTGAGAATGGCACAATAAGCCTATCCGAACAGAAATTGCAGGATGGCCACATTAAACACAGCTAACACATGTTTTGACAATTTTGACGATTTTTCCACGTGGTATAACAGCTCACTTACACACGCGGAGAAGCAAAATACTAGTGTTCGGTAGGGGGCGCCGCCAAAACCGAATGCCTACTCTGAGCAGCATTCAGCACACGTTACATACTCTTGGGCCGATATTTACATTAAAATGCGTTGGTTCTCGCACCCGGATGTACGATCTGCCCGTAATGTGTGTATAGGCTAAGTGACTGCGGGCTTAACACTAGACACATTGTAGGACCAAGGTCATCTTGCCTTTTGCCGTGGCCTCATCCTAGGCTATTAGTGATGACGGTCTGGAGTAAAAGAGGGAACATTAACACAGCTGCTCTAGTTACTATAGTACAGTGCAATACTCTTGTTGTGCGATGTTTTAGGCAGCTTATAGGTCCAGCAGATTGGGTTTTTGTCACACTGGGACCTTTACGCTGTGATTAGCCTAGAGGCGGTAGCCTACAGTTCATATTGTAAGACAGTGGAGTGGTTTTGGTGGGACTGAAGCCTATCTCAGTGACCAACTGGCTTCCTTCAGTGCTTTGGTGCTATTGGTTGGGTCATCTGACCTGTAAAATCGTCCCTGAAATTAGTCTACCTATAAAATGTCGAATGGGCCGTTAAGCATCTACTCACTTACTCACGCTTGCCGTTTGCAGAATCCGAGATGGCCGCCGCGGTAGCCGCGTGATGCTTCCAATTGTGCAGATTTTCGGGACTGCGTTGCCAACCTTCACCAACAGAAATGTTGCGAACAGTTTTGTATACGAATCGAACGTTCATATTGATACTACTGGCTTGGTGCACGAATCACTCTTTGCCCCTAGTGACGCTTTTCCGTTAACAACTGCGAACCGTAGTCTGTCCGTCTCGGTATTTCTTCATTACGCACTACCGTATTTTTATATACCGCGTAAATGACCATCACTGCTATGGATTGTCAGTACCGTTAACCTGTAACTGCGATCTTATCAGTCGGAAGATGATCACTTTGCGTGAGACAAACGTATTATCAGCGCAAATCGCTTACTGGTGCCAGGGCTACTGCACGCACCTCGTGTATATACCATCGGTCGTAGGCGGGGCCTTATTTAGGGTATAGGGCCCAGGAGGCCCGGGCTCCAGGCTTCCCACCAATACACTAATACCTACAGTGTACAGTAGTAGCCACCAAACCTTTTAACACAAGGACGTATAGGCCTATTCTGGAGTCTGGTCTATAGTGAATTATCCAATCCAATCCAACGTGTTCTGACGGGCGCAGGTAGTCCTCTTTGCCCGCATCTTAACATCACTTTCACATACAAATTGGAATCAGTGACTTTTCGACTAGTAATGCGTTAACAGACCCACCTTGAGCCAACACCAACAAGCAAGCTGAGCCCCAGGCGTCCTACATAGGAAGTCCTGCTCTGGTTGTAAGAATAGATCCGCGTACTCCGTTTCCATGACTGGATGTCGTAAAAGGAGACTGAGTCATGTGTCTGGAGCCTGCTAGTATTAAGCTGCGCCGAATGAACGCGATGCAGACTATTGTTACCGACGATCACGGTGTCCGTGTCAGTCTGTCACGCCGCTTCACTCGGCTTCGATGTGCAAAATCGACTGAATGGCTACGGGAGAAGACTCTTGGGGGTCCTTGGAAATTGTATTAAACGGGGGTCCCGTTCCCCAACGGCGAGGAAAGGGGAAGCGTATTCGATGCAGACTCTGTCAAATTACTCCACTGAGATAGGCTTCTATACCACCAGAACCACTCCACCGTGTTACATTATAAACTGTAGGCAACCGCCTCTAGGCTAATCACAGAGTAAGGGTCCCAGTGTGACAAAAACCCAATCTGCTGGACCTATAAGCTGCCTAGAACATCGCACAACAAGAGCATTGCACAGTACTATAGTAACTAGAGCAGCTGTGATAATGTTCCTTCTTTTACTCCAGTCCATCATCAGTAATTTTAGCCTTTCAAGGTTTGGTGAATTTTTTAAAACAAAGATTCTGCAGTAAGTACCAGTGCCTTCGAGTATCGATTGCCTGCGAAGTGTCGCTTCAGAAATGACTTATTAAGTTACTTTGTGTCGAGTGGAACCTAAGACCATACTTGTGTAAGCCTGGTTAATAGTCCTCGACCGGCGTATGAAATGTAGTAGGAAGGACGCCAACCCAGTCTCCTACCGGCTTGTTTTCCTTTCACCGTGCCGCTTCCGCACCAGTTTCCCCTGATGCTATGCAATCGTCTCTCGTGCATCTGCGACGCATCCGGTCCTATATTTCGCCCAATATCAGCTGAATATCTGGAGAATTGCTAATTTCCACGATCCGCACCAACACAATCGGATGGATTCGCATTAATTCGACATGGTAGCACTTGCGTGCAGTGACATCGCCTGGTACGAAAACGAAAACTGAAGTCCGGCCTGACAACGAAAATGAAATTTTGGCGAACTACTTCGACAAACGCAAAATGCGAAAACTGAAATTCAGAGTTTTTGATCTTTTCTTTTTTTTCAGATTCATAAAGAAAACTGGATTTTCTTAGTGGGTGGGCCTACAACTGAAACCGAAACTGAAACTACTTCGTCCAAAATAACACCACCTTGTCTTCCGGACGTCGTCTGTCACCCAGCAACGCAACACTTTGCGCTGCGTCCGGACCAACGCCTTCGGGCATCTCTACATACATGTACGACACGGTATTTGAAAGTGTTTTATGAGTCGGTTCCACGTTCGCCGCGACAACTATCTCTGTAACACGCGTCGCGATACGTCGCGTTGCGTGCCGAGTTAATGTAATCGCCGGAACTATAGCGGCGACTTGCCGCAACTCGCTAACACTCGCAGGGCTGGATTTAGGAGGTGGAAGGCCTGAAGCCCACCCTTACCTGATCACTACAGTGGCTGATCAAGATTTTCTGAAGGCGGGGTTAAGCCTCCCTTCCCCCATTTTCCAGCTTTTTCCTCCTCGCCATCATCCCATTTCCTCCCCTCTTTTTCCCTTTTTTCCCTTCCGTTTTCCCTCATCCTTTCCTTCCCTTCCCCACCGCGACGCGGCTCCCTCAAATCCAGCTAGAGGGTCTGGGGGAGCGCTATAAGCTCCCATAGCGGGGTCAGAGGCGCCGACCGCAGCTGCATTTCTGTGACATTTGGCGTCCTGAAATGGCGTCTACAGGGTGGCATATAAATGCGGCTTTTTGAAAAACCAAAAAGCTCAAATTGAGCGCGAGGAATGGGTCATGATCCCGGATACATTAATGGGTCACTGGATAGACCTATTAGTGAAATTATAAGCCTAAAGTCGGGGACCAGACCCACTCATTCATTACAGCCTAATATATACGTCTTCAGGTTGAAAGGGTTTGGTGGGAGGCCCTACATTGGTGGGAAGCCTCGGGCCCGGGTCCACTGGGTTCCACCCTAAATCCGGTCCTGGACTCGCTGGAATCAGCTATGACTCGCCTGGACTGACTCGCAATCGCTCACGCAACGCAACGCAACGCGCAACGCATGTGGAAACGACGCTGTAGAGTCACTATAGTCGTCGCGGCCATAATATCAGCAACAGCTGAGCTTCTATCAACTTTGAGCCATTATTTTCGGGTGTTTGTCAATTTTCCGACACAGTCGAATTTAACATCACTTTGCATTAGAAATGTGCAACGACTTGCGGTTAATGTTTATTCATGTATTGTGTGTTTTTGCAGATTATTCACCAGCATTATACAGCAATATGTTGACAATTTTGCCGAGAATATTCAGGTATTTCCTGAATTACAAACAATAAACAAGAAGTCGACTGGTGGGCGCCATCTACCTGGCATGCACCAATTCTAACTACTTCCGGTTGTTCATATCCCGCCGTGTCCTCCTAATGGCTACTGTAGAAAACGCGACTGCTGGTATGGAACCGGAGTGTGGGAACTTTACAGTGGGAAACTGTACTACGCTGGAAGCTGGAGCGATGGAAGGCGGATCTCCCGGTGCCTGGATGATAGGAAGTCTGATTTTGTATGGGCTGATCTGTGCTGCTGGAACTATTGGCAATGGTCTGGTGATCTACGTTGTTCTGAGGTACGTTTTCCTCTCTGTCCGTCTGCCATTCTCTCTGTTGGCTGGCGACTGGCGTGACTCGATGGTGTACCGGGTCAGTGTCGCGACTTGTGGTCCGAGAGATCGTGAGTTCGACGCCCATAGCCAGTTGCCCGGTGAGGCGAGATGATCTGAACAGCTAATAACTGTGATTTCCGTCAAGTAGTGTTCCTGGGCAGACTGTTTACTCACCACGGTGGTGCCTAGGCCAACTCAGCCTACCGTCACAGAAAGGTCGGTAAATGAGCACCAGCTTTGGTTGGAAACGCAAAGGCAAGTATGGTTCATTCCATTCTTGGATAGCAGGTAAAACTGCGTGATCCCTTATAAACGCGTGCAGTATCTCAGCGCCTATGTGATACAGTTGGCCCATAAAGAAATGCTAGAGGCTATCAAATGTCCTCTACATACATTTTACTTTTGCAAAGTAGCCTTCAGACCTATTTTTAACTTTTCTGTCCCATCAATGAGCTCCGCCTCAGCAAACATTAGTGGCGACTTTCTTCATGCAGTCAAAATAACTGTTTTTTTTCTCTCTCTCATCGCTTTCAAAACTGGCCTGAAAACTGGCTTGTTTTTCCTTCGTCAACAAACTGCAGTTTCTCCGATTCCGGTCGACCATAGCGAAGGTTTGTCATAACCGCAATCCTAATCACTTCGCTGTGGCGGCCCCTCGCTATGGCGGACCGTTACGTTTCTCCATCCGGCGACTGCCCAGGTTTCAGCTTTGAATTACTTTCGACGTTTTGTTGCGGGTTACAAATTATATTATGTGTGTAACCTTCGCAGCGATAAAATTCCTGTCGATGCATGCATCGCATAACGTCACCTATCGGCTCGTCAGTTATTCAGCTATTTCTTGAATTACGATAAAAGGGCAAAAATGTAAAGGCTATAGGTACACTTGATATGGAACCTCTTTGTGAGGCAAACCTCATCAGAGAAGCGCTGAGGTGTGGCACGCGTTGTCAGGTATCTCGGATTGTTACCCCTGCGCACACACGCGCTTGTCATTGAACGATGCGGACACACATTTCCCGAAGCTGGTCCTCATTTTACCGACCCCGGAGGGATGGAAGGCTGAGTCGACCTAGTTGTATGGTTACACACCTAGATCGTTTACCCGTCAGAAGACGGCCACCCATCCAAGTACTCACCGGGCCCGATGTTGATTAACTTCGTTGATCAGACCAATGTCGTTTAACCGCTACACCACGCCCCCAACTGACAAACCGGATGTCGATAGGGTGTCGGCAGTGGTTATCTGTCATTCTGCCACCCCTCAACCTCCGCAGCCTTATCTGATTACTGATGATGGACTGGAGTAAAAAGGGACCATTAACACAGCTGCTCTAGTTGCCACAGTGTGGAGCAATACTCTTGTTATGCGATTGTTCTAGGCTGCTTATAGGTCCAGCAGATTGGGTTTTTGTCACACTGGGACCCTTGCGCTGTGCTTAGCCCAGTGGTTCCCAACCTTTTTTGACCCGTTCCCCCCTTTAGAGTGGCTCCGACTACCGTTCCCTCTACCCAAAAACCAAAATGAAAATTGCATTTTTTCGGTAAACATTTTATTCACGAAGGGCCTAATCACATAATAATCAATGCGACTCTTGTTCCTGCTGAGAAGACACGATTTGTTTTATGTTTGGCTTGGTCACTGAGAGGGCCACTCTCAAATCACTG
>Ga0126335_1002640_pt1 | contig 10828 bp, 12 predicted proteins | sample OlaspJWI45metaG_FD_108409 | JGI IMG/M metagenome (GOLD analysis project Ga0126335, IMG submission 108409) | Marine gutless worms symbiont microbial communities from Oahu, Hawaii - Olavius sp. 1 OAHU.JWI-45 metaG | ecosystem: Host-associated > Annelida > Digestive system > Unclassified | place... | reverse complement strand
TCCTTGACCTGCTCGACCCGCCGCCGAGCGTGCGCCGGCGCCAGGCACAGCAGCGCAAGGAAGAACAAGACGCGGCCACCAAGGCGGACGCCGCGCAAGATGCGCCGGCGCCGGCGCCGGCGCCGGCGGCCGCACCGGCGCCGCCACCGGTTGCGTTGCTGCCGCCGTCAGAGGGTGCGGATACCGGCCCGAAGACAACGGCAGCTACGCCTAGGGCTGGCGATGCCGCCGCACCCGTCGCCGGCAAAGCCGGACCGGTCGAGCCGGACCCGCTGCGCTACCGCACGCCGAAACGCCGTGTCTCACTGGGCGGGGGCCCGGCGCTGTCGGCCGAGGCGGCAGTGTATGACGAGGGACTGGTGCTGAGATTTGCCTGGCCCGAACCGGTGCCGGCGACGGTGTTTCTGCGCGCCGGCTACCTCTGGGTGACGTTCGAGCGTGCCGCCACGCTGCAGCTCGACCAGTTGCACGCCAGCAGCGGCATCCTGGAAGCGTTCCAGGTCGCCAACCGCAATGCGACGATCCTCCGGTTGCGCCTGCGCGACGGCCTCTATCCGCAGGTCAGCCGGGATGAGGGGCAGTGGTCGGTGAGGTTGCTCCCGGGCAGCGGCCAACCGCGGCAGTCGCTCGTCGCGGCGATCCAGCATGGCGACGACGGCGATGGCCGGGTCTTCGTCCCGGTGATTGATACCGGCGGTCGACAGATCGTCTACGATCCCGAGGTCGGCGACGAGATCGTCCTCGTCCCGCTCCTGGGTTCAGGCGCCGGGGTGCTGGAACAGCGCGACTTCGTCGACTTCCGTCTGCTGCCGTCGGCACAGGGTGTCGTCATCCGCCCCAACAGCGACGGGGTCGAGGTCCGGCCGTTGCGCAATGGCGTCGAGATTGCCGCGTCTTCGGGACTGGCGCTGTCCTCGCCCGAAAGCCGGGCACGCGCGGGCGGTGATCCCGCCGGGGTCAAGTACAAGGCCTCCTTGAAGCCGCCCCTCCTGGTATTCAAGGACTGACGCAGCTCAGGCGCGCAGTTCGAGCAGCGCCGCCAGGCCCTGCAACTAGCGCTGGCGCGCGCGCCGCAAGCGGGACGCAACGTCGCACGGTTGGAGCTGGCCAAGTTCTATCTCGCCAACGGCCTGGTGCCTGAGGCGCTGGCGTTGTTGCGGCTGATCGAGGAGGACGACGGCGGCGTGGTCGAAGACCCGATGTTCCGGGCCATGCGCGGTGTCGCCAATCTGCAGCTGCACAGACTGGAAGCCGCTCAGGCCGACCTCAGTTTCCATCGCCTGAAACTCTATCCTGACGTGGCGCTGTGGCAGGGGTCGCTGTTGACCAAGCAGGGCCGCTACGAGGAAGCCAGCCGCCGGTTCGCCTTGGGAATCGGCACCCTGCCGCTGCTGACCGAGCCCTATCGCCGGCGGCTGACCCTGGATTGGGCGGTGGCGACGGCACGTGGCGGCGCCGACGGCGAGTTCCGCACCGCCGCCGATCAGTTGGCGGCTTTGCCCACCAGTCCCAAGGTACAGGCCACGCTGGCCTACCTCACCGGACTGCGGGCCGAGGCGTTGGAGCAGACCGAAGAGGCACTGGCCGCCTACCAGGCCGCGATCGACGTGCACTACCGCCCCATCCGGGCCCTGGCGGCGCTGCACAAGACCGATCTGGAGCTGCGGCTCGGGCAGCTGGAACCGAAGGAGGCGCTGGCCGAGCTGGAGCGGCTTCGCTTTGCCTGGCGCGGCGACCAGTTCGAGCTCGACGTGATCGACGCCATGGTCGGCTTGCAGCTGGATCAGGAAGCCTTTGGCGCCGCGCTGATGCTGCTGCGTACGGCCGTATCCAACTTCCCGGAGGGCGAGACCACGCGGGCGATGGCGCAGCAGATGAACGAGACCTTCTCGGCCCTGTTCCTCGATGGCAAGGCCGACGCCCTGCATCCGGTGACGGCGTTGGCGCTTTACTACGAGTTCCAGGAGCTGACGCCGTTGGGCAAGGACGGCGACGGTATGATCCAGCACTTGGCGGACCGCCTCGTCGATGTGGACCTGCTGGAGCGTGCGGCAGAGCTGTTGACACATCAGGTCACCTACCGCCTGAAGGGCAACGAGAAGGCCCGCGTCGGCACGCGCCTGGCGGTGATCCATCTGCTTGACGGCAAGCCCGAAAAGGCGCTGACGGCGTTGGCGGAAAGCGAAGGCGCGACGCTGCCGGCGACCTTGCAGGACGAACGCCGCTACCTGCAGGCACGGGCGCTGGCCGAACTGGACCGTGTCGACGAGCCCTGCAACTGCTCGCCAGCGACAGCGGCGGCACGGCTGAGCAACTGCGCGCCGACATCTTCTGGCGCAGCCAGCGTTGGGTTGATGCGGCGGCGACCAACGAGGCCCTGCTGGGCCAGCGCTGGGAGCAGCCGGATGCCCTGACCGACGTCGAGCAGGCGCAGGTCATCCAGCTCGCTGTGTCGTTCTACATGGCCGGCGACGGCGACGCCCTCGAGCGGGTCCGTCGGCAGTACGGCGACAAGATCTCCGAAGGACCGATGGCGGACACCTTCCGCGTCCTGACCCATCGGGTCGATCCCGCCAGCACCGAGTTCCGCAATCTGGCAAAGGAGATCGCGGCCGTCGCCGAGCTCGAGTCTTTCATGGCCAGCTACCGCGACCGGATGAAGCGCGACGGGTTGAGCGCGCTCAACTGAGGCAGATTTGCCTGGAAGGGGGACGGCAGCGCCATGTTGCCGTGCGTATAGCGGCGTTCATTCGCACCCGTGGACGCCGGCGTTCGCCGGCGTTTCAGTTCCCTTTAGGGGAATCCCCGGCGCAAGCCGAGGTCCACACGTGGCATTCCACTTGAACCGGACGGGCTCCGGCCCGCATGTCTCGCCATGGCGATCGCCGTCAGCCGAAGCTCTGCACCAGGCTGCCGGCGATCAGGTTCCAGCCGTCCACCAGGACGAAGAAGATCAGCTTGAACGGCAGCGAGATCATGATTGGCGGCAGCATCATCATGCCCATCGACATCAGCACGCTGGCGATCACCATGTCGATGACGATGAAGGGGACAAAGATCAGGAAGCCGATCTCGAAGGCGCGGCGCAGCTCGCTGACGATGAAGGCGGGGATCAACACGTGCAGCGGCGTGTCTTCCAGTGACTCTGGCGGCCCCTCGCCGGCGAGGTCGACGAACAGGGCCAGGTCCTTCTCCCTGACATGCAGGATCATGAAGTTGCGCACCGGCTGCATCGCCTTGTCGAAGGCCTCGAACTCGTCGATCTCCTCGTTCATCAACGGCAGGATGCCCTGCTGATAGGACTCCTGCAGGGTCGGCGCCATGATGAAGAACGTCAGGAACAGCGCCAGGCTGACCATGACCGTGTTCGGCGGCGTCTGCTGCACGCCCAGGGCGCTGCGCAGCAGCGACAGCACGACGACGATGCGGGTGAACGATGTCACCATCACCAGGATCGACGGGGCCAGGCTGAGGACCGTCAGCAGGGCCAGGAACTGAACGACGCGCCCGGTCAGCTGCCCGGTTTCACCCAGGTCGAGCGTCAGCGATTGCGCCAGGGCTGGTGCCGCCGGCACCAGCGAGGCCGCGAGGACGGCACCGATCAGTGCTACGGGCGCGCGCTTCATGACGGCTCTTCTGACGCGCTCTGCCGCTCGGGGTCGAGCGGGATGCCGGCCTCGAGCAGGCAGTCCCCGTCGATGCCCAACAGCACCAGGTGCTCGCGGTCGTCCCGGCGCACCAGCAGCAGCCGTCGCCGCGGGTCGACGACGAGCATTTCCTGCACCGACAACCGCCGTGAGGCGGCGTTTCGGTGGGGCAGCTTCGGGCCGGCCATGCCATAGCGCCGGATCGCCCAGGCGGCAACGCCGATGAGGCCCAGAACGAAGGCCAGTGCGAACAGAAAGCGCAGATACTCCGTCCACTCCATGTCCTAGCTCTGATCGCCTTCCGCCGGCGACAGCGCCTCCAGCCGGTGCGTCAACTCGCGGTGGGTCTCCTTCAACCGGGCCTCGAGACCGTTGAGATCGACCACCAGGTCTTCCAGCTCGTCGGCATAGGGCCGGGCGTCGTTCGCCGGCAGCACGGCGAGCTGCTCGCACAAGGCGCCGATGTCCCGGGACAGGGCGGTCATGTCGACCCGCTCGCCCCGTTCGGCCCGATGGCGCAGGTCGTCCATGCTGGCCCGGATGAGCCTGATCAGGCTGTCTGGATTTGGCTGTTGCTGCATGTTCGCCGTCCCGCGGCGGCTCAGCCGGCATCGGATCAGGTCCGCCCCGCCACCGGGCGCACTGTGGCACCGCCATGCTTAGGAAAGGGTTAACCCTGGCCGACCGGCCGTGCATGGTTAACCACCGGTTGCCGGCGGCGCCTGCGACATCGCGTCCCGGCGGCCTGCGGCTAGAGCATCATCCGATCAAATGGGATCGCTCTGGCGATCCATTTGATCGGATAAAGATGCTCTATCTCTTTGAAGATTAGAGCAATTCCATCGCATCGAGTGGAACCAGGGTGGTTCCACTCGATGCGATATTGCTCTAGGACCGCGGCCGGCGCCGGTTAGGCCTTTGTTAAAGTCGTCCATGGGACACTGGCTGCGGCCGCTGGCAGTGGCCTGTCGCACCGGAAGGGGCGCATGGACCTCAACAACCTGAAACTCTTCAAGGCGTTGAATACGCGCATGCACTGGCTGAACGAGCGCCAGCGCGTCGTGGCGCAGAACGTGGCCAATGCGGACACCCCGCAGTACGCCGCCCGCGACCTGTCACCGCTCGACTTCAAGTCGATCCTGCGCGACAGCAACCGCATGCACCTCGCGTCCACGCACGACGCCCATCGCCGCGGTCGCGTCGGCGGCGTGGGCCACGAGGGCCCGCATGGCGACGTGCAGAGCTTCAGCTCATCCCCGACCGGCAACAGCGTGGTCCTCGAGGAGGAGATGCTCAAGGTCACCGAGATCGCCGGCGACTACACGCTGATGACCAACATCTACCGCAAGGGCGTGGGCCTGTTGCGGCTGGCCATCAGCAGGCCTGGCAGCGGCTGAGCGGGGGAGGGGTCATGGAATTCGGCAAGACCATGAAGATCTCCGCCTCCGGCATCCGGGTGCAGAGTGTGCGCATGCGGGTGATCGCGGAGAACCTGGCGAACGCTAATTCGATGCCGCTGGCGCCGGGCGAGGACCCCTACCGGCGCAAGCTGGTGTCGTTCAAGAATGTGCTCGACCACGAGGCCGGCGTGCGCAAGGTCGAGGTCTCGCGCATCAGCACCGATCAGGGCGCCTTCTCCAAGCGCTTCGACCCGGGCCATCCCGGCGCCGACCCCGACGGCTACGTGAAGATCCCCAACGTCAACAGCCTGATCGAGATGATGGACCTGCGCGAGGCCCAGCGCAGCTACTCCGCCAACATCAACGTCATCGAGGCTGCCAAGCGCATGATGATGCGCACCATCGACCTGCTGAAGTAGCGCCCTTCGGGCGGACCGGCAGGAGCTGCAAGGAACCACGACGATGGATGGCAAATCTCTGAATGCGTCGCTGGCCTATGTGCAGGCGCTGAAGCGTTCGGCCCATGACGGCCTGGAAGGCGGCGACAAGGTCGGCAGCGCGGCGCACGGCGGGCCGAGCTTTGCCGAGCTGTTGTCGGGCATCGCCGAAGACGTGGTGTCGGCGACCAAGCAGTCCGAACTGATGAGCGTGAAGGCGGCGGCCAAGCAGGTCGAGCTGGTCGATGTGATCACTGGTGACCAATGCCGAAGTCGCGCTGGAATCCGTGGTTGCGGTGCGCGACCGGGTGGTCCAGGCCTATCAGAACATCATGCGGATGCCGATCTAGAGCAGTCGCAATGGAAGTGCCCGAAGTACTGGACGTGGCCCGTGACGGGATCTACGTGCTGCTGATCACCATTGCCCCGGTGATGGGTGTCGGCCTGGCCGTGGGATTGATCATCGCCCTGTTCCAGGCGTTGACGCAGATCCAGGAAATGACCCTGGTCTTCGTGCCCAAGATCCTGACGGTGTTCCTCTCGCTGCTGATCTTCATGCCGTTCATGATCGGTAATCTCACCGGCTTCATGGACCGCATCGCCCAACGCATCACCGCACTGCCTTGACCGGGGCGGGAGGCCCGAAGCGGCATGCTGGCGCAGGTGCTGCCCAACGAGATCTTTGCCTTCCTGCTGGTTGCCACGCGCATCAGCGCCGGCGTCATGCTGCTGCCCGGCATCGGCGAAAGCTACGTCACGATAAGGGTGCGGCTGGCGCTGTCGATGGCGCTGTCGCTGGTGCTGTTCCCGCTGGTGCGCGAGCTGATGCCGGCGCTGCCGGTGCAGCCGCTCGAGATGGTCGGGCTGATCATGAGCGAGATCGTGCACGGCGTGTTCATCGGCCTGACGACGCGGCTGCTGTTGTCGTCGCTGCATGTCGCTGGCACGGTGATCGCTTTCCAGAGCAGCCTCGCCTATGCCCAGACGGTGGACCCGAACCAGGGCTCGCAGGGGGTGCTGGTGGCCAGCCTGCTGACCCTGCTTGGGGTGATGCTGATCTTCGTCACCGGCCTGCACAGCGTGCTGATCGCCGCACTGTACGACAGCTACGCCCTGTTCCCGGTCGGTGGCCTGCTGCCGGCGGACGACTTCGCTGCTCTGGTGACGCGCATCGTCGCCGGCGCCTTCGCCTTGGGGATGAAGATGGCGGCGCCGTTCATCGTCTACGGGCTGGTGTTCTATATCGGCCTGGGCCTGCTGCAGCGGCTGATCCCGCAGGTCCAGCTGTTCTTCATCGCCATGCCGGCACAGCTGATGCTGGCGTTCCTGGTGCTGGCCATCGTGATAAGCAGCATCCTGTTGGTGTTCATCGGCAACTTCGAGAACAGCGCATCGCTGCTGCTGCGGCCGCGTTGAGGCGCCGGCGCAACGGGTGAGGCATGGCCGAAGACCAGGACAAGTCGCAAAAAACCGAAGACCCGACGCCGAAGAAGCTGTCGGAGGCCTTCAAGAAGGGCAATGTGCCCAAGAGCCAGGAGATCGGTCACTGGTTCATGCTGACCGCCTCGGGCTTCGTGGTGGCGCTGTTCGCCGGCCAAATCGCCGCCGGCCTGCGCCCCGGCGTGATCCAATTCCTGCAGATGCCGCACGATATTCCCGACCGACGCCGGCCACCTGATGACCATGTTCGGCGAGATCGGCTGGACCCTGATCAAGCTGCTGTTGCTGCCACTCCTGCTGCTCCTGCTCGCCGCCGTCGCCGGCAACGTGGTGCAGCACAAGCCCGTCGTTTCCGGCGAGAAGATCAAGCCGCAGCTCTCCAAGGTCTCGCCCAAGAACGGCCTCAAACGGATGTTCGGCACCAAGGGCGTGGTCTATCTGGCCAAGGCGATGGCCAAGATCCTCATCATCGGTGGCGCCGTGTTGCTGGTGGTGTTGCCGGGGCTGCAGGACCTTGAGCTGTTCGTGCACATGGAGCTGATCGACATCGTCCACGTGGTGCAGCGCCAGGCCCTGCTGATGCTGGCCGCCGTGGTCGGCATCATGACGGTGGTCGCCGGTCTCGACCTGGCCTACCAGCGCTACGACTGGTTTCAGGGCCTGAAGATGTCGCGCCAGGACGTCAAGGACGAGCACAAGCAGGCGGAAGGCGACCCGCAGATCAAGTCGCGGATCCGGCAGATCCGCGGCGAACGGGCACGCCAGCGCATTGCCGCGGCCGTGCCGACCGCCGACGCCGTGGTCACCAACCCGACCCACTATGCGGTGGCGCTGAAATACGATGCTGAAACCATGGCCGCACCGACCGTGGTCGCCAAGGGTCAGGACCACCTGGCGTTGCGGATCCGCGCGCTGGCCGAGGAGCACGACGTGCCGCTGGTCGAGAACCCGCCGCTGGCCCGCGGGCTCTATCACGCCGTCGACGTCGACCGCGAGGTGCCGCCGCATTTCTACAAGGCGGTGGCCGAGGTGATCAGCTACGTCATGCGGCTGAAGAGTAAATTGCCGCCGCATCGTCGCGGTGTACGCGGGCGGGCAGGCGCAGTATGATCGCGCGGCTCGTTCGGGGGGAGGCTCGCGACAACCCTGAGATGAGACGATGAGTGCGGATTCGCAGACCGACGACCCAGCGTTGCGGCGACACGAGTCGCCGGCATGGTCGCATGGCCGGCCGGCGGGGCTCGCGATGCGGCCAACGGCGTGGCCCGTGGTGCTGGCAGTGGTGCTGCTCGGGCTGATTGCCGCCGCGGCTGGCGCGTTGCTGGCGGGCGCGAGCGGACCTGCCTATTGGACGCTGCTGGCATTGTCGCCGGTGGCGGCGGCATCCGGTATCGCCGTGCTGGCGCGCCGCCGCGGCACGGATCATTCGGGCGAAGCGGCGATGCTGGCCGAGATGGTGCGGCAGAGCCCCGAGGGCCGGATGATCACCGACCTCGACGGCGACGTCATTTTCGCCAACCCGGCCTGCCGGGCGCTGTTCGGCTTCACCCCTCACTCGCTGCTCGATGTCGCGCACAAGCTCGCCGACAGCCGTGACGGTGCGCGCACGCTGGAGTCGCTGCGCTCGGCGGCGCTGTCGGGCGACGGCGCCGCAGCGGAGCTGCCGCTGCGGCTCGAGGACGACAGCCTGCGCTGGCTGTCGATGCGTTCGCATCCGGTCGGCACGCCGGTCAAGCGGATCGGCTGGTATGCCGCTGACGTCACCCCGCAGCGTGAGCTGCAGAACATCTTGCACGAGGAGCAGACGCAGCTCGCCGACTTCCTGGACAACGCGCCGGTCGGCTTCTTCTCCGCCGACGAGGACGGCTTCGTCCTGTTGAGCAACAACACCCTGGCCCGCTGGCTCGGCTACCGGCCGCCGGAAATGGCTGCCGGTTTCGCCCTTGCCGACATTGTCGTTGGCGATGCCTCGCGCCTGCTGCCCGTCGCCGCGGCCGTCGGCGAGCAGCCGGAGAGCCGGGCCGTCGTTCTGGCGGCGCGCGACGGCGAGGAGATCCAGGCCCAGGTGGTGCAGACCACGGTCCGCGATCCGGCGTCGGACCGGCTGGCGACGCACGCCGTGGTGCGCAACCTGTCGCAGGAGCAGGCCTGGGCAAACGCCCTGGAGGAGGCCGAATCGCGGTTCCGCAGCTTCTTCGAGCACGCGCCGGTCGCGGTCCTGCTGGTCGATCGTGACGGCCTGATCGCCGAGGGCAACGGCGCCTTTCGCCAGTTGCTGCCGCCCGACGAACGGGTCAACGGGCGCGCCTTCACCGAGTTCCTGGAGCCGGACGATCGCCAGGCCGTCAACGACCTGCTGGCCAGGGTGTGGGACGGCGAGGCGGCCGAGGCGCCGCTGGATGTCGAGCTCTCGGCAAGCGAGATCAAGCGCCAGGTCGAGCTGTTTGCCAGCGGCCTGCTGGACGCCGAGGACAAGGTCTCGGGCCTGCTCCTGCACCTGATCGACACCACGCACCAGCGCAATCTCGAGGTGCAGTTCGCCCAGTCGCAGAAGATGCAGGCAGTCGGCCAGCTCGCCGGCGGCGTCGCCCATGACTTCAACAACCTGCTGACCGCGATCATCGGCCACTGCGACCTGCTGCTGCTGAAGGCCCGACCCGGCGACGAGGCCTTCCCGGACATCATGCAGGTCAAACAGAACGCCAATCGCGCCGCCAACCTGGTGCGTCAGCTGCTCGCCTTCTCACGCCAGCAGACACTGCGGCCCAAGGTGCTGTCGCTGACCGATGTGTTGGCGGAGCTGAACAACCTGGTGCGCCGCCTGATCGGCGAGAACATCGAGCTGAAGATCTCGCACGGCCGCGATCTCGGCCTGGTCAAGGTCGACCAGGGCCAGTTCGAGCAGGTGATGATCAACCTGGCGGTGAATGCCCGCGATGCGATGCCCGACGGTGGCACCCTGACCATCGAAACCCGCAACGTCAGCCGCGAGGAATCGATGCAGACGCCGCACGAGGTGATGCAGCCCGGCGACTACGTGCTGGTCGAGGTCGCCGACACCGGCAAGGGCATTCCGCGCGAGGACTTCGGCCGCATCTTCGAGCCCTTCTATACGACCAAGCTGCCGGGCACCAACACCGGCTCCGGCACCGGCCTGGGACTGTCAACGGTGTTCGGCATCGTCAAGCAGACCGGCGGCTTCATCTTCGTCGACAGCGAGCTCGGGGTGGGCACCGCCTTCACCATCTACCTGCCGCGCTACCGGCAGGAGACGGCCGCCGCGAGCAGCCAGGAAGAGGCCGAGAAGCCACGCGACCTGACCGGGCACGGCACCATCCTGCTGGCCGAAGACGAGGCCGCGGTGCGGACCTTTGCCGCGCGGGCGCTGAAGAACAAGGGCTACACCGTGCTCGAAGCCGACAGCGGCGAGACCGCGCTCGAGGTGTTGGCCCAGCACCAGGGCAAGATCGACCTGCTGGTCTCCGACGTGGTCATGCCCAACATGGACGGGCCGACGCTGCTGCGCGAGGTGCGCAAGGAGCTGCCGGACCTCAAGGTGGTGTTCATCTCGGGCTATGCCGAGGACGCCTTCCGCAAGAATCTCGACCCCGACAGCGCCTTCGAACTGCTGCCCAAGCCGTTCAGCCTCAAGCAGCTCGCTGCCAAGGTGAAGGAAGTGCTGGGCTGAGGCCGGGCCGCGACCTCAGGCCGGCTTCGGTTCGAGGCGGAAGGCCCCGGTGCACTGGCCGGCCGACCAGCGCCCGCCATGCAGATTGCCCGTGAAGCGATAGGCATCCGGCAACGCTTCGGTTTCAATCTCAAACCGGCTGTTGAAGACGGTGAACTTGCCGCGCATGGGTACGTCGGTTTCGTTCGGCATGCCCGGGATGCTGCCGCGCGGCAG
>Ga0126335_1002639_pt1 | contig 10836 bp, 7 predicted proteins | sample OlaspJWI45metaG_FD_108409 | JGI IMG/M metagenome (GOLD analysis project Ga0126335, IMG submission 108409) | Marine gutless worms symbiont microbial communities from Oahu, Hawaii - Olavius sp. 1 OAHU.JWI-45 metaG | ecosystem: Host-associated > Annelida > Digestive system > Unclassified | place... | reverse complement strand
TACTTTCGGTAGGTTGTCATACAGCTCGGAGTTTGGTACATGCTGCCACCACTTGATGTTGAGAGCTGCTCTGAGCATGCGAGTGTAGCATCCATTTAGGGACCTTTCCAGGGTTGGTGTTAAAGTCCATACCTCACATCCATAAAGCAGGACAGTTTCTACAGTGGCCTAGAAAAAGCTCCGCTTCACTGAATGCGATATGTGTGACTTCCACACAGAGCTCATGCTGTTCAGGGCTTTCCGTGCAACAGCTTTCCTAGCTTTCAAATCAGCTTCGGTAGACTCCATGTATAAACCAAGGCATTTGAAGTTGGATACTTCTGCTAAATCATCCCCCTTAATGGTGGTCAAAGGTTCGTGAGCTGGGATGTTCATGGTCATGACTTCGGTCTTTTTAGCGTTCAGCACCAAACCCACTTTTTCACATTACATCTCGATTCGTGCTAAGAGATGTTGTGCTTGATCCATTTCATTACTCAGCAAGCATATATCATCCGCAAAGTCGAGATCCGTTAAGGTGACTGCTGGTGTTCTTCTGGATCTCTTTGGTGTGATGGTGAAACCAGTCTCTTCTTTCATTCCGTCTGTTGCTTTTTCGCAGTGCATAATCTCTGCACAGATGTCAAATTCTTGGGTCTCTCCATCCGGGGTCACTATTACAATTCTTGTGTTGGTATACATGGCATCTATTGTTCTCAGTAGATTTGGTGGAATGCAATACCATAGGCTCTCAGTATTTTCGTCATTTTCCTCCGATCTATCGAATCAAACGCTTTCCGAAAGTCAATAAAAGTAAATAAAAGACAACACGGAATAAAAATCGTCGAATACCTAAGTGATGACTGAACTTGTGAACTGTATACCGTGGTTTATGTGGTGTAATGTGCATTCCACTATTTGTGGCGAAAACGCAGTTCAGAAGTTTCAAATGCACCACCGACTAATGCCGCACGCTGTCCATGGATCTGTGAGAACAGTTGAGAAGTTCAGGGCGTGCAACTTAAATTGTAGAAAATGCAAAATTTGACTTGTGGCATATTCATGGCACGCAATATCGCTTTAACATATTTGATCATAATTGTTCCGTACGGTTTTTAATCTTTGGTACTCGGTCACTTGGTGGCGTAGTAGGTTAGCGTCGCCGCGTACGGCACAAGAGGTCATGAATTCGACGTTCATAGCCTGCTGCATTTCCAGTTGCCCTTCGAGGCGTGATGGCCTGAGCAGCTAATAGCTGTGATTTCAGTCACGCAGCGGTCCTGGGTAGAGTGTTTACTCACCATGGTGGTGCTTAGGCCAACTCAGCCTTCCATCCCTTCGGGGTCGGTAAAAGGGGACCAGCTTCGGCTGAGAAGGCAAAGGCAGGTATGATTCATTTCAAACGTGGATAAACGCGTGGGTGGCAGGTAAAACTGTGTGATCCATTGAAAACGCGTGTTATACCTGAGCGCCTCTTTAATGTGGTTGGCCCATAAAGAGGCGCTATATCAAGTGCGCTCTGCCTTTACCTTTACCTTTATCTTTTGTTTGTGAACGAATTTTTTCTATTTGCGAATTTTTAATAATCAACGATGATTAGTTTACAATGAAATTATTGTCACAGTTGATTAAAATTGTGTGATATTCTGCACTACGTTCGATGGTTTCTAATGAATATATGCATAGGCCTATAAATATAACAGATCGTTATGTAGGTGGTCAGTCAGCTTGTTCCCAAGTCAACTCGTTAGGCCTTCTCAGTCCTGAGATAACGTTTAGAAAAGTCATAGATACCCATCTTATTTCACCATCATTATAGGGTTTAAGTTAGAGTTAGAGTTAGTTTTAATTGTTAAGGTTAGAATTAAAGCAAGAGTTACAGTACGATAGTAAGGATTAGAGTTAGATTTAGGATTAGGGTCAGGGTTAGGTTAGCCCAGAGACGAGTTCACTGCAAACGGTTTTGTGTATGTCATCTTGAATTTGCGATAAATATATGTGCATGATTGATTTACTTTTTCTACATATCTCGAATACGATTTCAAAAACCAAAGACCGATTTTTTTTCGAAGATTTCACCATCACCTGTCTCTTTGTCTATGGATTACGGTTTGATAGAAATAAATACATAAATAAATAAAAAATAAATTAACCTTTTCGTTTCAGCATCCTTTAAACTCGGTCAACTGAAACTCGGACCTAACATTTAGTTAATTTCTTCACACGCAGCTATGACTTCACTGGTGACATCAATGTGCCTACCGTTCGTAAGTTATGTCGGAAAGTGAACTGCGATCTACGACAGCACTTTGTATTTTTAATATCTGACTGAACGTGACAAGAGATTTCTACAAATTTAAACACGAAAACGAGTACAAAATTTTACTTAGTTTGGGACATTTTTACGTTAGTTATTAGTTACGGTACATAATGTTTAGTATTACCACACTTTTGTGAACACAATGTAGGCCTATAAATCTTGCAACCAAGCAATTTTAGGTAAAATTTTATTGCACATATTTTAAGTTTCATATATTTTGTTGTCAAATGTCAATTGCATGCGTCAATTAAACTATAGCAAAACTGTTGTCGCACAATTTGGAAAAGCTGAAACGCCTTCGTTCAATCTATGTAAGCTTGTTAAGCTTACCCTGCCAGGAAACAGACAGAAGGCCAAGTCTACCGAGTGACCGACAAAATGTCTCGTTAAAAGCCGCCGCTACATCAGGGGCGAGGACAAGGGGGGCTTGGGGGGCTAAGCCCCCAACCATTGAAATTAGCCCCCCCCCAAACACGACGGACGTAGCTCCGCCACATATGAGTTACAACAAAAAAATTTGCTTGTTGGCGTTTCAGTCACTCACTTGATTACAAAAAGCCTTTGAATTAACACCTGTATGAACTGCAACATACCCAGAATCTGGCACATTTTGCTCAGCCGCTGGAGATTCAAATGCTAAAGAGGTTTTAGCTTCAAGCAGCGAAGCCCCTGACCTGACCACGTTTCTGCCCCAGATCCCCGTTATAGGCTCGCGCTCCCGCGTTCGCCAAGCCCGGGGCTCAAGCCCCCCCCCCCAAACATGATATTCTGGCCTCGCCCTTGCACTACATAAGGCCGCCGACCAATATGAAATTAAGCTGCAAATGGACTAATAAGCTGTGAAGGTTTTTTTGCATTCCGCGAATATTGTAATTAATTTAAATAACTTTTAAAAGTAGGCCTATAGTAAAAAAGTGCTTCGACAGCTTATTTTTCGTTTGGGTGACTCGGTGGCTCAGTGGTTAGGTCGCGGCTAGCAGCTTGAGAGGCCGTGAGTTCGACGTTCTCCTGTGTTCCAGTTGCCAAGTGAGGCATGACGGCTTGAGCACAACTGTGATAGCTGTCAAGTCGTGGCCTTGAGCAGACTGTTTACTCACCGTGGTGGTGCCTAGGCCAACTCAGCCTTCCATCCTTCCGGGGTCGGTAAATGAGGGCCAGCTTCGGCTGGAAAGACAAAGGCAGGTATGGTTCATTCCATTCGTGAATAAACGCGGGAGTGTACAGGTAAAACTGTGAAATCCCTCGACAACGCGTGCCATACCTGAGCACTTCTGCAGTGAGGTTTATTCACTAGGAGCACTATATTAAGTATGTGACCTTTACCTTACTTTTTAGTGGTCGGCGGGCTGTCACGGCGGCGTTTTGACGAGCGGCCTTTTGACTGTACTGAGTCGCCCCGTGCCTCATAGTCAGCTAACAGCGTATTGTGTAATGTATTTAGTTTTACACTGCTGCACCGTTACACCAGTAACAACATGCTACGCACTGTATTCATATCACAATGTTTGGCAGTTGATTTTGTATACTGCCTATTTAATAACTATGTGCTATAGTATGTGCTTTAGGCTGCATCGAATGCATGCAATGCAATGTTACCGATGTGCGCGGTGTCTGTTCGTCAATCTGTCAGTCAGTCACGCGGCTCAACTCGGCTTCGCTGTGCAAAAACGGCTAAACGGATCAAGATTCTGTTTGAGGTGAACACTCTTGGGGGCCCATGGGACATTGTGTTACACGGGGGTTTTGATCCCCCGACAGACAGGGAGAGGGAATTTGCTTTTAAATTGTGGGACCCCTCGTATCTCGGGAACAGCTAAAGCCGGAGACTTGAAATACGGGCCCTAACGAAAACTATGCAAAAGTAAGCCATAAAAGGTCGGGAGTGGGGTCATGCGACCCCCATTTCAATTTTAGAACCCCCTCGTATCTCCGGAACGGCTGAAGCTAGACTTAAAATTTTGCGTGCATATAGGGCGACGAGCCCTAAAGAGAAAACTATGCAAAAGTAGGTCATTGGAGATCGGAGGCGGGGTCACGCGACCCACATTGAAATTTTGGGATTCACCTTGTAGGCCTATCACCAGCTAGAGACTTGAAATTTTGCGTGCATACACATGTCTGCGGATTCTATCCAAAACTACGCATAGTAGGTTATTCGGGGGTGGTGGGCGGGGCCAAGTGACCTACTTTTAAATTCCGCGAGTGCCTACATATTTTAGGAATGGCTAGAGCTACAAAGTCCTGCGCATGCAGTGTGTGCGGTGCATTCGATGCAGCCTTTGCCAAATTACCTTAGCCTCTCGTTTTCTTTGTTGTTCTGATTTGTGCGAATAAATATTAAATATTATAAATATTATTTAGCGGCATTGAGTAAACCTAGCGCCCCCTGTATGGCTGTATTCCATGTATGGCTGCTTACATTACCGTGCTGAACTGCGTGTACGTACTGCCCTGCGTGGCAGATATTATGTGTATCCTTTGCAGCGTTTGTCTGCAATTGCAATAAAGAGACGTTATTATTATTATTATTATTATTATTATTAAACATGTTCGTAAAGTTATGCAGGCTCTACCTTCGAAACATTTGTACTTCTAAACATGTTATCTCGAAATACTTCCTCGTCATTTTCCGTGGTAAATTTACAGCGTCGGACTTCCATTACATCGACTCTTAGTTGTTTTGACGTTTGAAGTCACGTCGACCTGAAGACACTCTCTGTCGTATAATTGCTGTATCACTGGAGCATGATATTAGAAGAAAAACTCTTCATGGTATTTCATAAAATCGTCAAATTATGCAGCTATGTAATTTTTATGCAATATGCATCTGCCCGTCTACAGGCGAAATACGCACATAGGCCTATCGATTAGGTTGTGCCGTCTGTGCGTCTGTCTGTGATTCACCGGCGAAGCAAACGCAACTATAGGCCTAAGAATCTTGCTAGTTTTGTTATTTGTTAAGTCACTCTTGTTTTCGACATTTGGCTATATGCAAAATCACGCTAATGATAATCTCTCCTATTTTCTTTTACAGAACTTTGTGTATACAGCCAACATTCCGTATTGCTGCCGAAGTGCGTGAAGTTTTAGTTATTGCATAGAAGTCGTGCTGTTTTGTACTCTTCGACCAGAGTTGTCCATGGGTTGGGTTGACCCATGCGTTGGGTTGGGTTGGTTTGGGTTGGGTTGGGTCGAGATTTTTCAGTTTTTGGTGAGTTGGGTTGTGTTGGGTCAACTGCAGCAAAGGTACTAAAAATTTGAAAGAATTACGTTAATGCATGAATTTACGGCTGAACATCATGGGGGCTTCGTGCTGGCTTTCTGAGCTGCTGCTGAGGATATTTAAAACATTTCTTTAAACAGCTTGTATTTGAATGACATAATGACACTGTTTTTAATATATATAATGACAGTAAAGAACACGAGGAAGTATGATTGGTTGAGTAAAAGCACAAGATAAGTTCTTTGTATAAAATACGTCACTACTAAACTGTAAGCTCCATTGTTAGTTGTACTGGATTGGGTCGGGTTGGGTCCCAATTTTCCACTTGTAGTGGGTTGGGTCAGTCAGCTGCTGGGTTGGGTTGGGTCGGGTCGCACAAAATGGACCCACGGACAACTCTGTCTTCGACTATAGCACACAGGTTTACAGTCAACTCGTCCCCAAGGCTAACCGAACTCTGCGCCTTAACCCTAAACATAACCCTATCACTAAGCCTAACCTAATTTAAATCCTAATATAAAGAGTTCTGACGAGTCGAACTGGGGACGAGTTGACTGTCATCCCACGACACACACAGTTGTTTGCATAGAAAACAATTGCAGTTGCCATGATGCTGCCACATGGATGTCTAGATTGAGCCTCTTTTTAGCCGCAGGCCTCGATCGGACGCCGCCAGATCACGCAGTGTCCGATGTTTTCCGGCGTCGAACGCGACATCACAAGCGGTCCAAGCGGTCGTCGACTTGTGTGATCGGAGCGCAGATGGCGGCGACGGCGGGGTGGCTAGCAGGTGCGTTATAATGCTTGGCGGCCGGATAACATGGTACCGCGGTCGCTGGCGCCGCCACGGCGACGACTTGGAGGGCGCGTCGCTGTATCGGCCGACGACGTCGCGCGGCTTAGCCCCCGGCGTACTGCCGTTCACCGTCGTGATGACGTAGCGGCCACTCTCACCCGAGTCACTGACCGTCGACCGACGTCTTCCGTCGACTACCAGGTCGTCCAGCTCACCGGAAATGCGTCTCACGGCGGCGGCGGCGATAAGCATTCGCAGTTCGTCGCGTCGCTCGTCTTCCGTATTCATCGTAAGGAAGCGTAGAACCAGGAGGTTCATTGCGGCGGAGACCACGGCAAGACCGGCGAGAATGAAGAAAATGCTGAATACGACGTATGCGGGACTGGACTGCAAGTCGCCGTCCGACTGCAACGCGACCAGATCACCAAACCCGACTGTAGTCAGCGTGACGACGCAGTAGTAAATAGAGTCGAGGTAATTCCAGCCCTCACAGCGCGAGAACGCCCAAGCTCCGCCAGCGACCACCAACGACGACACGCTGAGCGAGACGATGATGAGGTGGGTTGAGCTGACGTGAATGTCGTCGGCGGTAGGGCATCGTTCAGCGACCGGACACAGACAGCGGCGCAGAACTCGCAGAAGATGAGTGAGAAGAAACGTCGTAATGGCGTTTAACCGCTCGCCAATTGACTGGAACATAACGAGGTTGAGTGGAATTCCAGCCAGAGCGTAGAACATGCAGAACACTTTGCCACCCGGAGTCTGCGGTGTGCTGTGCCCGTATCCTGAAACACATTTGACAATTCTCATTGTAAGTTTGGGCCTGCGTAAGTGTTAGAAAATTTTTTGCCACGTTATAAGGCGAAAAGCGTCCGTGAACAAACGGGGTGAGTGAGTATAGGCTTAACGTCCCACTCGACACTAATCGCTTCTTTGTCAAGACGATAACAACTACCTGTTACCTACTGCCTCCTAGCGGAACTCACAAGTAATTAGTAGCCAACAAATACCCTTTGTCATGTGACAATACCAGTCCATTTAAAAATTCTTTCCTTCTGTATTCACTTGTAACTCTTGTATTATAATTACTTTGTGTATTATTATTTATGTGTATTTTTGTCTGTAATATTCACGCGAGTTGTATGATATCGAGGTGCCATACAACAATGAAATGACTGAAGATGATAGACTGACACATTCTGACTACGGTATGTCATTTTGTGGACGGTTTTTGCAGGTCAGATGACCCGACCAGCAATGTCAAAGCAATAAAGAAAGCCAGTCTGTGAACAAACGTGGAATCTGGCAAAATTCTTTGCTTGGCCGACATATGGGTGAAAACGTGCATGCGATCACTGGGAGCGATAGTTGCAATTCCAACCATAAAGCAATAGTTTCTATACGCGTTATTAATGTTACCTGCTATCAGCAGACAGTTGATTGACCTTCACTGAAATCATATGACACATTATAATGCGCAAACGTGATTCTTAGATATTTTAAAAATTAATTTACAATATATCAGCAATATGTCGAAGGTGGCAGTAATTACCTTACAATTTGACATTTAACTGAATCTGTGTCATAAAATGTGTGCATTGTAAGACGCGACATCTGTGCATGCTACTGCTGAAATTTCTTTACGATTATTACCATGATTAGATCTATTAATGTGACTTTATTGCCCGCCGTTGACGGACATGAATAGATTGGTCGAAAGCAATTTCGGTATCTAGAAATCATTAAATACCCTGGCAAATGGCATGAGCTATTTTAATCGACAACATGTGACAATGTTGCATACGATGCTTAATGTCCGATAATACTGGAAATAACGAAAATTTCATGGCAGAGAATAGTTTCATAGTTTAGAATTTTCGAACAACTTCACATGTTTGCACAGCGACCCCTGGACGATGTTTTGACTGCAAATACCGTGACAATGACGCTATTTGCTAAATAACTCTGTGGTTAATGTTGTTTCCGCCATTTTGTCGGGCAATTAGTTACAATACGTCTAACACGCATTCGCGTCTTAATTGTTGAAACGTGATGATCATTGGGTAGAAATGACTCGGATTCAGCGGTGGGCAGCCTGCCACAAAGGTAGAAAGGTTGATATAGCGCCACTTTATGAGCCAACTCCGCCACAGAAGTGCTCAGGTATGGCATGTTTTGTCAACGGATCAGCTTTACCTGCCACCCACGCGTTTATCCACGAATGGAATAAACCATACATTGCCTTCCCAGCCGAAGCTGGTCCTCATTTACCGACCCCGGAGAGATGGAAGTCTGAGCGATCTAGCTGGCTGGTTACATACTTAGATGATTTGGTTTACAGTCGACTCGCCCCCAAAAGCTTGCAACTCATAAGCCCTAACCCTAACGAGTTCTAACGAGTTGACTTGGGGACGAGTTGACTGCCACTCAATGGTTTACCGGCCGAAGAAGGTCACCCATCCGAGTACTAACCGGGCCCAGCGTTGATTAACTTCGTTGATCAGACCAACAACGCTAACCACTACACCACGCCGCCAACCGCCAACGGTAACTAAAAGTATATGAAACTTGTCTGCGTGGTGGCAGTAAATCAAGCTCTGAGCAAATTTCAATTACATGGCTTCAGCGCCTGGCAACGTTGAGCAGTTGTTGAATGCCACTGCACCGAGAGTGATGATGATGAGTGTCGTGACCGCCAAGGCATCGACCTACGGCTGTCCGTGTTCATCAACCAGCTGACTGTAACGCCGGTATGGACGGTAAATCACGGACATTCGCCCCCCCCCAACCGCCCTGACAATTGTCCCAGTCACCACTACTACCCAGACCGACGCCCCAAACTGTTTGTCGAGGCGACCCGTCACGGGATCATACCCGGGCGCTTCAAACCTTCATCAACCGTCTATATCAGAGGGTTGGCGACACTCGAGTAGTCGTCTCCGCCAGTCCTGTAGGTGCGGACAGTCGAGGTAGATATCTCAAGACTTAGAATATTGGCCTCTCTTCAGCCTGGCGTATCGCACATAGATGTTCCTGCTGGCATCGTGTCGAGGAAACAGCTATACTCAGTGAAGAGCGAGCCACCCGATGATGATGATAATTTTCTCCTAAGATAAACGCCCCCGGGCATCCTTCCTTCTCACCACTAAGTGTGTTCTTGCATCTATTCCAAATCCGTGACAGTTCTGGTATGGGGACAGCTGTCGGGGGTGTTTGTCCTGGGAGGAATTTCCCAGGGAAATTGTCTGGGGACGAATGTTCTTTTACTGGCCAGGTAGACGGCTATTGTTTGGCAGCGGCGAACTTCAAAGTGCGCCAATGCGTGTGGCGAAGGCGGAGCGTGACATAAGTCACCGTCGAGTCGCTGTCAGTGGGGCAGACAATCGCAGAACTGCGGTAGGTAGTTTGTTCTGAGCGCCAATTCGTCTTCAACTTCGACCACCCACTACTGGCGCCGTCTAAACGAAAGAATCGAAGCGAAAAAATAATCCGGTTTTTGTCCCAATAATCTTTGCAGCTTCAACAAAACGAAGACTTGAACGCAGAGATGTTATTCTTGTCCTTCACTCTTGCATCTTCTTGATGGGAAAGTTTGACTCACAGTTACCACCCGTGCTGAGGCGTGGTTATGCGCCCAGAAACATCCGCCTGTTTGTACATTTACATCTAGGCTACGTATGTATGTTTGCATACGATTACTTTCGAAAGCCTTGTCTGTATGCAGGTACATCTTCAGTCAAGCGATGGTCGAGTCAAGGTCACGAAAGGTCACGCCTGCAAGCAGAAAAGCCAAAACGCGGGTTGTCTGCCTGCATTCGATTGAATAGCATTCACCTTAGCCTTGAAGGTCATGTAGGCTTACTTAGTCTTGGCTTTAGCATTGAGGTTTAGTCTTGGGTTCTGGCCTGGTTTTGTCCTTGCTCTTAGCCTTGAAGTTAGTCATGCGAAACAACAATAGGCCTACATAAAAAGACGTGATGCCCTTATCAATGGACGAAATGTTTTATCCACTCTCCCTTCTACTCACCGTATGGGGATCGGGGCCCTCCATCTAATTTCTCCACCCAGATCAGACCTCAATCTATTCAGCAGTTGTGCACACAGACACACCATGCTACGGAATCATCGGTCGCTTGCGGCCTATAGGCACTCTGTAGGCCTACATTTACGAAAATGCAGGATGCAGCCATAACTAGACAAAGTCGGTGCCAAACAGCATACACATAGGGTTCTTGCTTCAGCCGCTGCAAACGCTCTTGACGGTGTAATTATTATCTCTAGGTGGTGTAGCTAAGATATATCATCATCATCATTATCGTCATTAATACCGGGCGCAGCCCGGTAGGCCGCAGGCCTACGGGCGTAGCCCATAGTAAGATCGCGCGCGTAGCACGAGTAGTATTTGTATTGTATTGTATGTGGATGGACGTGCTTCCTAGTCTGCAGTTTTTGACTGTGACGAAATGTACCGAGACGACAGTACCGAGTGAGCCGCTATATCGGACAATCCTTACCCTT
>Ga0126335_1002638_pt1 | contig 10836 bp, 7 predicted proteins | sample OlaspJWI45metaG_FD_108409 | JGI IMG/M metagenome (GOLD analysis project Ga0126335, IMG submission 108409) | Marine gutless worms symbiont microbial communities from Oahu, Hawaii - Olavius sp. 1 OAHU.JWI-45 metaG | ecosystem: Host-associated > Annelida > Digestive system > Unclassified | place... | reverse complement strand
CTATATTGCAGGAAAAGGCGTTTAGCAGCTGTGGCAAAGCAGAATAGACGACCTATTCAGCACATTTTCTGCTGATCAGTTGACTGATACGAATTACTGGGACGTTCTGGTGTAGCCTGCGTACAACCAACAACATAAATGACGAACTGCTTGTAAACATTGTTTTATGACGTGCAATACTATTTTGCTTGTATCACGGCTAATATGGAAGCGTTTTAACTTTTAGGTGAAAATTCATAGACATATTCGACGATGTTTGTTCATTACATACATGCTTTTCTGCTGATTCATTTCACAGACTCTGTTGCATAATGCCATGCGGAAGTTCGGGACGTTTTTTTTTCGGGCCACCCGGTATATAGGGCCTATATATATACACTGTAAAAGGGGCACTCGTGCAAACTGGTTATGACCCGGTGCACTAGCAATATTACCAAAGTATTCTTGTCAAATGTATTTATCAACAAATGGAATTCTCTGCTCCATCGGACGATTGATGTTCACAGCATCAAGGCATTCAAGTCTAGATCACTGTATATCAGGGACAACTGGATGGGCTTTCTAATAGACTAGTCCGCTGAGCCCTAGGCTTGGATGATCTGCCAGTGATGCTGCACAAGGTAAATAACATTCAAATCGCCTTGATAGCGGCCGATATTGCATACTTGCTCGCCATGCCAAGGATGAAATCAATGAGGCCTGCCATAGCCGAGAGGTTGTGGCGTTGGTCAACCGTGTCGTGAACGATTTCAGTTGTAAAAACAAATTGTGTTACTTAAACAGTCCGACGAATAAAAACACGTTTTAAGTAAAATATCGCCTATAAATATTTTTATTGTATCGTTTGGTATTTGGTTGCATTCGGCTGCAGACGAAACTAATGTAGGATAGTTTAGTTAGGTGAATCGAATACATGTACAGAGCCGTTGCAGTGTGAATATTTTCACCTACAAACCACAGTTAGCGTTATGAATAAACGACGTGTTTTAAATGTTGGTAGTTGGTATAAAATGGTGTAATTGTTACATGCTGTTCGAGGAAGTCCCATACGGAGAGACGAGCGGACAATGTCCCGTGCATCAGTGCCACGATGCGCGCCAGCGTTCAATCGACTTGCATTAGGCCTGTCCACAAAGCGCCCGTCAAGCTGTTATCACTGCCATTAGCAATTACCTCGATCAAAGCGTCGATGTCGATCTGGTGTGTTATACGCGCTATTTAACAGTGATATTTTAGTTGTAAACGTTTTACAGATTCAAACTCAAACATCATTTCTATGCCAAAAGATGTCGTGTGGCGTAACTGGCGTCGCGTTGTCTCTAGTGCAAATATGTTGTGTGACAGTTTGCAGCTCCATTGTCCAATGTGATGAGCATATGATTGACAGGTTCGCTCTACAGTGATACCCAATGAGCAATCTATGTTTCTGTGACCCTTAAGCGTCGTTTTCACATATCCTGCGTTGTGCGTTGCGTGGAGAGCGATAGCAAAAGAAACCGGCCATTTTAATGGTAAATATGCCGTTTTCACTTATGACCGAGTCCTAGTTAATCCCAGAAAGTCCCGGCGAGTCCCAGCTAGTGTCGGTGTCATAAAGCTATTTGACTCTCATAGTTATTGGACCCCCGGTTCAATAACTATGGATTCACATCATTATTAATAGACCCCCGCTTAAGTTGTTGGACTCGATCCCGTTAGAAACACATGCGTACCGTTGAGCAAAGTAGGGCACAAGAAAATACAAACTCGCAATGTTAAAATAAACACACGAGGCAAAAAATCAATCTTTCCATGATAAAATGGTAAAAGTAAAACAATTGTAGACTATTAATAAAGGCTAGTGCAAACCTCTAATGGAAAAATTAGCAACTGATAAATGATAATTTGCCGCGGCTGAACTCTGCGCGCTGTCATGCCTGGCGTTTGAAAGGGGATCCATCACTTAGTGGGGTCCACTAATCACAGCCGTGAACCATTGTTATTGAATCCCGCCAATCAGATAACTTAAAAATCGTGTGACAGGGAGTCATTTGCCCGGAGAGAATTAAATAATTATGGGACACCCGCGAATACTATCTTCGCCACTCAACGCAACGCATAGCGCAGCGAGAGATAGTTGTCGCTGCAGCGAGCCTTGAGTAGCGCCAACATGCTGCTAGACCGCGGACCTCACCGGCAGCTTCTAGATCAGCCTTTGTGATTGGCTTGTAGTCGAGGCAGACCACAACGAGTTTTTGCTGCAGTGACCTTAACCCCCGTCATGCTGATACTCGAATTTGACTTTTGTATTACGGGGCGCAAAGTCATCAACCAAACGTAACGACGCTGGAAAAGGTAACATGTTCCACCCCAGAGACGAAAACAACACTGACAATAGCGAACGACCTGTCATCCAGCCGTGTTTTGGTCAGTGGTACGACACACGTGAATTTGTCAGATAACCGACGTCGGCGACTGACATCTGTTTGACATATGACAAGTGCGGCGGAGCTGTCCCATGCAGTGACTTGAACATCAAGATGTTCAGCTTGAAGTCCACCCTGCGTCGAACTGGCAGCCAATGTAATTCCCTCAGAACATTGTGTGTTGAGTTCACGCTGACCTGTCCGCGTGATCAACCTGGCTACATGCTGCATTCTGTGATGACTGCAGTCATTGAAAGTCTTTGAAATAACTTGTCGGTATTTTGATTTACAGCGGTTCTAAGAGACTAAATAACTGTCTATTGCGTCGCCTTCGGCACACTTTGGTAACAATCGGTTAAATTGGGCTCGAGAAATCACTGCATTTCTGATCGCAGTAATGTTATTGCTTTTCTGAGCTAGGCTGCCTATTATGACCAGCAATTAAGGAAAGTAACCTTCAGCTTGCACGCAGGACCACGGTTGATCGCATCCATATTCCATAAACCTAGTTTATCTGCGTGTCGTCGTTGTTTATACGCAACTGCATGCGCAGCTGCAGTTATTGAGAATCTATCGCGACAGACTGATCAGTTTTGTGAGTTCGATTAGCACCGATTGTGCAGACGTAAATAATTATCTCAGAGCATTACTAGGTCGGTGGGCTGCATTGCGGTGAAATCAGTCGAGATTTGGCTGGCCATTATTCATGCGAGCCGTTCTGACAGACGCCACCGCCTCTTGACTCCATTAACTTTACCACACAGACCGACCGACAGACCGTCGTCAAGGCAATCCGCCGAGTGCCACATCGATCAGACGAGACCAGCGATCCGACCAACCAGCCAACCGAACTAGGCCTATAGTGAGTCTACCAGTATACTGAGACTGGCCAACTCAGTGACTGACTGACTGGCCATATTGCCAATTGCTTCTAGCGGCACTTGATCGCTCACTGCGACATTTCAACTGCGACTAATCCTCTCTCTCGTCGTCGACATTTCGCATGCCGTTATGTTGTAGGCCTATCGTTGACCGTTCTCTTGTCTGATAGCTGCTCGTTTAATCTGGGTGTTTTGCTAATATGACCGACAACGCACTTCTGCAAGTTTTATTAGTGTGGCCTAATGACATCATAAGGGTGGTTTCATTTTAAATTTTTTTTTGCAATTTTAAAAGTTTTGTGTTTAATTTTAACAGAGTATTGTGACGGGACCTGTCATGTATAAATGACGTTTGTAATTCGACAAGGAACTGACATCGAAATTCAACCTGTATGTTATCAGTTTGCGAAGATGCTCATGAAATGTTGAAAACAAGTTATTTAATCACGTAATTACTGTCTTGACTCAGCGCTGGGCTGGGCATCTGCACACCCCGAAGGTAAAATAAGGTAAGGTGAGCACTGTCTGATTTACACTGTTGAAGCTGTAGTGAGCGCATAGTGTTGCCGTGAACGCTATTAACTCGCTACGTAGCGGCATATATCGCTCAGAAGCTCCGCCAGCAAGCAACTCGTCTGTCTGGCTGTGGTTATTCGGTCGTTAGTCATTAGAACTCAACAACTGGTAATAAATATTGACTTGCAGCTGGTGTGCTTTGGCGGCTGCATTGTCATAAAGCGGAGACGACGGACAGTGCTTTGAGAAGCGGTCGCCGGTCTCCGCCACCGCGGCGAGACGACGATGAAACTGCTAATTAATAGATGAGAAGAGTGCGTTGTGCCGGTCACACAAGGTGCTAGCCTGACTGATTACGTTACGGCGACGGCAGCTGGTTTCGTCTGCGCCCGCCAGCGTCTTTCAGTCGCCGAGCAGCGGAATTGGAAATTAAATTTGTCATACTGCAGTGCTCTTTGCTCTCGTCGCATTAACTCATTCCTTGCACACTCGCAGGCGACGCACAAATAACGCTACTCGACGACCGCAAACGCTGACATCGCTGTTGTTTATTGGTGACTTTTCACTGTGATTCAGACTCTGCAATCGAATTGTTGTCGCTAGTTAGTTAGCCGCGAGAGCACCTGTATAATTCAGTTCTGTTACGCAGATTTGATGCACAAGTCACTAACAACTCAGCATAATTTGGACTTTGCAGTGATTACAGAAATTGATCTCCAAGATTGATGTTCAAGATTCTCGAAGTTGGCGATCGAGCGCTGTTAGTGTTTGTGCTTTGTGGCATAACAGCCGCCCCATAGCGCTCCAAAAGTTTCCTATTAGACGTCTCGTGAATTCAGAGGCCAGTTTTTAGTAGACGAAACGTCCGATATCGTTCTTTCAACCAGGTCATTGTGGCATTTGATATGTATACGCACTAGCACTTTTTCCAGAAACCCTCCGACACGATTGCCAGAAAAAGCTAAATCGCTATAAGTGTTAAGTTTTTGTTTCTTGTGCTGCTGACGAGTCTTCACTGCAGTCATGTTGTAATTGAAATCAAAAATTTTTTTTTCTGAAAAATGGCGTGAAGCTTTGTTATCTCTCTTGACGAGCACAAACTGCTACGATATGCGACATGAGCAATTACTAGTTTTACTGTGTTTTATTGTTTTACTGTGTTTTATTGTGTTTTATTGTGTTTTATTTATTGTTGTCAGTTTTCTAGCGGCAGATGTTAGTGCACATCATGCCTTTCTTTATCCATTAGGGCAGTTATTAGAACACTTTGTGCCTTTCTGTCCTGTTCTCGCGTGCATTTTATCTAAGCTTATTGCACTGTTTGTAATGAACGAATAAATGATGATAAGCGAGGACGCAGCAGTAGTGCATGTGAAATCCTAAATCACGACTGCTAGATTAAGTTAACGCTAGTTTTACGTCTCTGTGTGCGGCTTTACTTCTTTTGTCGAGTAGTTCACTGCAGTGGTGGAGTAATTGAAATCGAAGGCTTTTATCTGAGAAATGAAGTGAATCATTGACTGTCAGCCCTGTTGGCGAAGACAAACAATGACGAGCTACGACGACGGACATACGCAATGACGATTCTCTGCTGTAGGTCTGCTGTGATTGTGGGTATCGTCACCCTCATCGAATCAGCCAATCTACGGTTTAAACTAACATTATCGCTGACATTCTTCGGCTGGAAAGGTAAAAGACAGAGTTCGTACCGTTCGCAGCTAAACGCGCGGGTGTGCAGGTAAACTGTAGAATTCCTTGACAACGCGTTGCATACATCAGCGCCTCTGATGTGGGTTTCCATTAAGAGGGGCCATAATAATCAAGTGTCCGCACATTTACCTTTACCTTTACCTGTGTACACAATGCTAAAATTTGCTAAAATTCCATATACGGGAATGACATTTATTTTTGCATTCAAGTCGTTGACGTTGTCACCCATCGTGGTACGCGCTGTGTTGCTCGCACTCTCTCGCGCTCGCTAGCACTCGTCCGAAGGTGGAAACGGTTGCTACGAGCGAGTGTCAGCGAGTGAATGCGATTACATATACTATTCGCTCGCCGCGCAATAAACGGAACGCAACGCGCCGAATGCTGTGATGTATTGTACTGTGTAGAGGTACCAAGCGCGCCGTACGACGTGCGACTGGTGTCGTGCAGTGCGCGTGTCGTCCAACTCGAGTGGAAACACGACAGTGACGACTTCAACGTCACTTCGACGTCGACTGCAGCAGCCGCTTTACAGTTCATCATTGAATACAACACTTCATTTCAACCAGATACCTGGCAGGTACAGGACGAATTCGCATTCGTTTGGCTGAAGATCGCGGCGCTGGAATGACCGATATTGGAGCGCTCGCAAAGAGAACAGCCCGTCAAAACAAAATCACGTCAGAACCAATTTCAGTCACAACGAATTCCCCATTAAAACGACACTACTATGTATCAAGTTAGGTTAAGGTTATGGTTAATCTGACGTCAAATCGGTTTTCGTTTTGACTTGCCTAAGTCCTTTGCAAATATAATCACTTACTACCTGGCGCGTGACACCTGGTGACGCGTGACACACCTGGAAGGTGTCTGTCTGGTGTCAATCTGTCTGCCTGTCACTGCTGTCAGCTTTTTTCTGTCTATGCGATTGGGCAGTTTTGTCTGTCACAAAGAGGCTGATTTATAACGCAATATTGCATGAATGTGGGTAGGCGGGGCGGCTGCATCATTGCTAAGTCACATCACGTCACCATACAGACCTCACACGACGCGCATTGTATCAGTGAATGTTTGTCTCCGCAGCCAACTGAGCTGACCGACTCCTCCCCGAAAGCTTAGGCATTTTCGACAGTCTATTTCGCATGCAATTTTAGGCAACGCAATACAATCTGAATCAACTGAACGTCTCTTATGACGACGAATAACATTCCGACTTTCACGACTGGTACAATATGTATGCCTGGTGTATAGAGAATGCTGCGGACGTGATTGTGACGTACGTAGACAGCTGAAAGACTGGTCGTATAGACTGATCGTCGGTTGTCTGTGCTGTGGCAGGTGGCAAAGACACAACTGCCGCGAGACAGGCACTACCAGCGCATAGCTTTGTCTCCATGGGCCAACTACTCATTTCGCGTACTGGCACAGAACTCTGACGGTGCCAGTGCGCCCAGTGCGTCTACACGTAACGTCTGCACGACAGCGCCTGATGTACCTCACATCAACCCTCACGCTGTCTGCACGAGAAATCTTCGACCTCACACACTCGTTGTCACCTGGCAGGTAAACAGCCCAGACCACCCATGAGTGGCGCTGAAAATGCGAGGAAAGCGCACGTGACTGTTTTTGATAAATTAAGAATGATTTTTACGTGTATCATTTTTTTCATTTAACACTAAACTTGGAATTTTTCGTTGTATTTTGATGTTGCAAGAAAATTTTCAAGCGTTTTAGGTTTATCTTTATTGGCATTAACTTTTAAATTTGTGGGCAGGTTTTGGACTGACTGTATTTATTTTGAATGATTTTCATTCTGAAATTTTAGTTTTATTTAACGCTGAGCTTTAATTTTTTTATTGTTTTGTGATGTGTTTGACGATGTTTTCACATGTGCTTAGCCTTATTCGCATTGCATTTATTATTTTGTAATGCATAAATATGCCAGAACGAAAGTGTTCCAGGATTGTATTGCAAAATTTTGATTAGCATTAGCCGATGTTAAACAAGAAGCTCAGCTGTGGCTGACATGCCGCCAGAACGCTTGTGCATGTCGTATTCCCAACGTTGTATTTCCAACATTGCGTCCCACTGGTCGCGATTTATTGGTCGGATTTTGCGACTTGCAGTCATTCACCAGAGGGCAGCTCTTGGTCATATTTTCCAACATTTACATTGTGCACAAGCACTCTCCTATTTGACGCTCTCAGTGAGAGGATCCCCTCGAGCTGTCAGGTTCATATTTGGTGTGGAAATCTAGAATGGCTGGGCTACAATCTGGTGGAGGTCGCATGATGATCGACTCAGTCGTTTGGGCACAATACAATCAGCGTGACAGACACACAGTCACACAGCCACGTCACCGCAGCAATAGCTGCCAGTGCGTTAGGGCGGCATTAGAATGATTGCTGAATGAAGCAATTCGTTACTAGACTGTTACACTTTTAATAAACTACGAACAGGAATTTTTTGCACGCGTCGTATGAAGCCGCTATTGTTTAACTTCTATATACGTACTGATATTTTCAGCGTGATTGTGGATATTAATGTGAAATCCCGTTATTCCTTGCATTTTCATGCTTCCCCATGCACCGAAGAACTTTAGTCTGATCACTTCGTGATCGCCGACACACGTAATTGTCGTCGGCGTTATGTTATCTCGTTCCACCGAGAGACTTTGGTGGCCGGGGTGTTATGCTGGTAGTTGCCTATAGTACGATAGCAGTACAGCATACAGCGTGTTTATTCGCATGCCCATCTGTCCACTGTCCGTCCATCCGTCACTATTTTGTTCACTTGTTTACATTTACAGCGGCCAATGTTGCTATAGTGCGCTGCAAAGTGGTGCCACCTAGTAAATACCGGCCCAAGCCGTAGTCGTCCTTTCAATGCATTGGCCTATATCTCGTGTTACTCAAGTTGCTCAGTTGCGGGTTTTCGGCTGCCATTTCTTTAAATATGAACCTATTGTCAGACGAGACGAGCCACACTTGCTTGCGATTGGTCATCATTGTTTCTCTTTCCCTATAGGAAACTGCTACTATATGCTACTGATAGCTTATATATCGCTGCGAACATAGCAATTGGCTTTATTCGATGTTTTGTCAATGTAGGTTTGGTCATCTGGCCTGAAAAACATCTCAAAAATGTGTCGAGTGGACGTTAACCCTTTACTCACTCAGGCGAACACAATACTCAGTTTACAGGTTGACGCTAGACGTATGGGAGTAAACGAAGTTTAGCACTAACACACGCTTGTGTACTACTGTGATACAGTTGATGAGCGCTGAAGAGCATAATGGGCCAGGCTTTCACTACATGGTACGCTGGAGGCGACACGACCTAGCACCAACTGCCGTGTTTGAAGAGCGGCGTGTGAACAGCAAGTCCCGTATGGTGGTTATAGATGGGCAGTCTGTCTACAAGCCTTATGAGATATATGTGTTGTCAGTGAATGATGCTGGCGACGCCGTCTCGCCACCACGGATGCTCATTGAATACTCCTCTGAGGATGGTACAGTCCTACTAAGCGTAGTCGACAATATAGGGTGACGGTAGTAGTGTTAGGTTTGATTTGGGCTTACGATAACAGACTGTCGGGATTTTAATGTCGCGATCTTCCGCTACAAGCCGCCGGGATGGAATACACGGCGTTTTCCTAAGTTTGAAATCGAATATGTGCGACAAGCCCAAATATGATTAAGAATAACAAAAAAATACAGTTTAAACATAGGTGAAGTAATGGATTTTTTTCTGTTGGGTTATTTTCTGAGCCACATTCAGCCTATATTCGAGTGGTTCTACTCTACTTTTTTACCTATTTCTGTTCATTCAACGTCGTCAGCACTGTTGAACATGACATAACGTAGCCAGTCACCCTGTATATTGCGTGTTTGGCGCTACATTCACGTTCAATGCACATCATGCACTGCACGGTGGTGTAGCGAGATTCAGCGTCTGAACAGTCTTGGCGCACTCAGCAGTCAGCAATGTTTCTTTCATTGTCGACAACCCAGTGGAGTAGGCCTCATACAATTGTACTAGCTCTTACTCCGTTATGACAGCAGCAATGTAAGATATCAGTTTGTGTGACCGTCTGTTCATCCCTGGTCTGTTTGTCAACACTCTGTTTACATGACGGAACTGTCTCTTCGTTATGGCACGCTGCGGAGTGACTGGTCTCGCATGCCGTGGCGCCACCTAGCGAATGCAGTTAAACACATACTACCACATACTGCCTATGCAGCAGCCATCCTTGTCCTCCAGTGATTCTACATTTCGCAATTCTTGACCACTTTTTAAATTCTTTCAAGATTAAAAACAGAAATAAAGTATTCGTTTTCACAGCACAGTCGTCGTCATTTGTGACTTTTGTTATTCTGCTGTTTAGTGCCGCTGGAAATACCACAACGTTTTCGCGTTGATGCGAGCAAACCAATGACAGACAAAACTGCGGATTTCTTATGGGACGCAGTCAACACGGGGCCATGGAGGATGCAAGGTTTCTTCCGAGGATACAAAGTGAGTTACTTGCAGTTAGTCGCTTCAGTCTACAGACATTCGGACAGCTAATTCTACACACGGCGGACTGTTGGTCCGATGACATTGACGCTTAAACGCCAACAAACCACACGTCACCTGGACATTATGAACATGTACCTGCATATCAAAATGTTTCAAAACAGGACCTTGATCCGTGCAGCCGTTTTTGCAGGGCATAGGCGCGTGACAGACAGACCACGGCGCGGGATCATCAGTCGCAGTAGTCCGCATCTTAGGCCTTCGATGCCGCGGGTAATCTGTGTGTATCAACTGGTGATGTGGCGTCTCTATAGATTCAGTTCTGGAAGACGGCTGAAGGCCTGGAGACAATGAAGGAACACAGTATCATCTACCGGGAGCCAAGTGCTTGCTGGTCGACGTCTGGCAGTCAACAGCCGCGTCAGCGCAGAGATGTCAACTCTGGTCATGTCTACAATCTGTGGCCGTTCACTAACATCACCGCACAGATACGTGTCCTCAATGCCAAGTACGAGGGTCCACCGAGTCCGACAATTGTCTTCACCACAGCTGAGGGCGGTGAGCACTCGTGTACTAGAGACGGAGTGATTCAGTGCTAAGTGCATGTAGCCTGTACTCACGAGCTAAGGTTTGTCAGTGTGTGGCCGCTGTCAGTCAACTCGTCTCCAAACAGAAATTACATGACATCAGACTTTAGCCTTGTCGTTTCCAAGTGCGCCGCACTGCACGTTGTGTTGCACAGCGAACGATAGTAATGTGACTCGCTGGGATTCGCAGGAACTCGCTGATAGGTGGAAATGGTTACTACG
>Ga0126335_1002637_pt1 | contig 10840 bp, 4 predicted proteins | sample OlaspJWI45metaG_FD_108409 | JGI IMG/M metagenome (GOLD analysis project Ga0126335, IMG submission 108409) | Marine gutless worms symbiont microbial communities from Oahu, Hawaii - Olavius sp. 1 OAHU.JWI-45 metaG | ecosystem: Host-associated > Annelida > Digestive system > Unclassified | place... | reverse complement strand
TCCTTCTGGAGGATTCAGAATCTCATCGACATTGTTGAAGTCTCGTCGAATCGCTTGCTGAATAAACTGCAGGCACACGCAATACCTCATTACAGCTAAATCAACTTCTGCAACTAGTAAGCAAGGATGGGCACGAGACGATAAAGCCGAGACCGAGATGAGACCGAGGCGTTGGCCTCACCAGCCGAGACGAGACATTCAAATTTCAAGACGAGAACGAGACGAGATGTTTGTAGGTCACGAGATGTTAAAATAGGCCTACACGTTATAGTGATTGCAGACGTAAACTTATTTTCACGTCCATTAATAATAATAATAATAATAATAATACATAATGTCAACTTACAAGTCACTATAACATGAAGTCTACTTCAAGGGCGCCATGGCATAAATAGCGGCTACTGATTTGGCTCATTTTATTAATGTGGCTTGCATAATTTGGTTGAAAATAACGTCTTGGGCACGAGACATAAACAGCCGAGACCGAGATGAGACCGAGCCATCAGCCTCCCGAAACTGAGACGTTGTCATTTTTTGTCGAGACGAGACCGAGACGTTGGTGCGTCTAGAGACCGTCTCAAGACCGAGACGTCGAGACCGAGACCACATCCCTGCTAGTAAGTAACTTGCTACAGCAATTAATAACTACGCTTCTGAGTGGCTTGGTAGCATGCCTACAGCAATTTCCAGATTCTATTTCATCTGTCTAATGGCCACAATGCTATAACTATTTTTAAAACATTCACATAATATGGAAACAGCATACTAGACCTGCTGCACAGCTAAAGTGCTGTCCATCTCCTCAAAAGGCTCATCTGGCCAGATGCACCATTCCTGGAAACAGTAATGGACAAAGTCCAAATGTATCACTACAGTGTGACTGAACAACTAGTACTCCTAGAAACATTTCTAGCAGCACTAGTTGCGCTCAAGGAGTAACAAACTTACATACAAAATACTGTACCGTATGTTAGGTTTAAGGCGACTAGGTTAACAAATGCAGTAATGCCAGCAACTAACTGCAGACCTAAGACTGCATACGGCTGCCGACGCGGATCTTTGATGAAAATCCACGGACTGACGCGGACTTAATTCGAGGATCCGCACCTCTCTAATGATGATGAGACAGGAACTAAAATTTCCTAACTAAACAGAACATAAATTAATACTGTCTCTGTTACCAACATTCAGACTCTAATATCACGTACACCTGTTTACTAACATCAGCTTTAGTTCCGGGCCTATTTCTCCTAACAACAGACGCAACACCCTCCACCGCCATTTTTCCTCCCGTTACTATAAAGAGAACGCCCAGTGCAGTGCGCCACGGTCAGCACGTATCTCCACTGCGTGTCGTTCCGTCCGTCCATCCCCGCTCGTGCGCGTACTGCGCGACGTATGATTATCACAGTCATTTTCTTGATTGAGTTCTGCGAGTAGCATAGGCCTGTGTCTAGACTGTATGCATTGTTGGTAGTATACTGACGGCCTTAACATGCGTACATTGTGCTTGCTGTTTAGAAAACTATGGAAGGAACTCTTTATGTGTCTCAGTGTTTCTCTTACAGGTAGGCCTAAATTAACAGAGCACGGAGTACCGGTAGGCTGTGTGTTGTCACTGTTGTGTAGCTTAACAGCTAGAGACACAAATTAACACCAGTAAGTCGTGAGGCCTCCACCCTAGTTTTTGTTACAGATAAATATTAGTCTTGCCAGTCTACGTACGCCAGTCTCACAGTCATAGAGGACATTGAGTAGGCCCTAAGCCTTGCGTTGCGTCGCTATTTGGCAGCGCGTAGGCCTATATTACTGTTCTAAACTGCGTAGGCCCTATGTAATATTATGTTCATATGATTTGTGTTATCTTATATGCACTGTCCTGCGTGTCAGATATTGCGTAATCCAGCATTCGTGCTGCAATACAAATAAAACCATCATTATTAATATCAACGAGTTGACCTCCGCGTTTTGGTCTAACTGTCTCTGTCTCATGCCGCGCGTAGCGGACTGCAATGATTGTTTTCGTTAGGCCTACCTGCTTGAGTTGTTAATTTGCAGTTTGCAGCACAGAAGCGTTCAAGTATTGCCCAATGCCCATCACACATGATTTGTCAGCCAGTATGCAGCACTGAAACCTATAGTCACAGACGTAGACGTAGAGGAAGTATGAGCGCAAGCCGATGCCTCTATCATGCCCGCATCACAAATTCAAAACTTAACAAAATACTGATATATCCTATATATCTGATTCTAATAATGTAAACTTTGTACCAAATACACTGTGCACCACAAGGAAATATCCAGTCTGTGTTAATTGTAACTGGGCCACGTCGACAATCTACAAGACCGGCTTTCGACCTCTGGCGCGATTAGCTTGGAGGCCGGAGGCCGATCACCGTGGAGCAGGCGAAACAACGATGTGATACACAGTGCTCCACCCACATGGCTAGACTGACTGCTGAGTTTACCTGGCAGTCGTAAAAATGCGTCCCGCTACACCTTAAATATGTTGCTACAGTATCTTGGGAATGTTAAAAATTGATTTTCATGCCGTATTAGCTTACAAAAGGTGCTACTTAAAAGCGCATCACGTGCATTAAAAATTAAATGTTTCATGTCATATGGCTGAATAGGTATTGGTGCTGTCACGAAAGTTGCTCATAGTGTCTATCATATGCCTCAGACATGCTTGAAGATGCCAATGCCACTCATCAGTTGCACTGTCAATAATGCTTTAGGCAGTGCCACTGTGCCACGCCATATGCGCACTTCAGTTTATTGACGTAATACAACTGTGGCTAAAAAAACTAGCTGCTCGATAACACATCATAAATTGCAGTGGAGCAGACTGACTTCCGAAAAGTTAGATTTGGCAGAGTGAAAAGGGAGTTGCGTGCTCGAAATGTTGTGAAATGACGCATGCTCAGTGTGCTTCGGGGCAGCTGTCAACATTTAAGCCTGTTTAAATAAAATAAAATATCTGCTATTTCAAAAAATATTTCACAACAACAAGAAAATGAGGTGATAAGTAAGTCAGCAGTCTGTAACTAAGCTAGATAAATTGTATTCTGTACATGAAATATGAATGCATTTTGTTTTCATTTTCTCCCAGATCTGCATCATATTTGAAAGTATCAGTAATTTCACAAGGTATTGCAGCAAAATATTTAAGGTGTGGCGAAATATATTGTGTGATTCGCGTTGGAAATTTCTTTCATAGAGTGAAAAAATTGTCAAATCGGTTAAGATTTGACAAAGTTAGGGGCAAAAACGAGACCGGTTCTCTCCTTTTTGAACCACTGTTGTCTGTTGTCTATAGATGAGATCTTGCCGTACTTCTATACAATAGCCCAAAACTGTTGACAGGGACAGGGTGAACTAATTAAACGGGACGACTGACATTTTTGCTTATTATTGAACATCTACAGAATCTAATGAGTTTTGACACGTATAAACCACATAAAGCAAGAGTTGGTGTGATAGCAATTTCTTCTTGATGAAAATAAAACATCAAAGGGTGCCATGTCTGATGCAAGCGGACAGTTTCCCAAAAATTACTGTACACCAGTATGTGAAAGTTTTGACGTTGACATCAAGCTTAGCGATTAGACGTACTGATGACCGAGAGATGCCACTTAGATTTTCAATTTTTTTGAGGACTTTTGTGACTGCCAGAAGCTTTCTCCTAACTGCAGATCAGTTTCTCGTTGCACGCGATGTTTGCTGCGCGTTTTTTAAGACTCGCGACTACCGCAACGAATAATTTTGTCAATTGGTAATTCACCATCAGTCTTTTTAATAAGTTGATCGAGGTTCGTTCTTGGCCAGCTTTTGCTGGGAAATTCCCTTTGCAAGCGGTGTGCACTCCAGTTCTTTTGCACTCATAACGTCTTTATTACAAGGGTGTCTTTTTGTAAAACTCTACCCATTTCGGAATGTATTGATGTGAGAGCTAGACTGTTCAATAAAGTTAAAGCTTACAAATGTTATATTGTGTGTGAAGAAATCGGTCAGATTATTGTCTAAAACATGCTTTAGTTCGACGACACAAACCGCGTTGGTCCCATTTAATTAGGCCACCGTGTATATTGAATTGACCCATATCGCCATTAGGCTATGTTGGTAATTTGCTTTTATTACTAGAAATCTCGATTGATGTAGTCAAATATTAACAGTGAAAACGTAGCTAACTAAAATGGTCTGTTCAGATTTTAGGCCGCATCAAATACACGAGATGCGGACAATTGCGTTTGATGATGCTGACATCTGTCAGTCAGTCTGTCTGTCACGCGAGTAAGCTGTTCAAAAAACGGCTGAACGGATCCAGATCGACGTCGTTATTGGGGTGGAGACTCCTGGGGACCCAAAAAACATTGTATTAGATTGAAGTCCCCATGTCCCTAATGGCGAGGGGAGAGGGTTCGTCAGTTCGATGCGGCCTTTGCCAAATAAATGACTTTGGCCGCTTTTGTTAAGTGTACAGACTGAGCAAGTGTTGTCTTTACGCAGCGCACGGTCTATTGCTGGGCTACGTTCCATGGTGTCACGTGATCGACGTGAAGCGCGTCTATTTGCTGCCGTTCACTGCCGAAGCCGTCGTATCACGTTTCTACGACACAGGCAATGTGTCAGTCCACGTGTGGAATGCCACTTGTGAGCCCTTTCATTTCAGGCTGCTGCAGGAAACCCAGATGGAGACACCACAAGCGACTGGCAGGCTTGAAATGGTAAATTAGCTCACGGTGAAATAGCCTCTTAGACGCCCAGATCAAGTGACCAAAAACCAGAGTGTTTCCTATAGCCTATATGACCGTTAATTATGACCTCTTATGTATGGCAAATATTCTTAGGCGTATGGCGTCACTTCACACAGGATATTAAAACGTAAAAAAACACGAAAACCTAAAAAAAACTTTTTTTAAAACTCAGCCCTGCTTAATACCACTTAAACGCTGCGTGCTTTGTCCATTATAGGTGCGGCTGCGAGAGAAGCTGTATGTGTCAGAGGGTTCGGTGGTCGGCGTTTCAATAGGTGGATTGAAAACGCTGATGGCTGAGTACCACGAGGACGGGACGGTCTATGTGTCTGATGCCTGTCAACATCGAGATACCAGCGTCGTAGATGTGACTACGAAGATCGGGCAAGTGCGCAGTTTCCTTGACCTGGCGCTACCCTTCACGCTGCCGCTTCAGCTCTGCACCAAACACGGTAGGCATATATACCGGGTGGTCCAAAAAGGGATAACACGTCTTTTTGGCTCCAACTTTGTCAAATCTTGATTTTCCTAATTCTTTCACCGCTGGAAAGAGAGTATATATGCCTAGTTGCGATTGCGTCACCAGACATAAACTAATCACGCGTCACGCGAAATTTATTACACAATGCGATCATGGGCCCCTTTAGACTTGCCTAAATGCGTGCATTTTGGAGAACTTAAGAATAAGCGTGATCAGATTTTTTGTGTGGAATTACTGCTAGGTTTATGCTTGCATCGTGTACCATTAGGGCCTACCATTCTTCCGTTTTCTCTGATGTGACCTTGACATCTCATGACTTTGACACAGCCTTCCCTATAGTTATTCTGAATGTATCTGCGTATCAAAAATAAAGTTACTACGTCAAGGTGTACAAAAGTTACAGCTCAGACAATCACACCGACAGACAGATGCGACCGACCGCATAGCCACACCGCGACATGGGTCATAAAGTTTAGAGCGTGCACGATGTGTTCGTACATGTGTGTATACAGACTGTTTGGAATCAATCAACGAGTTATTGGATAATGAAGAGGATCGTGAACAACTGCATGTATGCATTCATTACCGAAATGACTTATTGTGTTGAGTGCGACGTTAAGCCTTTACTCGCTCGTTCAATAGCATGCCAGCTATGTTGGCAAAACATGTAGCCTATTGTTTTTGGTGATGTCTGTGTAAGTAAGTAAGTAAGTAAGTAAGAAGTAAGTAAGTAAAACGTGAATTTATATAGCGCATATCATTTTAAAAAACCTCTAATGCGCTGGGTGTCTGTCCACCCCACGCCAATTCTCAAAAACTACTGGTCAGAAATTGATGTAACTTTACAGTAATATATCTCATGGTAAACACCAGAAGTGTTTAGAATTTGGTGAGACTTGACGTTTGCCTTTGACCTTAAAGGCTGTTTTCGTATTGCAGGCTCTGGCTTATGAACGTCGTGACCTAGCAGTATCATTTTTCTGGAATTAAAGTGTAGCAATGTAGCAATAAGCGAAACTGTTATTGTGTTATTGCAGATGTCTCGAGGGGAACTGCTGGCGCTGGTAGAAAGTACGCATTCAGAAGCGGTGACGAGGTTACAGCCATGTAACCACACACTGAACATCTCTGAGACAGAAGACATCAACTGTACACATAGCGTCACGCCGTACAGTAATAAAATCGACAATAACATCACGGAGACCTTGTCAGGAGACGACTTTAACACAACTACGGCTTCAGTACTGAACGACGCCTCGTTCCAGCCGTCTTTGATTTTCGACAAGTCTTTCGTAGAACTCTCTCTGAAAGAAGAACTCGCTAACAAGCGCAAATGCGAAATGGAGGTTGGGCTAGGATGCAAAGTAAATACCAGCATGACGTGGACGCCGGATGATGATCCCACTAGAAATCTCTCAGCTGGAGACATCACGTCGTCAATTACTCCTACTTTGAATGGATCAGATCTGATTGCAAACCAGTCCGATCCTCAGCATGTAACAGATGCCACTACAATTTGGTCTGCAAATAAGAGTTTCGCAAATACAAGTTCTGATACGTATACCACGGACAGTAACCAGACTTACGACAATTCGACCGGCTCCACAAGCACAGAAGATTGGCGCACGCTAACTGCAGATAGGAATGGCAGCCACAGTAGCCAGAACAGCACAAGTGCAAATCCAGTACTGAACATGTATGGCAAGGGCAAGCAATCGCTGCCATGGTGGATTCTCAACAATTCGTTTGAGGAATTCTCTTTGTTCGCAGACATGATCAATCAACACAGACATGAAATGGAAATGGTCCCACCACCAGGTAGACAAAACTATCAATATCATCACCATTGTGTAAATAGACCTACTAAACTGATGGCAACGTGATGCTGTTCACTTTCAGGATAGTGTTTGCGACATGCAGTGAGCAGAAAAATAGAAATGAGACTTTCTATCGTTCTTTTAATACTAAACATATATTAGTCTATTAGTCTATTTAAAGTAAAAGGAAAAAGGTCATACACTTCATATAACGTTCTTCAGTGAACAAACCTCACTACAGAAGCGTTCAGGTTTGGCACGCGTTGTCGAGGGATTTCACAGTTTACCTGCACACCTACGCGCTTATCCACGAATGGAATGAACTATATACCCGTCTTTACCTTCCCAGCCGAAGCTGGTCTTCATTGGAAGGCTGAGTTGGCCAGGCACCACCATGGTGAGTAAACAATCTGCCCAGGACCGCTATACTTGACAGCTATTACAGTTGTTAGCTGTTCAAACCGTCACGCCTCACTGGGCAACTGCAGCGCAAGGGCGTTAAGCGTTGAACTTACAACCTCTCGAGCCGCAAGCCGCGATGCTATCCACTGAGCCGCCGAGTCACTATTTGATTGCAGATAGGGCTAAACTTTAAGTCTTTACGTTTCGAGACAACCCGTGTGAATCAAACATGCTATAAAATTGTCGCATTATCAGCCCGGAGAACACCCGATACGCAGAAGTTATACGCTTTTGCATTTTGATCAGCTATTTTGCTTACTGCAGATGAAATTATTTGAAAATGTTAATTTTTAGGCCTTTAGGGGGATTTGTACTGAACTTTTATTCTGAAAATATTTATGTAAAAATTTGCAGCCAAAATTTCGCAACTCTGGCAGGGACCCCACTGGTAGCGCCTTTACCAGACCCCCATAACGATCCTCGCCAACGATTTCTGGATCTGCTGCTCCTGTACAAATGTTAGTGCAGTTCGATGTGTTCGGCTGGTATAGGTAAGGGCGGCGCGTTACCTGAGCACGTCTCGCCTGTGTCGGCCGATGTGGAGGAGTCTCACCGCTACCACACGGTGGTCGGACTCGTCATCTGGAACGTGGTGGTGACGATGCTGCTCTTCACTGTCATCGTTGCTCTCTTTCTTGTCTGTACCAACAAGCGCCGCACGCGCATTCAGCTCGCTGACAGAGACAGGTACATAGGCTGTAGAACTGGGCTGTAATTTAATAAAAAGTTATTCAAGTTTGCACTGTAATTTGTGACAGTTCTGTACTCACTGGAATGGTCTATAATATTTTAAATTGAATGTAGAATGTTTTCTGGGGTTAATAGCGTCACCTTGTACCTTCAAGCATAAAAACCTATAAAAACCTAACAAATCTAACTTTTTCTAAAAAAAACCGTTTTTTCTAGCTGTAAACCGTTTCAGTGTTCGTATCAGCTGATCGGCAACTATAGCCCTATAGTGCATAGGCTGTACAGACGACTGCAGCGAAAAACGGAAAAAGCCAATTCGAGAACTTAGACGGAAGAGGCACGCATGGGTATTGGGTACAAGCCACTCACCAAATGATACAATATACATTCTTGTTCTTGACATTCGACTGTTAACTTGTAACTTCACTTAGCAACCTGCACAGCACCAAAAGGTCGTCAGCAGAGCTGAAGCTGTGGACAAGTGATTTTTATGAGGGAGGAAATGCCAATTGATTTTTTTTTGGGGGGGGGGGCTCTCCCAATTCCCTACTCCCCTAAAATAGGATGGACATCAACCACCTATCATAGCTAACAGCGTGCCAAATTTTTCGCTGTTAATTGTGGGTTGGGAAAAATGACACAGAAAAAGTCTACGAGAAATCTCATACTAAAAGCGTTACCTCTTACCTCTTATTCGTTCTTAGCTCACGTAGGCCTATTTGATCGCTCTAGTTTGTCAGCTCGTTCGTTGTTGAATGAAATAAATATATTCACAAGTCTTCTAGGGTTCTTTTCACTGCTAATTGGCTACTTCGTGCAGTTTCCTGATATAGGCCTACGTTAAGCTGCACTACCTTTGCATATGACCTTTACTTATGACCTTTTAACTGCAAGTTTTCAGTTGTACATAGTATGAATTAGGAGGGCGGAAACTTCACGGGCAAACAACATTTCCAACACCTTTGGAGGCAGTATGACCATCTGTTCATTTTAGGCTGCATCCAATGCATGAGCACGCAGCTTCACTTGGCTAACCTTCGCATGCAATATGCGCGATGCATTCGCTGCAGCCTTTGCCAAATTACTTGGGCCTCTTGTTTTCATTATGGTACATATGTGTCTGAGCTATTTGTAGCCTGTGACGACCTATTGGAGTTATATCAATATTTGGCATTGGAGGATATTTGCAACTTGCCATGGACAACTCAACAACCTGTGCGCAAGAGCTATGATGTAACGAGTTGGTAACCCCCGATATAATACCACATACTGGCAGGAAAAATAAGTGGAGCTTGAGCTTTAGAACGTATACTGCTTTGGTTGTATTTGGCCCCGAAAACGTCAGATTTAGCCAACCCTTGCAACAAACAACATTTCCGCAAAATTTAAACTTTCCAGAGGTAGCCAATCAGATCGCGACAACGATTATTGCATTCCCAAAGAGCTGTGGCGGTTAAATGTATGCAGTGATGTATTGTGATGTTGCAGCTACGCGGTGACTTCTGCTGATGAACGAACCAAAGCTGCTCAATTTGCATGAAATGCTATTATTTATCTCGTTTTTGTTTTTGCTATTTTCTGCCACGTATTTACTTCAAAATACAATACGAGTAGCACCTAGTTAGCTGTGGCAGTTTTTTCTAGTACCAGTAAATTCTTTATTTTGTTAGTTGACGAGTGACGATGTTGCATGCACTGATGAAGTGATGAAGAAATGCTTACAAGAAAACACAACATGTACATATGCTATCTTTAATATGAAACTGCTCAAAGCAGAAATATATTACACTACTTCTGTTAGATAACATGTCAACAAAACGAACTGCTGACAAATTCACTATGGACTTATAAAGGTAAGACTTGGCACACAAAATATAAGGAATGAAAAAAGCGTAACAAATATCCTATTTTTTATTCAAAACATCTACTGTACTGAACAACATCTGACTAGAATGATGAAAAATTGGACTTACGACGGTCAACAATAAACAGCAGAACATTTCTGCATTGAAGCTAAACAGAAACGAGGAAAACAGTGTTGTATATACCAATCCATACCTACATAATTATGTAAGCTAAAATATATTTAAGCAGACTAGCCATAGTTTGACTGTACGTTACGCCATATAACAAAATATGCAGAAATTAAAATACCTGTACACAATACACAATATTTAAATATACAATAGCAATAAAAACAATTTCCTTTGAAAGGCTTTTTTCCTTGGCTTTCCCTCCATCCTTTCCTCCCTATTCTTACCGATGTTATCTTCAAATTTAAAGTTGCAAAGAACTATTTAGTATTACAAGCTGTACCTATTTTCACTATGTTCAAAACAACGCACTTGTTTTACATCCTTTACTCCACTGATACCAACTACTGAGTCTTGTTACCAGACCTGAATGCAAAACTGGAGATGGTCCGATCAAATATGTCGGCATTAAATCTATATATATATAAGGCGCTTTGTGTGTCTGCCAAAAACTCGGGAATGGGTAGGGCCATTTGTCTCCAAATTTTCAGGGTAGCTCCAGGGCGCCCAGGAAATGGTTTGTAAATGAAAAAAGTTGGGGTCGTGGGTAGGGGAATCAGAAAATTTACTTTCTTGGGGGTGAGGAGGGTTGTTAGGGGT
>Ga0126335_1002636_pt1 | contig 10840 bp, 5 predicted proteins | sample OlaspJWI45metaG_FD_108409 | JGI IMG/M metagenome (GOLD analysis project Ga0126335, IMG submission 108409) | Marine gutless worms symbiont microbial communities from Oahu, Hawaii - Olavius sp. 1 OAHU.JWI-45 metaG | ecosystem: Host-associated > Annelida > Digestive system > Unclassified | place... | reverse complement strand
TCAACAACATAGTGTGGTAAACTAGTCATAGGCTCAGGCAGATTAAGTCGATTAACTCACGTCAGTCATTCAGTCAAAAAAACTAAAATTTTAATTTTTATCAATCCTTTTAGTTTTAGTTAAAAAATATCACTGCAGTTTTTCACTGAATGCATTCAGGCGACGGCAGACTGTGATGGTCACTATCCGTCGCAGATGTGGCGTTTCTGCGCTTCAGACGTGTCTACAAGTGCCACGACTCGCTTCGTTACTTTCTAGAGCAATGAGAGATGTATTATTACCTCTGACTCGGTGTGGAGGTAGTTACGACTTCGTTTGTTGAGCGAGTAGTTGGTGAGATGCATGAATGCTGAGTGAATGTTGCGGCTGTTTGGAGGCTGATATGGAACAGTACAGAAGCGCGCTAGACCGTCACGTGCCATGTACAGCTGCACTAACACAAGTGCACATTGTCTGTCTAAGCTGCACTTCAACGCTGTCAACTGTCTACACACAGCCGCAGTCTGTTTAGCTGTTTATTCACGCAGTACAAAAACATTTACATATTTTATGCATATTTTTCTGACAGTTTTCTACTAAATATCATGGTAAATACTAATGGATCGTAAATCCCAGCTGGCCAGTGACGCCGCCTGGCGGATGCCATTATAGCGGCCGTTATAAGAAGTATGTGACGAAATACAATTAAATATACACTTTACTGATAGAACCCAGTCAAATAAGACTTCCTGGTCTTTGGTTTGTGATCAGAGGATTAAAGTCGTTTCCGTTTACGTTGCGCTATGCTGCGCGTTGCGAACGCCCGCAGGCGCAGGATGGAAGCGCCCGAGTCTGCACGCAGCATTGCCGGTCTCTTCATGTATGTCTAGCCGTTACTATTAATTTGTGCCACGGACCCACGACCCTGGTTAACAGACACACAGACGCACAAGCTTCTGATCGATCAGCCAGCCTGCAGAGCTACAGAAACAATTCAAGTAGTTTTTGAGCACGAAACGAATGCATTAATACTATTCTTTGCATGGAGACTTCAGCTAGACCTTGAGTTTGTCATTCCGTCTAAAGATAGAGATTGCATCAAAACACTCGCGAAGAGCCTGCAAATGAGTCAGTAGAACTATTGGTGTAGTGCAAGTGACCTCGAGTGGGTCTATCGACGTGACAACGACGTAAACTCGCAGGTCGAACTTGAGTAAGTCGACAAGTAGCGGCGACGAGACGTACTCTTGCACGATGTGACGACGATCACTCGTCAACACGTACTCGCGAGGGTTCTGTGCGACAACGACACGGACGACAGCTCACCTAACTAACAAGACGTCAAAGTATTTTGGCAAAGGCCGAATGGAATCAATATTTTAATACTCTACAATAGGTGTAATAATTTCGTTGTGAATAGAGTGCCGGCACAAGACGGCGAAATGTAAATCCCGGCAGGAGCTAGAAGAAACATTGAAAACAAAATCTCGCAAACCCAACCGACTAAGTCTAATTTTCGTCACCAGGACAATTTGTGCTAAAAGTGGTCCATTTTAAACGTGCTGCTAACATAATTACTCAGTTATAGACTTAGTGCACAGTTGAGAATCGTCCACAGTAGCATGGCAATTGTGCATCAAATAAAACGCAGCATATGCAGCTATAAAACTGTTGTCAGGAGATGCCAAATTTTACCGTCAAAATGCACGAAATTTTCAACTACACCTACGCTGACTTCTGGCATGCGTCAGCTTTTGTTGTGCTTTCATCTCTCTCGGCGTTGTTGCGTTGTCGGCTGCCTCGATGGCAAGGACTAAAATTTAGAATATATGCTACCTAGATTCTAATTTCGCCATCTTCCGCTACCTGCTGCCGTTACTCTATCCACAACGTAATAATTCTCCGCACTGAGCGGCCATCCATCTCGCGGTTGGGGAATCCCGGGACCCAATCTGATACTGTTTACCTTCGGTCCTCTGGATACACCGAACATTACCCCGATCCGTTCAGCCGTTTTTGAACAGCGTAGCCGCGTGACAGAGAGACCGACAAATAGACATAGGTTACTAGCACACCACGCTACGGGATCGTCGGTCACAATAGGCCACGTGACGCACGGTTCTGCGTGAAATATCACTGCCTTATACGGGAAAAAATATAACCGGCTGGCTACTTGGCAGTCGACTTAGAGAGGCTGGACTATAATGATGGTGACTGATGGTGACTTGTGGAGAATACGACAGTGGCGCCGGCGTTCATTCTTACTCTACGCGATATGGAAGAAAGTGGTTTGTAGCACGAATGTTTGAATGGTTCTTGTCTTCATTGCAACCTCACATAATGTCGATAGAAGCTGAACAAACTGCAGTCGACCAAATGCAACTAACCTGACAACACTACGATACGGTACCTCAGCAGAATCTGTGTAATCAGACTGACTGTCTAACAGGTGCGACGTGTGCGTGTGATTACTCTACCTGTATGAGATAGATGCCTTCTCCCTGTGAACCTTCGTCCGGCTTCACGATGAACACCGAGTGGTTGGAAGGTTTGGACGGTTGAACGACCATCAGTTGCTGTTGCTGTAGCTGCTGCTGGTCACGCCGCTGACGCATTACCCGACTGCCTGTCGGCTCCGTCGTTGTCGTCGTATGCCGCACGGCGTCACAGAACTCGATAAACTGCTGCGGCAGGAACCATGAACGCGGGTAGAAACTGTATTCATCCGGGAACAGGCATCGAAACAGGTCGAGCGCCCGGCCTAGCGGTACTTTGCGGACTGCTTCTAGCATTCCTGTCACCAGTAAGCCAGTCGTCATCATTGGGACTGTGTTTTATTCACACATACAACACTGAGTGGCGTTAGTAGCCCCCTACTGTATTTAAGTTCATTTGTTTGTTGCTTTACGCAATGAAATTTAATAGTTGCGTCGCCATTCGCCAGACAGCGTTGCTCAAATGTTCTCAGTTGACCGCGTTTCGCGGCAAAAGCTACAAATTGTGTTTACTCACGATTCACGAAACTAGCTTTATACCAAATTCTGATTTTCATACACTTAAAGAGCATGAAACTGAATATTATATTTGTGGCATAGAAGCTCTGCTCGTAGTCGTAGATGCATTTTCTGTGACTCAGCGGCCGTGACTCGACACGTGGACAATTGGTTGAGGACGTCCACTGTCCAGTACTCCGTACTCAGAACACGAAGCCCTTTGACTGTTACTGAGTACCGACAGGTAAACTCGCAGCAAGAGTTGTGTCTGCTGCGTCCCTGAAATATCCTATATCGTGCCGAGTGGGACGTTAAGCCTTTACTTAGGCCTACTTACTTACTCACTCGCTTGAATCTGCAGCAACGTCACGTGCGGTAAGTGTGACGTTGAAAGTGTTTGTTGTACACGTGCAGGCAGGCCACATTGACAGGTTAATCACGACGACGAGACCATACAACATGACACTCAGCCATTGATCTCTCGCAACCAAACATTAATTATTCAGTACCACTGGCAAGCTTCTATTGCTAGGGCCAGCTTGTCTTTATTATTATCGATTAACTCAAGTTAGACAAGTTGCCAAGATCAGTTAGACGCCAACTATAACGAGCAATAATTGAGCAAAAGCATCAACATAAAAACAACATTCTGTCCTATCACCTCCACAATGCGCGTATCACCTCTCTATAGCGAGAGTTTATAGCCTACTGACTTTGACATCAAACCGCCGCCTGACTTTCACAGCTATAGCCTACTCTTTATTTCGTAAACAGTAAAATAGCCCACCACAACCAAGTCTAAAGATTTTCTGACCACGTATTACCCAGTGAGACCCGGACTACAGAGACTTTTGCTATGCAAGGAAAGTGAGTGGAAGACCACACAAACTCGGTTCTTGTTGCGCTGCTGATGTGTTCTGACAGACTGCAGCATTAACGTCAATCACACAACGCCCAATTTCGCATACTAATACGCTCAGCGCGGCCCTAGCTACATGTAGCAGGCAGTGTCTTAGCGAAGAGCAACAAATATTAATGAACAAAAACTGTCGTTTTATAATAACTGTGTAATGGCCACTGTTAAATTACACATCTAAAACAGCAAAATTAATTTCATCACCTTACTTGCCACAGTTCTTATTAAGTTATTATGTCCATGGTCCGTGAGGTTATGAATTTTGTGAGGTTATGAAATTATTTTTTTGTTTGAGATCTGTCATTATGGCCGATTATGCTTTAGCGGGTTACTTTTTTGACTCACCCGGTAGATTAATCAGATCTGTTTTGCTACCCGCACCGACAGCACGAATAAACAGACAAGCAAATTGCTAATTGCTTTACAACTAATACTGCTGTAGCTTACACACGTGACAACTGACAAGCAATAGCAACCTGCAACTATTGTCAAATGTTAACTAGCTATTAGGCATACGGGACCCGACCCGACCCGAGGGTCAACCCGACCTTTGTCCAACACTGTGTGAAAATGGTTCGCAACAGAAAACAGCAGAAATGAGGCAACAGACCGCGTGAACCTATCGCACTGCAGTCCAATGTGGTGCAATGTTACTCCAAACTGCACACATAGGCCTAGCCATCCATCCATGTCTTCTGCTTTGTCGTATGGCCAGGCTACTAGAATGTTGCTACATGTAGGCTAAATTACCTTAGTTTAAAAGCTAAGTTCAGGCGAATTATTGCATTTGCATAAATTAGTTACTCTGCCTTTGTGTCCTGTTGACACATGTGATGTTACTTATTTTAGTGATGTTACTGATTTAGAGAATATGATTTGATTTGATTTGATAATCATAATGTGCCTACATAGAGCCATTAGAGCGTGTTAAGGAATAGGCAACTACACGATATCAAAACAATTACCTGGAAATTTGTTGACTTTTCCAGCGTAGAGCTGCGTCGTTTCACCGAAGTGAACTCCATGCCAGTAAATATCGCACGGCTCGCCGTTCCGCCGCCCGTTCGGATACTGAGACAACACACCCAGAGTGACACAGTCTAACAGATACTTGTGTCTGCGTGGCTCTGCCATATCACGGGGGATTCCTGAGATGCATATAAAATAGGATACCAAATTAACGCGTAAGTGTGATAGTACCTTCCGTTAGCGCAAGCCAGTGGCCAGACTTCGATTCGAGACTCATTTGTGCAAGACCGAGACCGAGACTCAGGGATATCAAGACCGGAACCAACACTAATAGGCTACTCGTTAATCAGAGGCCGGAAAACACAGATGTTGTGGTAAAAATACCAACTCACTCAATAAATGAGCTTACCTCGCCTTCTTGTACAAAAATGATTATACACCATAACAGTAGAAAACTCAACTAGACACTGTGCAGCAGCGAATGAAGAAGAGTTATGATAGTAACCGTGCCCCGCTTGTATTACTACTAACTACAAATTTTATCGCGGATATTTGCAGAAAAATTCATCTGAGCTGGCTTAGCCAACCTTTTTATCGGCAGCAGTCGTTGAACTAACGTTTCGGCGGCTAACCGGTAAACTCGGCTTAGCCGAATTCTTTATCGGTGGCGGCGGCTAGCCGGCAAAATTTCGGCGGCGGCTGGCGACGGCCTAGGAGTCTGTCTATGTACAGGCCTTGGCATAACGTAAGATTTAGTGTTTTTAGGCTGTAAAGTTGCTCGTACTGTCTGTCACACGTGATGTGGACCAATACCAAGACCGAGAATCTGACAACTGGGTCTCGACTCTAGAGACATTTCGCGCCAACAGTGATATTTTTTATAACTAAAACTAACATTATTAAAATCAGTTTTCGCTACTTCTGTACTTTTACTGTGATCAGTTGTGTCATTTTGATTTTCATTAGTTAAAGCTGCATACAATTAAGAATTAATTGGTATTACTACAGACTCATATGTGACAATCTATTAGCAACTTAGCAGGCACTGTCTGTAGTACATTTTGTACTGTTTGCTTTTTTGTTGTTTTTGATTTGTTGTTTAACCATGAACTGACTATTACTTTAGTCTGTCATTCGACTGTATGGACGTCATGTGCAGTACTTAACAGTCATTTTCTTGACTTTAACAGTCAGGCAAGCAGGACACGTCAAACTGCAGATTTGCATGTACTTTTTTGTTTGCAAAAATGTACCTCAACACTACATTAAACAATTAAAAAGCTTATAATATTAAAACTAAAACTATACAAAAAAAACTAAAATAATTGTTTAAAAAATAAATAAAGACTACAATGATTGCATATTAGTTAACTAAAACTAAACAATATAGAAATGATTGCTGAAAACTAGCTAATACTACAACTAAAATGATTAGGCCTATCAATACTAAAATATCACTACGCGTCAACACTGAAATCTCGAGTACTCCGAGTCTATGCAAAACTAAGTTAGGCTAACACTGAAACCTGTCTTTATTACTTCTAAGCTACGGTGAAGTGTTCATTGTATAAATTTGATTCATTCTTAAGGTATTGAATTCGAACATGGCTTGATTTATCATGAATTCTTAAGTTGCTTTGAAAGTTATTTCTAACATTAACCTCGTTCTCACTTTACCTCTTGGATTATCTAAATCCTTTCATTATGAATCAGAGGAGTCACGTGATAGAATGATTGATAGACCCGACAATGCAAACAGATGCACTACATGCGGATCGAGTTATAAACCGAGCAAGAAGAGTAACGAACCTCTTTCCAGCCCAGTTCGTCGATGCACAGTCGCACAACATCGAGGTTTGACCTCGCCTTCGATGTGTCGACACAGACTTCTAGCTTGGGAACCTGCGCAGTCGACTGAGTGCAAGGAGGCGCGGTAGACTGGTCGGCTTCACGACGACCTCGTGCCTTGGCTGCGGCCTCGCGTGACGCAGCAAGTCTTGCGGCAGTCGACGACGCGAAGGTGAGGTGTGGTGGAGCGCTGTGACGCAGTCTGTCATGACGACTTGACTTCCACGAGTCAATCTTGGACGTCACGGCAACCTGGTGTCCGTCGATACTGCGCGGCGACAGTCCTGGTACCGACGACATCACCTGGCTCCAGCGACTGAGTAAACGCGTCACATTAACTGCAGACCAACATCACTGTGCATGGTCAGATGAGGTCGCGGACTTGAGGGGACACCTAGCTCCAGTCTAGTAGTGCTTAGCCTACATGCTACAGTGAGGTCCTCATCACCTCGTCCTCACTGCAACTCGTCTCAATCAACGGCCGCAACTCGGCGCAGTCCTTTCTGCATATCTAAGTAACGCGCAGCGTTCGTCTCAGAGCTGCAAAACGAAGACCTAGTTAGGCCTACTACTTGTAGTTTGGCCTAAAGAAAGTTACCGAGACGTGGTCTCGCAGTAGCTCTTATAATTTCAGTAGCAAACTTGTCTTCATGCCACTCGATGTTAACATCTGTCGTTCAAATTTCGCTCATTCAGGCGTTACGTAGGTTACAAGGAATATGCGAGTTTCACGTCCAGCAGTTACGCAAAGTTACATGTAGGTCATGCAAGTAACCTCTGTAAACCTGTAGACGACTACATCGCGACTGAAGCTCTACACACAGCCGAATTGTGTGACGCGTTGCCGAGCGCACGGGTATTGATATCGATTAACAACAGCTCATTGGCGTCTTCACGCAGGGATAGACGGCACTGCCAGCTTGCACTGTCTACTATCTAGGCCTACGCCTACAGTCGAACAACAGCCTTTATTGCGAGACCTACGTTTCTTCCAAGGCCAGAACTAACGGCAAAGAGTGAAACAAAAAATTCACTCTTTGCAAGTCGTCAGCTCGCACACAAACTGCTCAAACGCTTTCGTATCTCCAAAATAGACAGACTACTGCGCACATTTCAGCAACACTGGGCCCATACATGAATTTTGTTACCAAGAACGGCAACTGAAAGAAATGGTGTTGCTGTTGGTATACTGAACCTGCCAGAGACCATAAAACCCCCAGAATGCTTCAAAAATGTCTACTTTTGCACAAACAACATAGAACCTAAGGTGCATTCCTTAGCTTACCTTAAGCGTAGCTTATCTTTTTGACTCGACTGCACGTCCCCGTAACCTGCCGACATAATCGTATACTATTCTCGTTCATTTCTTTTAAAAACATCTTCCTAAAACCCCTCGACAAACATGCATACACCTCACTGAAAAATTATACCTCATCACTGCGCACTTGCCGCTGCTATTCGGACAGCAAATTTATTGCTCAACAAATGTTACCTTTCAACATTCTGCGTATAAAATCCTGTCTATTTTTCTTACATCTTGCGCGTCTACTGTGATTCAGAAAAAAGTGAGCTAAAATGTTTTAGCAACAGCTCCTTCAAAACCCATCCGATTACAATAAACTTTGCTATATAGCAGTACATATCTTTCCGCCTCACGTGAATACTGTCGCTACACTAGGCCTATCGCGTTAAACTAGAAGTTGCGTATGTAAATAGCAATAAAATGCAAGTGAACTCGTTTCTTTAGCTTAAATTCAAAGTTTTTGCATAGCAAAGCTTACATTGCACCAAAAAATCTATACCGCTGAGACACACTTCGGCTCATTCATAGTATGACAACAGATTGTCAATAACTGTTTTTTGCTGATGTTGCTGATGATATCAAAAATTTCCATTTTCAGATATGACTTTCCCTGATGTTACTTAATTTAAATAATGGTTGCTGTGTGATGTATCCATAATAAATGCTCTATGTTACAGCAAATGACAGAGATTGTGAACCACATTTTCACTATTATAGGCCTACACTAATGAAGAACTCAATCAACAAGAGGCCAAAGTGATTTGTGCAAAGACTGCATCGAATGACCCTGCACACACTGCATGCACCTAGTTAGCCACCACAAGAGAGACAGACTAACAGACACCACGGACATCAGTAACAATAGTCTGCATTTCATGCATTCGATGCAGCCTAAAAGTTAGCAGAGAAGACAAAACTCTGATCAAGAACTTGGTGAGCTGCAAAAGAACAGAACAGAGCCGAGCAGTCTTGTGCTAAAAGCGTTTCCAAACTTTCGTTTTGTTGAGAAAAAGTTCCAATTCAAAGAAATGAATTTCTATTATAGCACTGCTTTTCCATTAAAAAACGAATTCTTGTTTCACACAATATATTATATAAATATTATTTGAGGCGGAAATGTGTATACTACTGTATTGCAAATTTGCTCAGGATACTACCATATATACCAAATTCTATCAGAATTGGATGGGATTTGTAAAACATATGACAAAAACATATTGGCTCACTTCTTCCTGCATCACAGTGTAGTTGCAGTTGTGAAAAATGGTGTCTTTCGGTGCATCAACTTACCAATTTTGTCGAAATCATATAGTCTGCATCTGAGTTACTGCATGTGACAATTCTTTTTGTTAGCGATCCACTAGGGGAATTAAACTAGCCACAACATCAAATATTACTAAGATTTTTTGATAATTTGTTGCACTTCAAAACAAGTGCGATCTAGCAGCAACCGGGGCCTAAAAAATGTCAGTTCTTGCATTTTTGACTGGCTGTGAAACTGAGGGAGAGGCAAGTCAAATATCCCTCTCTACCATGTTAACTTGTGTGGAGGCAACTCAGAACTGAAGTCCTTCATGCGGTATAGCAAGCAATATTTTATTGGTCAGTTCCCAAAACTCTGGCAAGGTGTAAGCAGCCACATTATCACACAAATAATAGAAAGAAAGATGACAGGCCAAAGTAGTTTGGTAAAGGTAGCATTGAAACCTCGAGGAATCCGAACTCCCGTGTGTTACTCAGGACTCAAAGACTCCAGCCTAAGCCAAACTTTGATCCATTCAGTAGGGTCTGCACAGTGAAGCTGTGTGACAGATGCACAGAATCACCTATTGCAATAGTCTGCATCTCATGCATTGGATGCAGCATAAAAAGCAGCATGAAAAGACAACAGTTTCAGTGGCTGACTAAGTACAGACCCTAGCACTCAGCCTATGCACTAAGTGCAGCATGTCAAAACACGACAGAAGCTATTCAACTGATGACAGACATAATGCATGAATGCAAAAGCCATTTCACTCTCCAAGCAGCCACAAGCAGCTGACAGATACGGCGTCAACCAAGGAAATCTGGAGATCAAAGCAACCAAACACAGACTGACCACCGGTGAGACACACAGACTGACCACCGGTGACACACAACACAGTCAGTTGTGCCCAGAACAAACGATAACGATCTCAGCCGCCAACTTGCAACAGGTCCGACAGAGACGTCCAGTTTGGAGAAATTTACACATATGCATAGCTGCAAGGGACAACCTACTGCACCACATGACATATAGATAGTGCATACTGATGACATTTCATTCCCCGAGATGTTATCACACCCGACAGACTCAGCTCTTAACAATGTGCATCACTCACTATGCATCATCACTCAATATGCAACAACACAAGACGACTCCATCTGCCACATCAAATCAACAAGTTACGAGACCAGCATGAGTGTGTGTCTTGCATAAACAACTGACAACAGTCGATAGCATTCCATGTGACATGTCTCTGGGCATCAGACGACTGCAGTCAGTGAACGTCGACATCACTCTCATCTGACGTATCTGACAGATCGTCAACATTCGGCGGCGCAGCAGTAGTGATCACATATGGTGCTATCAAACCCCCGGTGCTATTGGACTTGAGCTTGGACAGCATATCTGTAGCAAAGCCATTGCAATGGGACTCCTCAGTTACCTAAAACACCACATCACATCAAACATGTATTATACACGTCAATCTACCCCGTGTGGGTTCCGGGGCTTAGAATAGACCCACTCCGTCTCCTGGCTGGATGTCGTAAGAGGCGACTAAACCAGGCACCCCTCAACCTCCGTGGCCT
>Ga0126335_1002635_pt1 | contig 10841 bp, 5 predicted proteins | sample OlaspJWI45metaG_FD_108409 | JGI IMG/M metagenome (GOLD analysis project Ga0126335, IMG submission 108409) | Marine gutless worms symbiont microbial communities from Oahu, Hawaii - Olavius sp. 1 OAHU.JWI-45 metaG | ecosystem: Host-associated > Annelida > Digestive system > Unclassified | place... | reverse complement strand
CCAGCTTCGGCTGGGGTAAAGGCGGGAAAGTCACCTCTGCCGGGTGGCAGGTAACACTGTGTGATCCCATATGGTATGTGATTTCCCGTAGCGGTGAGGTGAAGTTCACAAACTGCTATATCCAGTGGTGTATTGCTAAACATGGAGGTGAGTATACGCAAAAGGGCGTGGTATACGTCTATACGGTAGGCCTATACCCTGCTTATTTATGATCACTGAGGTGAGTATAGGCCTACGCTGTCAAAAAAAACCCGGAGGTTGGTGTACGGCGTATACCCGCGTATACCCCCCCAATACACCACTGGCTATATCCTGTTTACTTTTTTTAGTCACAAGTCAGGTGTTTGCATGGTTGTTTGGCTGCTTTGGTTCGGCAGTCTCGCAGTTGCCATAGAAACGAGAGATATACGGAAGTGGCGGGAAAAACACGCCTATTGCATGCGGCGAGTCGCGACTTCTAGCGGCTGAATTCACTGTGCATGCGTGTGACCCAATTATTCTTGCTCTCATTGGCCAATGAGACGTTGTCGAGTGTCGAGTGTGTTGGCGGGTCATGGTGACGATAATGAACAAAAGTGAAGTGGTGCATGTGTGAATCAACGCAAGCAAAGGTTTGCTAACAGATTATGTCGATGTGACAGAAATGTCACTATGTTACAGTTATTACCTGGAACGTGTAATTATAAAGTTGATTTCCTAATTGCTGTTTTTGCATGAATTTGGCATGTTTCCAATTTACCTGTAAGGCATACAGGTGTTACTGGATAGCAGGGGTGTTGCCAGAGGGTGTCAGTCGAAGTGAACTCGTTAGAGTTTAGGTTAGGGTTATGGCATAAGGTTAGGTTAGCCTTGGGGACGAGTTGGCATGCGCACGATTTGTGGACGAGTTGACTGTAAATTTTGGCACATACTACGCAGTCCACAGACAACTGCTACTACACGGTATTAGATGCTCAGTGTTATTCATCACATCACACTCTGAAATTAACTTAGTAGCCCTCTTTTGTACTCGTTATGACTTATCAACATCCATTTTTCTTTTAGGATACCAAATACTATTGGCATATTCTAAATGTGATCTAACTAAAGATTTGTACAATATTATTAAGCACTTCCTTGAAATATGAGTAAAATTTCTCTTTATTATGCCTAGCATCATGTAAGCTTTATTTATTTTTTCACAAATATGCTGATGAAATACTAACAATGAGTCATAGAAGATGCCTAAATCCTTTATTTCCTTGACTTCTTCTAATAAAATGTTATTCATAACATAGTTTCGTGCCACTCCCATGTCGTAGTATCTTCTATGGTGTACTGAGAAAATTTTGCATTTGTTTATATTTAATGAAACTTGCCATTTGCTTGTCCAGTCTACAAAATTTGCTATTCCTGTCTGTAATTTATCTTTATCTGCGACATTTTTAATGTGACAGCACATTTTTGCATCATCAACAAATAGATACATTTTAATATTCTCTTCACATACGTCTATCGAATCATTTATAAATATTATAAACAAAAGTGGGCCTAATATCGAACCTTATGGTATCCCACTCAACACCTTTGCGCAACAAGAAAATTCACTGCGCTCTAGATGTCCACTGTCGATGTTGATATCCACCGTACGAATGCAGGCAGTAGGTGATGTGAAGTTTCCCTAAGTGGAAAGTCTAAGCAAGTGTCTTAGCAGAAAGTTTGGGCTAAGTCTTCTGCTCAGACCGAACTTGACTCTTGTCAAAGATTTGGTCTGTGCAAAAAGCTGAGTAAGAAGTTCTGACTTGGAAAATTCTAAGCAGTAGACTTAGACCTAAGTTTGGTTAAGTCCTAATGTAATCCAATCATGACATATGTCTGCTGGGAATTCCCAATGCTAAACGCCGGGGCGTGCTATTTGATGTGGACGACAATAATTATTAGACTTACGGTCAACACACAGTACACTACGCAGGGACACTTTGCTACAAAACCGTTTTAAGTCTTTGATTTGATCAGAGTTCTGTGTAGCTTGTCTAGCACTTGCTGGTGTAGTCCGTGCCTGGAGAAATGACACAGACGATCGACTGTGATTGGGAGGGGGAAGTACAGCACCGGTCACTGTTTGCTTACCAGTAATTATCGTCATGCGTGTCAAATAGCACGATCGCTTAATGCCTATCTTTTTTACATAAGCACTAGTGGTTGACTTCGGTCTTAGTCCGAACAGAGGTCAAGTTTGGTCTGAGCGTTGTATAACATGTTGATGCATTTCAAGTACAAAAAATATGAAAAGGACGTGAAATAAATAATAAACAAATCATACCTCCTGTACAAACCTGTAGCGTCTTCAGAATATTTAATAGCATTGCCTATAGTAAAAAAAAGAACCACTTTAGAGGTGTGCGCATATGTTTTAATTATGTCAACTTCTAACTGACACTTGTAAAAGTTGACTAACTGTTTAAACAAATATGGCGATGTCTCTTCCATCACCGTTTCATCAGTCACTCACTGGCATCTACTTACTCCATAAAACAGCACCTTATTTTTCCACGATCATTATTATCGACAATATCGTTTAATTTTGTAAACGTTTGAACAAAACAGTAGGTACATCTGGCAAACGGTATACTAGAATTAGTAGATTGACAGCTAGGCCTGTCTGCGTTGTGCATGCGGCCTATGCATACACCCATAGATCAGACGCATGTCGTAGCTCGATGCCATTACATGGTGTCAGAAGTTAAAAATAATACTAAGATTATCGTTCGCATTCAACTGAGTGCACGATAAATAAATGATACGAACATGGCAGCACCAGCAACCTACTGCAAATTACTGCACCCATTTCGAGACATGGAGGATAACTGGAGAAGATTTCGAGGATAGTGAGAAAACTTCGTCGTCGCTGCTGAGTTAGCCAATGCTACGCCAGAAAAGAATGCAGCCGTATTCTTGACATGCATTGGCGCAGAAGCATATGATATCTACAGGTTTATGCATTTCACAACTGACGACGATCGAAAGAAAATCAATCCGATAGTGCACATACGTGCACAGTTTCGTATTGTTTTGCATCGGTGCAGTTAATGAAACGTATTGATGTTACCTGTTTAACAAACGTGTACAAGAAACGGGCAAGTACTTCAATGTTTTTTTTGGAGAAATACGTCATCTCGCGAAGAACTGTCATCTTGAAGGTGTTGAAGAGTCAATGTTGTGTGACTGAAGAAACCCTTAAAAGAAATAAAACTATCCCCAACTTTTTTCTGACTGAAAGTAACTATAACAAATGGTCAGTAGTTTGGCAAAAGCCGCATCAAACCCTGCCCCTTTGCTATGGGGATGGGAAGTTGGGACGCCCGTCTAACAATGTTTTCTTGGGTCCCCAGGAGTTTCCACCCAAAATTGGATGTCAATCCATTCAGCCATTTTTGCACATCTTTCCCTGTGACAAACACCAGGATCATCGATCGCAATAGTCTGTCTCGTGCATTAGATGCAACCTAAGAATTGAGAATAGCACCAAACCTTGAGCAGACAGTTAGTTACTCGAACCACTTTTTATTACTGGCAGCTACATGAGCACAGACATTAATCTAGGGTGTTCATTCATGTGTTCATTCATCGTCAGGCTGGCAGCTATGGTACGCTGCAGAGTGGTGTTACTTGTTGAATGCGGTTTCAATGTACCGCCAGCCAAAGCAGCAACCATCCTTTGTTTTGATGTCCCGCGATGGAATTAATTGTCTTGTCTTACTGTGAGTTTTCAGTGCACATTGAAATTTCAAAGTTGCATCTCGTGTCATAAAGTGAGTTGACCGAATCTGTGACGCTGATATTTTTGTTAGCTGTAACTTCCCCATGTCTGTCACTGATTTGTTAGTGTAGACGGCAGAATATTTATTAACGCTGGTCTTGTGGGTAACTTAAAGAATGCACTGAATGCTGGTCCCATGGCTATATGATATTTTCCGGATCCTAAAATACCATGGTACAACCATGGTAAAATTGCCATGGTCGCACCTCGAGTCACCTATAATCATGCAACTATGGTTATGATGGTTTTACCATGGTAAAATTACCATGGTACGACCATGGTCCTGTGTTAATTAAGTAGGGCTTAATTGTACAACCATGGTTACCATGGTAAAATTAACACAGGACTATGGTGTACCATGGTAACCATGGTTGTACGGTTAAGCCTTATATGTGACTCAAGTGGCGACCGTGGTAATCTTACTGTCTACACCATGTCCAGGAAAAAGGAACAGTGTTTCAGGCATAACTTTGACAAACACGAATATGTAGTTGTAATTTTTACATGGAATGTCATTAAGGTAATGCGAAACCAAACTTAGACAACAAATGTCCGCCACTGATGCAAAGCTGCAGCAATGATGGTGTGATCCAGCTTGGCCCACTCGGTTCTGATGTGATGTTTGAGGTCGTTGAGATCAGTGTTGCTTATTTTGTACACTTTATTTTGCAGTATGCTCCACACATTGTAGTCATACGGGTTTAAATCTGGCGAATTTGGATGCCACAGTAGCACCTAGATAAACTCTGGTATTTCTCTTTCCAGTAACTCTATGGTAGCGCGAGCTTGATGTGCTGGCACACTTTCCAGCTGGAAAATGTACATTCAGTAGAAATACACCAGATATCCAGTAACTACATGTTGCACAGAACAGTGTAGGGTAGTAATATGCTCCCCGTCAACTTTGACACGGGGTTCCTAGACCATTCTCGTGAAAAGGGCATTTTCATGACGTCAAACTTATACGTCGTCATTACATAGTGTTGTGCAAGTAGTGGTGGGGCTTTTTTTATAATTTTTCAGTAACCTTAAATGTCAAGACGAATTGTACCAGAAATTATGAAAATTTGTTGAACTTTGTTAAAGATATGCCTAAAATTTTATTGGTTCCATTCCATTTTTTCTGGACATGGTGTATATACAAGGGAGTTCGTGTGTCTGTTTGTATGTATGTGTGTCAGCTTACAACTCGGGAATGGGAGGAGCAATTGTCTGCAAATATTCAGGGTAGCTCTGGCATACCCCGGGGATATTTTTAGGTGCAAAACAGTTGAGGTAATGGTCTTGGGTAGGCGGGTAAAAAGCAGAACGGGTCTGCCTGCGTAGTGCCCTACTGGGCGGGCAGAATGGCTCGTATGTATGTATGTATATATATATGTATATTTTAAAATGTGACTACTCCAAAGTACTATGGTATGACCGGGTTATTTCGGGATCTGGAAAGTATCATATAGACGGTACCAGTTTCTGGATGCTTGGGAAGTGTACTTTGAGATAGTAGCAGGTCGTACACAATACAACCCTGGTTCTGTTAATTTTACACAACGAGAAATTGTCAGCACATTGATATGTCACATGTTGGTGTACAGTACGTTTTGTAAAACACTGCTCTTACACAGCTTGTCACAAAGTACAATCGGGCATTGCATTTTAGAGTATTGCAGTTGATGAATCATATTTGTCGTTTGTGAAATGAAAATTACTTACTTATCTGAGAACACGTTGAATTGTAATTAGACAGTACTACATACTTACAGCTTATTGTTACGATACATTGCAATGCATCTATATAAAAATATGCTTCGTTACCACTTGTATTTGCAGGATGGTAATATTTTTCACTCATGTCTGTCTGCGTGTCTGGGCTGTAACTTTTTTATGCTTGGTTATCAAGGTCATAGATTCAAAGTCAAGGTCACAGCAGCAATAAAACTGAAAATCCCAGAGAAAAGGCAATGTTTGATTTTGAATGAAGACAAATGAATTGACGCTATGTGATATGATGTGCTTATTACTGTTGCCAGTTCATTGATTTTAATGCTGTTGAAATATTAGTATACTTACAGTGAAAGGGACGGGATGTATTTCACTAGTATGTATAGTAAATAGAAACTTTTTATTCTAATGGATCAGCTTTTTCCCATTCCCTTTCCCAACAGAAACAAGTTGACAAAGTAATTTGGTGATAGTTGCATCAAATCTTCCCTCACTGTCGGGGAATCAGGACCTTGTCTAATACAATGTGCCTTGGGTCTTTCAAGATTATCCAGCCCAAACAGGATCGTGATCCGGTCAGTCAGCCGTTCCTGTGTAGTCACTGGATGAATTTCTCCCAACCTTTTCCATCGCTGTAGGGGGATCGCAACCCCCGTCTAACACAATGTTCTCTAGGTCCCCATGAGTCCTCATCCCAAGCAAGATGTCGATCCGTTGAACCGTGTTTGCATAGCAAAGCCGCGTGAGAGACAGAGTGACAGACGCCGGGATCGCAATAATCCGCTAATGATAGAATGTTGCCGTGCATGTAGACAGACATAAATAGGCCTATGGGCGTGGTGTCGGTGCTTGTAGTGCTTTACTGCTGCACTGTGTTCGCTGTGGGTGGGCGACGGGCGTGCGTCAGTAACAGGTAGACGTGAGGGCGGCTGGGGGGGACGTCCTTGGATCAAAGTGGCCAGGACACCACCCAGTTCGACGTGCACGCGTGCAGTTTGGCATTACCTGTGAATCTGTGACTGGCCGCTCCCTCGAGTACCGTTGTATATTGCCCTAGCATCCTAACGTTGTGCGTGGTCCGCAGATGGGAAAGAAGTATGGATTAGCATTAGCAGCAACAGATGAGGAGGCAGTCGTTGGGAGAAAGTAGGGGAGGGGTACGTGAAGTGCTCTTTGTGGATTACTGAAGCCCTGTGATTAGTCTAGATTATGTAAAGTAAAGTAAACGGGATCTAGCAGTTCGTGAACTCACCTCACCGCTACGGGAAATCACATACCATTTTTATGCAGCAGTTGCTGGATATTAACTGTTAGTGACACTGACTAGCAGTGACATTCTCAGCCCGTTAAGTAAGTGTTTGTTTATATTATTATTCGCTCGATGAATCTGAAGCAACTTATGTGATGTGCAGAAAACAGAATACAGAATAGATGTAGTTGATTGCAGCTGGTATTGCTGTGTTGCAGATAGTTGGAGTGGATGTGACAAGTTGGTATAGAAGCATTGCTGAAATGTCTCCAGTCATGGATTGTAATATCAAAGAGGAAGAGAATATTAACAGCAAGTTGCTGTTAGTTCCAGTTTCTCCATTGAATGACGTTGACATTGCTGACACGGTTGTGTGCCCACCGACGCCCATTGACAGTCAATTCAGCAGCAGTTTTCCTCTCTCATTGCCACAAGACATGCAACATGTTGCAGCAGATGATGCAAAGGTCGACTCACTGACGGTGGGCTGTTTTGCGGATCTACAGCTCGACAAGTTTGCCGGAGACAATGATTTGACAAGTCTTGATTGGTTACAGGACATTAATCTGCTGCAAAACATCTCGCAAGATGGACAGCAGGGCTTCAGTCTCTCACATAATGGTGCACAAAAAGAGAACATATTGACGTCACCTTACCATCCCAAGTCCAATCCTTGTGGTAAACCGCCGTATTCATTCAGCGTTCTTATCTTTATGGCAATTGAGTCTTCACCTTACCGACGGTTGCCTGTGAAAGGTATCTATAAGTGGATTGCTGAAAAGTTTCCATTCTACAGTCGAGCACCGGTCGGATGGCACAATTCAGTGCGACATAATCTGTCACTCAACAAGTGCTTCCGTAAAGTGGAAAAGGTAGAGAGTTTTGTCTTGCTGCTGTATGTTAGTTGTTACCCATGTGATATGTTTTCATTATTGTTTTTGTCGTTGTATGTGAATTAATAAAAAAATATTTAGAAAACTTTTCGATATTTTTGGTGAAAGTTTAAAGTATTAATTTTATGTAGAAGTAAAAATTTGATTACATTTTGGGGATGCTTTGTGTACAATCAGTCACTCGTTATGATTGCCATCACTTAGTTCAAGGATGCCTGTTATTGCACCACTGTGTTTTATTGACATTTGCTAGGTTTTCACAAGAAATCTACCATATATCCAACAGTTTCTATTAGAGCTGCGGATATGAACGATTAATTTAATCGTTAACTATTAAAAATTAATAGTTATTAAAATTATTTTTGAAGATTAATCGATCTGTTACTTACTTACTTCGCAGTTCAGCTCCGCCGGTTAAATAGTAAACAAAAGACGTTCTTCACTCGATCCCCATGCTGATTAACGATTAATTAATCTTAATTTTCAAAAAGTTAACTATTAAAATTGTTTTAATCGTTACCAGCCCTAGTTTCTATATGTATGATAGAAAATATGTCCTTGATTATTTTGTTTAATAATATCTTACTGCTGTGTTTCTGATGTTTTAGGTGCATGGTAAAGGGTCTTCATGGTGTGTTGATCCCCTGTTTCGTCCTAATCTTCTCCAGGCAATTAGGCGGACTCCTTACTTTCCATTTCAGCAGATCCAGATGACTTCCGTGGCTGCAGCCGAGGCACTGGCAGCTGACACTCTCGCATTCATGTAAGGATTTACTTTCAGCCTTATTATGCATGTGTTTAATTCATTTAACTTGTTACAGAGCAGGATATTGGTACATGTATATCCAGTTAGTCAGTGATTTCTGTCACGAGTAGGTAGAAGCAGTCGGCATAATATATATTTTCCTGCATGCCAGCTATGCTGTGAGCAGGTACTGCTTTTGGTGGTGTCTGTGCGTCTGTCTGTCCACAGAAAATTTAGAAAACTACTGGTCCGAAATTAATGTTACTTGAACTTGGCAGGAATATGTCCGGTGGTGAATGTTAGAAGTGGTTGGAAGTTGATGACATTTGACCTTGGCCTTGATCTTTGACCATGAGAGCTATCATCGTATTTTTTCACTTGTAACAGCCACACATATGTCATACATTATAAAAACTTTTGACTGTCACAGGTGACTGTAAACTAAAGCTATTGTCGTGATAGGCTTCCGCTTCTCGCCTTCCCTTGCTTACTGTACTATTTTTATCATAATGTCCAGTGATGTCATTGATTTGCCTATGTGTGCGTGCCTCTGCGTACCAGTCACTGATTGTACCTGTGTACGCATAGGCTGCACTGCCACAGCCCGTCGTGTTGCTGCTGAGCCAATCCAGTTTTCTGGCCGTGTTGACCTGGTTTCACCTGTTTGCTACCATATGGTTAGAAGTCACGTGACCGCTGCTGTATTCAAACTCGGGCGCACTTTTACGACACTTTCAAGTCAGATTTTGTTGAAAAAAAAGATCGACAGTGCTGTGAATCTTGAAATGTGCCGTGTTTCATGATGTTATTATCAGCAACACACCAATAAGTATGAAAATGGGAGCCGAATGCTGTGTGATGACACTAAAGACTTACAGTACCATTCCGGCACGTCCGAAAATAGTGCCAACTGATGTGTTGATGTTGTTGCACCAGTTGATCAAACCCGTGGGCGAAGCAGTCCTTGATGTCGCATTTAGAGGGCCATGACAGAGCTGAGGCGAAGAAGACACAATATAATGTAGTAAATCAATTGAATTTTGTTATACTGTTATATTTCTTGATGCAGGGATCTGACTGATGATGAGTATAAGACATCTGCTAAACTATCTGCACGTAAGTTCGATTTTTCATGTCTGTCTGTTGTGAATTTTAATTAATTATTGACAGCCATGTAATTGGTATAGTTGTTATATGCAGTGTTGATTTGCTACTTTGCCAGTCTAACTCCATCCAGTAATACCATCATATGTATTTTTGTTAATTGCTTAACTGTGATTGATTGGAATGTATTTCATTTCTTGTTAGCAAGTCTTGAGCAAATCATAGGCATTTAATTTCATTTTGTAGATTTGTTTCCATTACGCAGCCATCATCGACAGTGCACTAGTGCTTGACTGCATGTAATGCAATGCATGCTTTTGCTGTCACAATTCCATCCATCTGTCCATCCTTCTGTCTGTCAAATGCGTGCATTGTGATGAAACGAAAAACGTGTCTGCCAGTATGCAAATTCATTAATAGGCACTGGCATACAAGGTTTTTATTGGTACCAAAATTGTTGATCTTGAGTGGCGTTATGTCCCATTATGAAGCACTGTTGTTTGCATGCAGTTATGGTGTTGCCATATGGTATTGTTTACAATATACACGGTTTATTTTATAATTTACAAATGCACTCGCCAGTTGGCAACAGTATAATGGACCTGGCACGTAAGACTACAAATACTTAAAAAGTCAGTGAAAAGGAAACTGGAAGTCTGCTCAGGCAGTCATCTCTTCCCTCGTTATTATACAGAAGTTTCACGCTCTTTCTGATAAGCTAAGCTCCTTGTAACTGATACTGCACATGTAGTTGGCATACTGCCCACATCATTCATACTGTAGTGTTTGTTTATTTTTGAGAAGAACTGCTAGTCATGATAGCATATGGTGCGTTGAACAGACTGTTGATAACGAGGCAATAGACCAGTTGAGCCAGCAAGCCTTTGTCAAAGCTAAAGGACAACACTTTGAACACTCGCTGTTTATGATATCTTGCATTGTGTGGACAGCTGAAATGTTTTAAACAACTTTAATTATCAGTGAACACCATAAGAAACTCCATTGTTGAACTTGCTGCAGTAGACCAGTGCGCACTGTTTTGTAGGAGTTATGTTCTATGAGACACGGTATAGTATTACCACAGCAATAACTTGTGTAATACAGTGTCTGTGAGAAGCAATCATATGGGAAAATAATGTCAGTTATTTTGCCAGTTAGTGTAGTGATTTGCTTATATAGCTGTGTTGTGTATGGAACATTAGGCTCAGCTGATATGGATGTAGCTGCCACTCTGGCTTCTCTGGGCAATGCTCGTTCATCAGCCACATTGTCTGAGCGTGAACGAAAGTTACTTAAAATACGGTATCGACAGTTTTTGAATTTTTGTATGTAGTG
>Ga0126335_1002634_pt1 | contig 10843 bp, 6 predicted proteins | sample OlaspJWI45metaG_FD_108409 | JGI IMG/M metagenome (GOLD analysis project Ga0126335, IMG submission 108409) | Marine gutless worms symbiont microbial communities from Oahu, Hawaii - Olavius sp. 1 OAHU.JWI-45 metaG | ecosystem: Host-associated > Annelida > Digestive system > Unclassified | place... | reverse complement strand
TTGGTCTTCATCCCGGGACCTTGAAATATGGAAACAGATGCTCTGAAGAGGTACACTCACACTAAAAATGAAGCTGCTAGGTCAAGGCATTCAAAAATTAAAGCCAAAATTGAAAAAAAATATCTAAATAGCTCTCACGGTCAAGGAACAAAGTCAAATTTACAACCATTTTTAACACTCACCTTAGGCCTAGCACTTTTTCCTATCAAGTTAGGCCTACATTAAATTGTGATCGGTAGATTTATAGAGATTTTGTTCTACAGTCAGACGGACACACAAACTCACACAAACAGACACTATATAGGAGGTACCGGAAGAAACAGTAGCTACGTCAACTGACCTGACACGTTGCGGCTCTTTTCTGCTATGTGGCCACGGCAGACCTGCCTCATGGTAACCTTTCTGCCACGCAGCACACAATTTGTTACCCATCGATGCTGTCAATCTCTTCTACGAGTGGCAGCTTCTATACTAACAGCAGACTCGCACTTGTCGACCTACAGCGAATAGTTAGATGACTGTTATTTCCCACACAGACAAGTGGGCATGTAGATAAGCACATTTCTGGGCGACTAAAAGCACCAGTTGCTAGGCGCTGTCACGCCGCTGTTTTTCAAAGTCAAACATAATAGGCCTACGCAACTTCAATAATCGGCAGTATACTCGAGAAGGCTGTTAGAGTTGCGTAGATGCAGCGGTAGGTTATTCCAAATGGACAAGTCGTATTTTCATCAAGAACAGAACAAAAGCACCGCAGGCTCAACATATTCCCGCCTCGAAGTATGAAGCCCGTGGCTCCATCTGGGGAGGAATAAAAGTTGCTGTATCATTCACCGTCATTCGCCATACGACCAAAAACCTTGAAGTTTTGGGTAATGCTTTAGTTACAGTCTTTCTGGTACTGTACTGTGAGCGTATATGCATGCAAAATGTCGCCATGGGGATTATTTTGAAAATTTGCATCGAAATCGAAAACGGCAGCAAAAAGGCGAGATAAGCTTAAGTCAGCGACTGATATCGCTCCCTAGAATTATCCAAGTGACCCCGCCTCTTTGAAAAGGGAAACGAAAACATGCTTCGTGCGGCTGTATAGGCGACGCTATGTTTAGACATCAACGTAAGCTGCTTCTGTAAACTCTCAGCCATATTCTTCTGTTTTTCTCCAAGAGCTCGCAGTACGTCGTAGCATTTTTGTTTTTGTCAACTTTTACACCCGTCTCTCTCCTGTAATGTCAACTGGCCGCGTATAAGTAAGCTAAAATAAGTAAGTAAGTACTCCGTTTATTGTTTCGACAGACAACTTCACCAAGAATTGCCTCTACAAAGGGAAATATGCTACACATAAAAACGCATAATATACAACAAATACAAAACAAAAAAACATAAAATACAAAAAAAACATAATATATCGTAAAAGCGAAACAATGTGATTGGACCAAGAACAACCAACAGTCAGTCAGTGCATTAACGCTGTTATCTTATATCGTATCGCACTGTGGGCGTATGCCAGCCTCCCGTTCACTTCCTGTTTGCTGAACTACGAAGCTAACAAAGAAGCAGATTGTAATACTTACGAGCACAATTCATCTACTTTCAGAACGCCTACTGCAATCCGTAGCGTATACAGAACAACTTTCACGCCTCTAGGTCGACTGCTTTGACCTCCGTGAATGCTGTAGAATACGTTGTAAGCTCATACAAAATACAACGACAGATTTGCATCTTCTTTGCCCCGACCGAACAACTTATTCCTGAGCACATGTTTTCTATCGCTGTTCGTCTCGGGACATAACAGCGTTCCCGCGCGCCGGCCTCAACGCCACATACTCGGTCTACGGAGACCGGTCGGTCGCTTCTACAGCAGAGGTTACTTCTTAGCGCCGGGCGGAGCCGAGAAAATGGCAGATGGATGGACGGACGAGTGCGATGGGCGACGAAAACGCCAAAAAGAGGTCACGCCGGCAACGCAACATCAGCAGCCGTCAATTGTTAACCCTATTTGCATGACACTTGGAACTATCATGTTTGATCATCAATGCACCAAAATGGCATTACCGTAACCCATGCTGACCCCATTAATGAAACATTTCTAGCTCTATCCCTCACGTGGAGCACAAATGATACAAATACAGTGACTACAAAACCGCAAAAACGACAAACTTCCGTGAAGTCAGTTCGTGAAAGAGAGAGGAAAAGACTTGACTAAAAAGCGAAAAGAAAGTATATACCCCACTACACCAAACATGACAAGCCAGTAAGCTTATACAAATTATCACACATCCTCATACAGAGGCGGCTCCACTCCTCGGGTCTCGTGGCAAACCCCGACAGATGGTATTGAAGTTTTTACCGCGTTTAATAGACTTTTGCGACTCTGCAAGTCTCCAGACAGCGACTACCTAATACTGTAGTAATGTTTCGTTATTCAGGACACTTAATAAGACGCCGAAGTAACTACGCGAAGGTCGCATTGAATGAGTGCAAAGTTACTATAGGTTACAATGGGTGAAATTTTCCGCCACGCTGTGTCTCCCTCCCTGTATAAGGAAATGGAAATCCCTATCTAACACACCGTGCCTTGGGTCCCCAACGGTTCGAACAGAAACTCGATCTGTTTAGTGGTTTTTGCACAGCGCAGCCGCGTGGTAGACAAACGAACAGACAGACGGACTGGCTAACTGACACACTACGCAACTGGATCGCCAGTCGCAATAGGCCGCATATTGTATAGTGTACATTCGATGCGGCGTTAAAAATGTCTGACTGACTGCAGCAGTTTCCCAAATCTTCGACTCAGCTCTGATGTGTCCGCGCAGTGAGGGGTTAACAAACCTGAACAGGGTTCGTCCGTCCGTTATGCAAGCAGCGCCGAGTGAGTGGGTCTGGATCGTCGACGTCGTTGCGGGCTGGTGGCACATGATCCATCGCATGCCACCATCTTGCAACCAGCGAGAGAGAAAGAGCGCACGAGCGAGAACGTTCATTCGTTCATCAGTTGTCGGCCGGTCGACTGCAGCGGCTGCAAACAGGTCCTAATGTAGAGAAACGAAGAAAAACCGGTCGGCCACGACGTACTGAGAGCTCTGCACAGCGCACATGACATGGTGCAGACACACGGACAGACGGGCTATGTTGTCGAGGCAGAGGCGTGGCCGCCGTCTGCCCCGCTACGACCGACTCTCATTCAACATCGATCGACAGAGACTGCGACGCCGACCGACCGCATGTGCACAGCTGCCGAGTGGCGGCGATTGTTGCTGTTGCTGGCCTGGACGTAAGGTCGATTAACGACCAGCAGGCAGCCACGGCAGCAGCAGCAGCAGCACCAAGGTACCTCCAGTGACGTCACTGCAGCGATATTGGACAGTGCCTGAGCTCGGCTGAGCCGTGCAGACCCGCTCCGAAATGATACAGAGTGCAGCATCTGTCATCAGTCATCAGTATCAACACCACGGAATTACAATCAGTCAATTGCTTGCAAGTTTTTGGCTGTTATCTAAAGTGCCGTAGATTAAGCAAGTCCGTCTTTCTCTTTGTTAGGTTTGCTGTAAAATTGTCATACATTGTTTGCGTCTGTGTGTCTGCGTATCTGTCTGTTAACCAGGGTGTCACATATCGTAACCGTTGCAATCTTGCATAATGAACCATACTGACCAACACTGATCACTGACCAAATGAGTATCAGAAGTGACAACCTTGACCTACGTAAGCCAGTTGAGCGTCATTGCCCGATGCGTCGCTTGTTATTTAACTGACGTTTCAGGTCCAGTAATAGAAATTTAGTCTGTGTGCTACGGAGACAGAGAAGGTTTGAAGTCATCCAGTCAGCAGTGGTAGTGAAAGCAGTTTATAAAAGAGAGATGTTCTCGCTAAACTAATCCGACTGGAAAGATGCGGATATTCCGGTCCCATTCGAAATGCCGGCAGCGTGATGTTTGACATGACCTTAACACTAGCGCGTACGACTATAACAGGCATAGCAGAGTGAGCTGTTAGGTAGTTCGTGGGCGGACAAGTGAGTTGAAGTGTCTAGACTGAGTGATGGGGTGTAAGATCAGTGGCGCCGTTGATTGATGCAGCAGCAGGTGCGCTTGCATCATTGTAGAAATGACGATAACTTATCTATTACTTCACGCTCGATCATAATAAGTGGCATCAGCACAGCTTTCTGCTGACTCTTTGATTGTTTGGCAATGTGTCATAAATATGCAAGTATTGATACAAAATTTCGCGAAAATCAGCGAAAGCGAATTTTAGCTGAAAAATATTTCGCAATTTCGCCTAGGCATTCGCCAGAAGGAGCCATTTCACGGACAAGTTATCTTGCTGAGCTGTTCAGTAACGCTGTTGCTTAGTAGCCTGATTCTTTTTGTCACATACTATATGGAACAACGAAGTGTAGTCTACATACCGTATGCGTGTTAGCTTAGTCAACTCGGCAAACCTAACCTTGCCCCTAGTCCTAGGCCCCAACCCTGAACTTAACCTTAACCCTAACGAGCTCCAACTACTTCACTTGGGGATGAGTTGACTTGGGGACGAGTTGACTGCCACTCTGCGTGGGTTTTTGAGCAGTCGACAGTCGCTGGAATGATACGCTAATATTGTTTTTGGCTTAGTGTTGGGGTAAGGGTTAAGTTAGTGATAAAAAATTTAATTGCCATGAAATATGCATGACTACACTGCAGTGATATTTTAGTAACTATAACTAAATAAAATAAAAATGATTGCTCTGAAAACTAACTAAAACTAAAATGATTTTATAACTAAAATATCACTGCTACACTGTCTCGTTCCGCCGTTCCGTTCCGTATGACGGTCGGTATGGAAACGAAATCGCGAAGTTATTGGACAGCAGTACGAGTTCACTAAAATATCACTGGCTTAGTCTTAACCGACATAGATAGAGGCTAACTATAGGCTGCTACTCATAACTATCTAACGTAACACGGTATCACAGCTAGTTACAGACGATACGAATTCTGTTTTACGCCTACTGACGTTGACAACGTACAGTGTATAGGCCTAGCGTACCGCTACGTCAGTGAGAAAATGAAGTATAAACACTACTGTGCTACAGTGAAAATGTCTGTCTGTGTAGATCGTGCGACGAAATGTGACAAATGGCTAAAATAATTTGGCGAAGGCCGTGTCGAATCCGTGGGAAAATCGGGACCCCCGTGTAATACGATGTTTTTTGGCCCCACAGTAGTCTTTACCACAAACAGGACCTCGATCCGTGCAGCCGTTTTTATGGCACAGGTTCGTTAGGGACAGACTTTCAGGCAGACAGACTTACAAGACACTGACACCGCGCTACAGGATCATCGGTCGCAAGAGGCCGTACGTATCTCATGCGTTCGATGCGGCCTCATATTGTGCTCTGCGCCGTGCACTTGTACAGTAGCGTCATAAGGACGCAGAAAGTTGTGACGTCATTCGCGGGATTCCGTGACGTCAGTGAAGAGTGACATCTGTGATACGGGTCTGTTGACGTCATACGCTGCTGCTGCTGACGCTGACGATGACGTATTATTGTCGTCGTCAATCGTCATCATCATGTAAGGCGACTCCTGTCCAAGTGGTTTGTCCGGCTCTACCTCTCCACGCCGTCTGAAGCTGTGACATCAAAACCCAAGATGTAACGTACGCAATTAGTATCGAAATTTGTTGAGGTTAGTGACCTTCGACCTTGACATTTTTCCTGACAAAATACCGCGAAGTTTTGGATATGCGCGCGGCCTGGTCGCTGGGCAGTGTAAGCGCACGTAGATAGAAATAAAGAATAACACAACAAAGTACCACTGACGATATAGGCTATAATAACGTTATTGAACTTTTGAAACTAGTTAGCTGGATTACAGAGAAAAATCTACATAGAAATCTTACAACAGCAAGAACACGAATATTAGATCGTTGTAGCCAATGTAGACCTATTGACTTGACTAATTAATATTCAAAGAGACGTTTTACTTCGTTGTTATTTCAGCAATAGCTACTATTGGCTCATAGTGAACAGATAGGTACTGGCTACAACCAGCAGCGAACGCATTTGAAGAGAATTGGTCCCTGGCACTCGTAGTTGTCACATCTGACGTAGAGGAATATGAGCGCTGCTATCAGAGCAGTGCCTCCAATACTGCTCCAGAGAATTATCTGCACGCGTCTGAAACCGTCAGAGCACAGGTTGGTTACATTGATGTAGTTGCTACTGGCAGTGCTCTTATAGTGCAAAAACTGAAACATCGAGACTGGCTCTACTAGATTTGTCGCAATTTACCGAGTTATAGAGACACGCAGTAATAGATAATAAAGTCATTTTATTACCGTGGCAGTGCTGGAAGGAAAAATAATTGGAAACAAAACGCAACACAGGAAACCGGACAAATTTTAACAGTACGTCACAGCAGCAATAACATTAAAACATCTTTTTCCAGGTAGAATTGGACGGATAACACAGAGGTGAACTAAGCTGAAAACCCACAGTGAGCTTAACGACAAGTATACAAAAAGAGAAACTCCTTCAGGAATGTTAATGATGGAGTTGACTGCCTGGTTGACTAAAACGATCACAAAATAATGTCTTCGGCTGTCATCTAACAATAATCACTTTGCTTTGAAGTAGTCCAAACTAACCTATTGTTTCCTTTGTTTGCTTTTTGTATTTGTTTTTTTTCAAATTCTTAATTTGTGAACAACAAAAAGCGACATAAATGATAATAGTTACACTCCACGACAGTCACAGAGTCGTCAAGATTGTGCGGTGCACGTGTTTCGGGATAAAACTATACAGATCTGAAAGCAATCGAGTGTGACGCGGAGAACTTACGACGTGACGGCGTTCTTCGGTTCGCAGCATGTGCCTTGTTTGTCAACAATACAACATTTCGTCTTCAAGGAATCCTCGTCGCAGTAGTACACGTTCACCTCGTACTCCGGCACCGTTTCGTCTATCAGACATTTTTTTCGTTCACCGTCTGTGCCAAAAGCGACATTCCAATTTTTTGGTCGTTTTACCAGTCGGCTTCGATGGGCATTTGCGTCTTCTGTCGGCCTTTCTTGTTAAACTGACTTTGCGTGCACATGAAATGTCTTTATTTCTTACTTAATATTACGTACACCAATTAATTATATACAACAAAGAAAGTTTACGAGAATATTGGACGGATAACATAGAGGTGGACTAAGCTGAAAACCCACAGTACATGGCGAAAAAATATGCAGCCGATAATGTAAAAATTAACTATCCAGGTTCGACGAATTTAATACACCAGTTGTCTGGTATTTGGAACCAGTCACGAAATTGTTGGCAACTATTGGCACTGAGCTCCCATAGATATGTTAACTTTTGTTTTGGCTACAAAAGTGTAGTGATAATGCCCAATTATTCTCTCCCGGTGGAAGAGCTGGGTGATTATTATTTTCTTTTTTTCTCTCATTTTCTTTATGATGTTTTGCGTAATCAAATGAAGTAAATGACTTACAGACTAGCAGGAACACGAACAAGAGTGAAACAAACGATAACAGCGACGCTGCCATCACACCATTCGGCATTCCACTACGTAAGAAACAAGTTCAAACAACTATAGAGACTAAATCAGTTGTGGACACTGGCAGACTCTCATGTCTCAGACACTCAGTAGCCAATCGATTTGGACCGCCGGCACGCTACATTATTGTTGCAGCATTCGAAATCCATCGCAGTTAGCGTGACACTTCACGACGCCACATAATATGGAAGAGCTTGTTGCGTGTCTATACGAACAACAGAAATCTGCTGTGTCAGCCCTTCATTCCGTACGTGTAATACAAACAGGCATTGTAGGCTACCAGGCGCTGCACCGTATATGGCATTGGAGATCTGCCAGAAACTGCCTGTTTGTTATACTTGTAAACACAGTAGCCTACTCAATCGACTTTCAGACGACCATTGTGTGCCTGCATAACGTAGGCTACACGCATCGACGTGCGAAAACTTTATGCACCTTTTCAGGGAGGAGAGACTTATGCGTGTAGTCTATCCGGCATACAGGACCTGCTTTTATTAATTCGTGCCCAGTGCACTTCAGTCTTAAGACAACGTATGCGGGTTTACGAACACATAAGAGAAGATATGCCGCAGTTTAACGTGCAGTCAAAGTTACACTGTTGTTTTAAATTTAACTTTTAAGACGTTTTTATATACATTACATCTTAAATTTAAATCCACATTACGGCAGTAACTTCAGCAGCAGCGCGATCGTTCATCAGACGGCGACAGACAACGCAAAACCTAAGCTACCCGAAACAATGCATATGTGTGCATGCATCTTTTGCTTTTGTTGCAGTCGTGGGCGCAGTTTGCCGCAACGGCTTGGGGGGCTAGAGGGTTCATGGCGAGCTCCCAGCGAGGTCCAGCGGCAAAGCCTCTGGTGGGGGGTCAGGGGACGAAGCCCCCCGAAGCTGAAAGCCTTTTTAGGTATCAAATGTCAAAAATAAGGCGAAAAATCACCTCTTCGCAGTGTTTTGAGATAAAATTGAACGTGATTTTAACGACTAGCTATAGGCCTGTACGTCTGTACGCCCTATATAGGCCTACACAAACCTCACTGCAGATATTATGTTATAGCTACTGATAAGTTAGAGTTTTACAGATTAGGCCTAGTGTTATGCAGAAAGATGTTGTGTAGCCTACTAGTTAGCTACCATACATTCAACCACAGGACTTCTGCTGTTACATAGAAAGCCGACCGTTGCCCTTTTATGATAGATCTACTGGTACCGATTCAACTCATCGAAGCCCGCACACAAGTGACAAGTTCCTAATCCACAGCTTGAGAGAGTATAGGCCTATCCGTTTGTCTGCAGTACAGGCTATACAGCTATGCAATGTCAAAAACGTCTGAGCGCATTATGGCGTTAGGAGACTGCGAATGTCATGAATGCACTGTCACAAATCGTATAAACGTATACAAATTTACTGATACCGGTAGGCAAAACGTTGAAAACGCAAGCAGGTTTGTTGCAGAACGCTGCATCTTTCTGCCAGCTTCTTTGTGCAATTTCACACCACAAAAAAGCGAGAAAGCACGCAAGCGCAGCACCATAAATCTAAACCTTTTAAAGTCTAAATTTTTACTGGCACCTGGGCTCATGGGGGGACTTAGCCCCTGATAAACTCCGCCCACGGTTGCATTACATCTAGGGATTATCGTAGCAGCAAGCAAAAGCATGGCAGCACACTTTGTCTAAACAAAACTGAAGGCATACTCTCTGCCAAAGATCGTCAAATTACGGAAATTGACAGAAGTTTCAGGTTCATGTTTTGGTACCGGGACAAACTTATTTCCTTGCGACTACTTTCCTCCGTTTAACCATCCCTTATCGCCACTTTCACTTACAGTGCGCTTTTAAAACAGAGAAAATTCAATATTGCGTCAGTTTTTGATAGCATATAATAGAACAAGTTTACAACTCCGTAAGTCGAGATACTAGCAAAGTAAGATGAACTTAACTAAAGTTTGAAAAATAGCTATTCATTACAAGTAGGCTAGAGAGAAAAGGCAGCTCGCAGTCTTGCAATATGAAGTTAAAGTTTGTTTTTAAAATGTACGTGAGTTCTAAAATTATGCTAAATATGACATTTCATGATTGATAGAGTCTAAAACATCGCGGCTTCTTTTACGTTAAACAGTTTATAACGAAAACGCAAGGACAGCATGTTGAAAACGAACGAACCGTAACGCGAGGCTACTATAATTCGGCTATTAGCCAACTTTTAATCCCATTTGCATGTCATTTTGTCCCGCACTTCAGAAAGAAGAGTGACTTGAAAACAGGTAGTTGTAAACTTTGAAGTTTTCAGTTGGTTAAAATGTTTGTAACAGTCTCTGCTAATTTCACATTGAAGTTTTCTATATTCTTCGGTGCAAGCTGTTGTTTACGTACAAGAGGCGGAGAGGCGGGAGACTGCCTAGTCAGCTACGACTTGTCTTGCTATAATTAGAATCAAAGCAAGAACTGGTGACGTCATTTGCGAGATTCCGTGACAGCAGTGAAGAGTGACGTTTGAGAGACGGGTCTGCTGACGTCAATGGCGTCATACGCTGCTACTGCTGACGTGTTGCTGACATCATCGTCATCAAACGTTGTGTACGTAGACTCCTGTATCTCGGGCTTCAGCGTTTCCACTTCTTCACGGCATCTGTGACTAGAGACACAAATAACAAGTAACCGGAGTAATTTGGCGAAGGCCGCATCGAATGCGAGCAGTATTCCTATAGCACGTGCCGGTGATGCCATCTGGCGAATGAGTCGACAATTTCCTATGTGTATACTGCATGTACTATGGGCAAAATTTTCTCTACTCCTTCCCTCGCCGTAGGAGATCGGGACCCCCATCTAATACAATGTGCTTTGAGTCCCAAAGAGTGTCCACCCCAAACAAGACTTCGATCCGTTTAGCCATTTTTTGCACAGCGCAGGTGCGCGACAAAATGACAGGCTGATACACCAGCTACGTAATTATCGGTCGCAACAGGCCGCATAAAAAGTCAGAAAAATTCAAAATTGAAAAATGATATTAGAAGTGTATAAATTACTAAGTCATGGTCCAACACAAACTGAACTGAGATATGGTCAGTGTATCATTGTGCACAAACCAGCAGAGAACGTATTTGAAAAGCAGTGGTCCCTGGCACTCGTAGTTGTCGCTCTTCACGTACAGAAATACCAGAAGTGCAACTAGAACAACGCTTGCAATACTTCCCCAGACGATTGCCTGGTAACGCCTGTTGAAAGCAAGTAAGTGCAGTTTAATGTGTACGTGCAGATAGTTGAAACAAGATACTTAACTGTCGCTAAC
>Ga0126335_1002633_pt1 | contig 10843 bp, 8 predicted proteins | sample OlaspJWI45metaG_FD_108409 | JGI IMG/M metagenome (GOLD analysis project Ga0126335, IMG submission 108409) | Marine gutless worms symbiont microbial communities from Oahu, Hawaii - Olavius sp. 1 OAHU.JWI-45 metaG | ecosystem: Host-associated > Annelida > Digestive system > Unclassified | place... | reverse complement strand
GGTGGTAAGTGACTGCGCCGCTGCAGCTGGCCGCCACTGCAGTTAGCCTGTGTGGCCTATAGACTCTTTGCCCACGTATTCCACACATTCCGATAACAGACAGACAGAAAGACAGACATCACAACCGGGCTACACACTGCATCTTTTGCCTTTACAGGCGGTGGACGCAAAATAAGTTAAAACTTTCCTGACCTGGTGGCAGTGGGTCTAGACAGTGGCCCAATAACAACGCAACATCTGTCGAATTTTGACGCCAGTGAAGACACACTAACAGCCAGCGTCTGAGATTGACAAGTGTCCATCAACAGACTCATATCACGTAGTAGCAGACAGGTAGAGATGTCGACCACCACGTCACCATATACACCACCACGTGTGGTCGCCACAACAACCTCATCACTACTGGGCTCAATCACCTCAATGCCATCGTAGCATCGCTCTATCAGCGTCAGCCCATACCTACACAACACATAATAAAAGCTTAGACTAGAGGAAGACAAAAACCATTAATAAATTTAATTGGCTAAAGCACTAGTTAGAAGCCTGCCAAGTTAGCTCAGTTGGTAAAGTCACTGGGCAGTGCCTGCTAGCCCAGCCAGCTAGCCACTTGCAGGGCCCAGGTTCAGTCCTCGGCTTGGGCGAATAATTCTCAGTGAGCTGGGTTTAGCGGGCTTGCTATGAGATTAAATTCTCGGGCAGGTACAGATGGTCCGCCTGTGTCCAATGACAGGCCATTACACTCGGGCTTACTGGCACTTGGGTGTGATAGGTGTGGCCACATGGATAACAGATGGGACCACTATACTTCGTGTGTCAAAGCCCACCAGTCTGGGGCTCATTATGTTACACTGCCTAGCTAAGTAGGCATGTTGTATTAGTTGTGGCTCGGGCTGGTTGGGAATAAGTGTACAAGTGAGGACGAGTCCCACAGAAACCTGTGGCTACAAGCTGGGCACCTTAAAACTATACAGATACAAAGCCTCTCGCATTACTAACTACACATACACGCACTGTCACTAAACACAGTGACAGTAGCTGCGCTACACCTACTCATCACACTACTCATGCACACACACGTGGGCTGTGCATTGGGCCTAGCCATAGAGCCAGCCTCAGCACTGACCGTGGATACAATAAAGACCTAGCTAGTGCCACAGTCCCCACAAAGGAACAGAACAGAACAAAAAAACACTAGTTAGAAAGCTGAAATTGCCGAAACTGAAATTTAAAAACAGTAAAATGCCCAAAAATAGCCGGAAAGATAAAACTACAAGAAATAATGCCAATCATGTCATTTAACAACATTTTATCATGGTCTAAACAATGCAGTATGCTTGAAAAATAGAAAAAACTAAATATGCAAAATGCTGTTAAAATGTGGTGCAAATGTTGTGTGTGATGAGCCAGCAACGATCATATCAGTCTCTTAGAAACCAGAGTTTGATGAATAATGGCTCACTTCTCAGTGGCCTGGCTTTAACCACTTACCAACCTCAAAACTACCACACCTGCTACAAAGAGGATAACTGTGCAACTACAACTACTAGTAGCACAGTAGAGTGTGTTAGTTACTTGGACTCAAGTAGACACATGAGCTGTCTGTCCGCAGTCACGACTGGTGATACTACAACACAATGTTGTTGTTGTTGATGATGTTGTTGTAAGGCCGTATCATCAGTACTGCCTTTGTCTTCCACTTCCCCTGATCACATACACGCACAAAACTGTCTGGTTCGGCTTTGAACAACTTGACCACAAAGCAATTCAAAAGTTGCCACGTTTAGCTGAAAGGAAATGCTAGAGGCGAAAACAGGAAGATGCAAAAGGAAAAGTTGTCAGATTTAATGTACAGGCTTGTCCTGACCCTCTGCCCAGAAGTTCTGTCCATCAGGAATTTGTGCTTTGCAATCTCCATTTGCTAAATTCATAGATTAGAGCTGCAAATGTATGTATGTAATTTATATTATTCCAACAGACACACAAAATATCTAGAAAAAAGTAACAAAGCTGTGTTTCATTTGAAGGCAGACAACCCAAGGATGCATGTATTTTTTACATATGTGGTGCATGACCTTGACCCTGGTACAGTACTCAAACTTTACATCAAGAAGATATACTTGCACATCATGAACGAAGTTTCTTCATACTGATAATTCAAAAGTTTCAGCCTGTATAGAAAAGCATACAGACGTAGAGATGGCACTAAAACAATTACCATGCCACATTTGCAGGTGGTAATAAAAATATGCAACAGACCACTGAGATCATCTGTGTGGTCAGTCTGTGGCTGCACAGTGTGCAGTGCAAAGCGCCATTGTGGCAGAGGTCTATCTGTGATGTTATCACTGTTAGTGGTAACAGTGTTAGAGTCATAGTGAATCAGTGCTGAACAGCGACTCAATATCTGTGGAGACAGTAGACGACTGAATGTCACCAGACAGTTGTATTTCTCACCGAGCCTGCAACGCACATCAGCATATTCACCAGATTTACATTTATTCTGAGCTGGAGTGTTGGCTCACTTGGCACAGCATCGGATCAGTGACCAGTGGATGTGTGCACACGTCTTGGCCAGGTACTGCTGTGTGGTAACCTTGGGCAAGTTATTTACACCTACATGTCTCCACCATGAAACAGTATAATTCGGTACTGGTCTAACAGCTTGAATTAAACAGACACCCCACCCACGTGATGCACTAGCCCTGTAGCCATGGTCTCACAGTATCTGTATCCATGTCTACTGAAACGGATATCAGTGCCACCCAGTGTGGTATAAGTCTCGGGAAAGACTTTGTTTTTTCTTTTTTTATGCTCAATATAGAACACAGCTAAGTGAAAATGGGACCGAATTAAAACAGGGCCTCAGCGCCAGAGAAGCTGTAAGACTAGCTTTTCCCAGTTGAAAGTGAGGTCGGTGCAATCACTATTTTCGTTTCAGTACTGCATTTTGTGACACAAAACTTGGTGACACGGCTTAGTGAGAGCACACTAGTTGCAATGAACACAGTCGTTCCACATCTGGCACGGCTAGTACTGGGATGGGTGATATAACCAGCCATGAAGGTCTACTCAACCTGGACATCCCTTGATAGGTACACATAAGTACCAGTGAAGGCTGCAGAGTACACAGACACATCATGCAATGTAGCCCCATGTCCGTGAAATCACAATGTAAGCTACGGTCTGACTGAGAACCACTGAAAAATAACGGAGCAACAGCCATAGCTATGGGTAGTTTAGTGCCCACAGCCCAGACTACAACGTAGAATAGACTGGCTAGACATGACAACATACACCTACAGGGGCATAGTGGCTGATCCACGGATCATTCCATAAATATTGTAGTGATCCATGGATCAACTTTTTGCTCCCACTGGAGCACTCCAATTATTCTAGATCGATCCAAAACGTCGCCAGGCAGTGACGTCATCATGACGTTTGTTTACATTTTTTTACGTCCCAGTTACTGGTGATGACGGTTCTTGGATCCAAACAGAAGACAGCGACTATATTTACTACAGATTTCTCTGATTTTCAATAAACAGTGTAATAATCATCAACAAAATAATATTGTTATCTCTGTTGATAGCCGCTTTGTTTTAAATGGAGCGCTCCAGCTGGAGCAAAGCATTGCACTGACATTTGCAGCGCTCCACCGGGTCAATTGGAATGGTCCTTGTGGCTCAGTGTTTGTGCAACAGGCCCCAGATAACAAGCCACCCATCGGCACTGAAGCTCAGCTAGCATAAGTAGGTCAATGTAACTTAGTTTGAGGTCTGTGACCAGAGTTGGCCAATATGTCTTTGCATGCAAAATTAAAATGTCCGGGATTTATGGTTAGTGACACCCTGGTTAACAGACCGACACAATGACACAGTTAAAACGATGTATATGATAAAATCAGTTATAATAATAAACATCACTACTCACAGTTCTACGAGTTCTCGACTGCAGTGAGTAGCTGCAACACTAGACACTCCAATTAGTTTTGAGACAACATCATGGATGTGCTCCACGAGACTGGACAGTGGCCTAGTCACTGCCACTACCACCTGACACACAGTGACAGCCAGTCTGTCAGTGGCTTTAATACAACCAAAACAGTTCATTGTAATGTGCAGATCACCAAGAAGTCATCAGCAGAGGTGTGGCTGTTTGATTTTTGGCAGAGGATCTGCCGCCACCTGCCTTTGTCCCCATCCTGATCCCCATCACCCCCTATCATATCATGCAAAAATTACATGTCAAGTATTTGGGGGTATGCCCCAACCCCATATCACAAATATGATGAAAATAAACCCTTTATCATAATCTGTCGGTATGCCGAGTTTCAAGTGCAGATTTGGAGAAATAATACATGAGGAGAAGGAACCCTATGAATATTCTATGAACCTACGAAACCCTACATTCTTCTAATGCTACGAATTCCATACAGTAAAAGTGTTACTGTTGCAAACCTTTTATTCACGGAAAAATATAAGGTAGAGATGTACAGAAAAGGACAGATGTTCACACAGACATTAGTCATTTTGTTATTACCAGGATAATCTGATAACCCTAGAGCATTGACTCTACTGATGAAAATCAACTCCCCAGACAAATTAACTGAATATAGTTTAATACACACAAACAGAAGTGGACTCGCAACACATGGACGCAAATACAGACCGAGCTGGCACTGTGGGCAGCATTACTAGTAGAGAGTTGACTGATAATGTGACAGAGTCTTGTGAGTTTTGGATGCACAACGCCGGTCCGCTGATGACGACAACGAATGCCGAACAATTCATGACGAATGTCATCCACCATCGCTGTAATGTAACACTATGTAAAATGAGAATTTGTACAAAAACACTCTATAATAGAGAGCTTACCTGCAAAACAGAAATACTCCATAAAGTAAAGATAGAACTCTTGTGAGGTTTGCAAGAGCCACTAAAATGTTTCCATGTTTTTCTGGTCCTACCAGAGATGTGTCCTGGGTCAAACTGATGCGACGTCAGCACACGGCAGCTGCAGCTGTACACCTCGAAGGTAAGGTAATGTAAAGTTACGTTAAGGTAAGGTTAATTTATACAACACACAGTCGTGTACATTGCTAATGCAGTGGGCACACCAATACTGTCTTAATAGCGATGTTTTCATTGATAGTCTGAAGATTTACCAGTACAGCCTGTGCATCTCTGAGGTCATCTGAAAGTGAGTCAGGACAAAGACAAACAGATGCATGTGAAAGATGCAGATACTTGATATAGTGCCTCGTCATGAAGTGAATCTCATCATAAAGGTGCTCAGGTATCGCACGCATTGTCAAGGGATCACACAGCTTTACCTGCCACTTACATGAACCATATCTGCCTTTTTCTTTCCGAGCCGAAGCTGGTACTCATTTACCAAGTCTGGATGAAAGGAAGGCTGCATTAGCCTAGTTGATCAGGCCAACACCATTAACCAGTATGCCATGCTACAGCTAACAATCAACTTCAAAAGACATAATCTCTTTTTGGCACTTAGGCAATAGAAAGACTCACGTGCTAATGAGGTGATAATTTGCTGGTGCTTGTCGTGGAGTGTTGCGAGGTGTGTTATTGCTGAGTGCAGACAGCAGTGTTTGATCAGCTCGGCTGTTGAACGCAACATGTATGCCACACACGCTGACTCTCGTCTAGCAACTGACAGATACAACAGAACAGACGGGAGCCGTGACAAACACATCATCATCATCATCATTATCATCATCATCAGACGCATGTTCCACTGTCCCAGCAGTGTTTGATGAGTTCAGCTGTTGAATGCAGCATAACAGGGGCTTTACTGGCCAACAGCTAAGTCGCAAAAAACACTCGGTTATAATATGGCCACCAACAAAGATTTGCATACTCTATCCACAACAATGCTTATAATATTTTGGATGCAGGTTTTCTATACTGAATCACGATTCTCTGCAAAAAGCAGCTGACATTTTCTGTTCAGATATGGCGATATTGAAAATTAATGTTTGTTGTTAAATGATCTGTGATTGGTCTGTGAGAGTTTAAGTGTCGTGGCAGATGACTGGCCAGAAGCCAATGCCAACTTGCCGGCTGTTTCTGGGGGTTGCTGATCTCTATAGAGAAATATGTCAGTAAGGCATCTAGATAAATAAAGATTCTATTGTCTATGAGAAGCATGCAGGCCACACACACTGACTGGCAGAACACACAACAACTGTGACAAATATATCGTCGTCGTCGTCGTCGCCGCCGCTGCCACTGCCGTCGTCATCATCACTGGGTGCATGCTCTGCATGATGCACGAGGTTCATCTAGCATTTACGGTCTTGTGTGCATTGCTATGTGGTGTGGGGGCTGCAGTTCATTGTTTGGAGGTTACCTTTAATGATGCGTGACCAGGTGGTGTATGGCTGGCCTGGCTGGCCTCTTGGACGCTTCCAAGCAGCATGCACTGCATTAGAGGTTTTTCTGGTTATGCACTATACAAATTCACCCTGACATTGACACTGACAAATTACAAAAGGTAAAAAGTAAAGGTTAAACACCCTTGATATAGTGCTTCTTTTTGAGGCAACCTCATCATAGAAGCACTCAGATATGGCACGTATTGTAAGGGATCTGTTAACTGCCATCCAAGCATTTATACATAAATGGTACAAACCATGCCTTTGCCTTCCCAGCCGAAGCTGGTCCTCATTTTACTGAACCCGGAGGGATGGAAGGCTGAGCGACCTAGTCTAGTTGGCTGGTTACATACCTAGATTGTTTACCAGTCCGAAGACTGTCACCCATCCAAGTACAATGTTGATTAACTTTGTTGATCAGACTGACGTCACTAACCATTATACCATGCCTACAACACAGTTCTCTCACACCATCTCATCAGTAAACAACTCACACGGCCCACAATGGGCACTGCCAAAGTGAAAACATATCAGGACAAAACGCAGACCGTCACATGGCCGTGTGCTGTTATCATGTAGCAGTTGTTTGAAGGTAAACTCAGTGATGTCAGCAGTGACGTCATAGTCTGCCAGGTGCCCTGACTCCAGTGGAGCCAGCAATACCCGCAACGCCGACTCATAGTCATCTGTGATGTTGACAAACTCGACAAATATTGTACCAGTTTATGATTTCATATGCGAGTAAAGTTATTGCTATAACTCAACTACAAAAAAGACAATAAATAACTTCAGAAAATTTTACCATTATGTTCTGTTCTAGTGCCCTGTTTCTGAGCCATGCCAGCACTTATTCAGCTCTTTTTTCTTCACAGAAATTTATTAGTTCTTTAGTTCCTGCTCCAATCCACCTATTTTGATTTCTGATGCAACTAACCACATAATCTTAATTTAATCAAGCAATCGATCGATCAGTGACTTTTAAAATCAATCGATCGATCAAGTCAGCTTATACAGCACAGAAAACATGGAAATTTAGTCCCTGATGCGCTTTGATCAAACAACGTAGTCTTGAGGTGCTGTCAAAATGCCAGAAAGGACAGATTCGGCTGCCATAGTCTGGGTGGAAGGTCACTCCACAGTCTGGGGCCAGCTGTAGATAAACTTCTATCACCAAATCTGTTATAACAAAAGCTTTACTACTATATCGACTAAAAGTGCAAGTCACAAAATGAGGTCTGGGTAAACATTTTTTGCATAGAAATGAATAATACACAAAGTGCGCTAGAGTGCAGAACAAACCTGACAAAGGCACATCAATGACTTGTAGAGGTGACAAAACTTCTGTTGATGCTGACTCTTCACTGCGCCCATCGGCTTTCATAGCATCAATGTCAGCTAAACAACAACAGTTTGGTTTATATCATCAATTGGTCCGTTGAGTTGTTATTAAGTGCATGACATGTAATTTCAGAGATGAGACATTGCGTGAAACAAATCAACTGCACATGAACTGACAGCCAAAAGTAAGTAAGTAAGCAAACTAAGTTAGCTGTATCACACACCGTACACAACAGAAATTGCCGCAAAAGTGCACCATGTCATAAGTGTCATGTTGCTTCGCTAAGACAATACCAGTCACCTTCAACATTCTGTAAAACTTCGTCAGTTGTTTGCTAGGATAAACAAATTCAAAAATTATATTATTTGCTTTGGAGTTTCTAATTATCAGTAACTCTATTTGTAACTTTGCAGGCCTATATGTAAAAGTAAAATTTTGAATAGGTGTGATTTCAAATGTTTCTTAAAGCATTAAGAGAGGACAGTTTGTGTAGTGAGTCAGACAGACTGTGTTCCATGCATGCAGTGAGTGAGTGAGTGAGTGAGCAGAGGTTTAACGACCCACTCGACACTTTATAGGTCATTTCGGTGATGATTTTTACAGGCCAGATGACCCAACCAACAGCGTCAAAGCACTGAAGGAAGCCAGTTGGCCACTGAGATGGGCATGCAGTGTGGTGACAGCGAAGGCAAGGCGAAGACACAGAAAAAATAACATACCACCTAAAAAACAAATAACTGCAACAGCTATGAGAATCACTAAACTACAAAAAAATATGCCATAACGTACATAGATGTGTACACACAAAAGTACTAAACAGCAAAAAAACAATCACAACAGCTCTGCAACTCCTGTGACATATACAGGGTGGCTAAAAATAAAATATCCCACCAGACACTATGCAATAACTCTGCAACAAATTGTCTGATTTTAAAAATTCTTGAAGCGACTTAATCCTAACGCTTCTCTGAATCTAACGACATACAATGTATCCACTGCACCTTAACTATACAACCACACTACCTGGTAAACAATTACTATGAAAGTTAAAATTTTTATCACAGCGCTTGCATTGAAATCAAACGAAAACATCGAAATGTGACATTTCAGACTATCACAGCTTGCTAACAATTCAAAACCCTGTGAAAACACATGGAATTTAAGTATACAGAACAGTGATACTTTCACAAGCATTACAAAACAAATACCGACCACTCAGCAAAGCAGTGTGCAAGGAAGCTGTCTTGTTGTTGCTGGGAGTGGCAGTAACAGTGGCAGCCGAGTCACGCATCAACATAAATATTGAAAACGGATCATCGCTACCTGCTGTGGTATTCTCACATGGTTCTTCACTAATACTGGCCAATGGAGGCACTGGCATGTCATCAACATTATCTGGCATAAATACATGCATACCGGCGTGTAGCAGAATAAAATGAACATGAACGCACATAGTGCTCACGTATCAGCTGCTGAAGCTGAAGCTTAATATGTATTTGCTAGGTGAGGATGAGAAGCATGCATTGAATGAATTCTCACTGCACTACCTGGTGAACGACTACCAACCAATCACAACCATCGGCCAGGATGACTTTGGTCGTCCAACGTTGCTACATGTGTGCGATGTTCCTAGAACCCACACAAGTCTGGCTGAAGACGGTAGCGCCTAATGACTGTTAGACTTAAGAAGTTGAGAGTGCTTTACAAATGTATTTATTTACTTGTACTTATTGACAGTATGCAGCGGCAGGCCACACAGCATCAGCAGGCAAGACATATAGGCAGACAGAGTGTCACAATGGGAACTGCCAGAGTCTGCTGTAAGTCATCAAAGACTCCCATAGACTAAGAAGGAAAGTGCTAGAGCTTGCCAAGCCACGTGTCAATGATCTCATTTCATAGCTCTCAGCCAGACACCAGCTTATGTTGCAAGACTATATTAACCGCCTTTGGTGAGTAAAGTGGGTAAGTGAATAGGATTTTACGCTCCACCTGACACAATATAGGAGATTTTGGAAACAACTCTTTACAGGCATTCCATGACAACCAAATGTGCAGTATCATGCATTCAAAAGCCAGCTAGATTTGGAATATTTCTACAACAGTTGTGCCATGAAATATTTTAGCACAACTGTTCTAGAAATATTCTCTCTATCATGACCACTGAAGAAAATAACAATTGGAATGAGAGAACAAGATTCTACCAGCTGTTGACTTTTGTTGTGAAGTCAGGGAATCTGTAAAATCTGCAGCACCAGGTTGGCATGTATGTGGAGATGATGATGATGATGATGACGGGTGCTGAGGTTTGGAGACATGAAATACGTCTATTGGTATTTTATGATAGTCATTCACCATCTCATAACTCTGAGTAGCATCAGCACTGGTGATTCCAAGGTCTTCTGTGTATGGCAGCACACAGATCAATCAATCAATTGATAAGTCACTCCAAGTAACTCAACTAATAAATTCTCAAATCAACTGATCAACGAAAAACTATTAGACACACCTGGGAGTTGACTCTGAAACTCAGTTTTAAAATGCCAACAATTACAATATTCACGGTTCAACTCTCGACAGCAAATATAATTTCTGTGCATAATCTAAAACTAATTTCACAAAAAAAGACAAAAAAGTTCAACCACAGAATATAACAAAACATTGAATTTACTTTTAATTAGGCTGCATCGAATGCATGAGATGCTGACTATTCTTACCAATGTTTGCCGTGTCTGTCTGTCAGTCTGTCTGTCACATGGCTTAAACTGGCAGCGGTGCGTGCACTGTATGCTGTGTGCCCCATGTGTGGGGTCATTTGGTGCAGCCTTCACCAAATCTTTTGGCTTCTTGTTCTTATCTTGGTAAGACAAATGCAGACCATCCATGTACAAAAGCTCTTTGCTGTAACACAGCGACTCCACATCTGTTCTTACATGTTCTCATTTTTAGCCTTTGTAAACTCATTTCTTACATGTTCATCAAGCCACAGAAAATGTTTAATAAATAAGAATTTGTTTATAATACAAAACTCCAATTAGTCACTGTATGTATGTATGTATGTATGTATGTATGTATGTATGTATGTATGTATGTATGTATGTATATAT
>Ga0126335_1002632_pt1 | contig 10843 bp, 6 predicted proteins | sample OlaspJWI45metaG_FD_108409 | JGI IMG/M metagenome (GOLD analysis project Ga0126335, IMG submission 108409) | Marine gutless worms symbiont microbial communities from Oahu, Hawaii - Olavius sp. 1 OAHU.JWI-45 metaG | ecosystem: Host-associated > Annelida > Digestive system > Unclassified | place... | reverse complement strand
GCTCGACACTATGATGAAGAGTACGATGACTGAAACAGTGCTGTCTTGAGATCGCGGCGGAACTGCAGCAGCGATGGCGCAGAACGCACAGATGACGGAAGAGCATTCCACGCTCGGGCAGCAGACACCGGTATTGCAGTAAAAGTCACCGGCGAGCAGATCTTATGATGAAATGAGGTTGCTGGGAGTTAGTCGGTTATGTTTTGGAAGTCGCTGGGGTGTGAGTTATTTCTCGCCTCTTATGACATAGAATCGTCAGCAGGGGAGACTTCTGTATGGACTGTAGAGAACAATAGGACTACAGTTATGATGACAGATGAGACTGGAACAGTAGAGAAATACACACAAACTCGCACAACTGTGATCACATGAAAGTAAAGCATGTCCACTGCTTGCACAACATGTAGCATCGCAACACAGTGTGTGAGCGAGCTGCAGTGGATTTCTGCACATGGAAGTGACCTTGTGATATTTTTGTATTGCAGTATGTTGAAATGGAGGAGTGGTCGTGATGTTGCTGCTTTTTGTTGGTTGAGTCATCTGACATGTAAATATTTCCAGTAGCACCAAGAAGATTGACTCTGATGACCGTTTCAAAGTGACCCCTAACGTGTCGAGTGGGATGTTAAATATGCTCTCTCTTACTCACACTTTAGCACGTTTTATGTAACGATTTATAGTTGTTCTGCTTTTAGATTGCATCACTGAATCTGTTTCAAGTCTTGTATGTGATTGCTGATGTGCAGTGAGCTCAACGGTTTTCTGCTGTGTTTCAAGGTGGGTAAAGTTCCCATCGAGAGGCAGCTAGATGCTTCTCTGTCCCTCACACCTCAAGCAAGATCTGCTACACCAACCAGGTATTTTGTGAATTAAAACGAACTCAATTACAGATAGTACTCTCAAATAATTACTATATGTACTGGTTACACTTCCAGTCAGCTCTTATACTTGTGTAGCATGCAACTAATTAAATATAAATTATATTTTGTCGACACACTGCATTTGTTTGGTATCATAAATTGTCAGTTGACCCTGCAGTGTCTGGGATTGTCTGCACCTTTGGATGTCTAGTGGGGGGAGGTAAATTACCCCCAGGTTTATCTGAGTTCTGTGGCACCTATGAAATGAATTCCAACGGCTATACCCATGTTTTCGATGTCACACTTTTCAAGATTCAGTGTTTCGAGTTCATTGCTGATTAAAAAAAAGAAATTTTCAGTCGGCTTACACATAGTGGTGTGCAAATTTTGTAGATGATAATGCTGTGCGAAGGAAGCAATTTTTGATTAATAGAAACTAGAGTTGTCAAGGTGTTAATTCTTTAAATATTGCGTTAATGTGTACCTTAATTTTTTTAACGCACACCATATTTGCATAGACTTGTGTCGTTCCCGTTACAGTGAGTGCATTAAATATTCGACTATTATGTAAGCTGTGATTGTATGGCAGTGTTATTGGTCTCATTAGCGCATGTGGCCGGCACATAGATAGCCCACATTGTTGAACGATGGTCTCAGTTAGTGCAGCCTGATCCCATTAGTACGACAGTTAACTGTTAACTTCCCGGCGTCTGTCCTGTGTCTTGTGACATATTATAGTCAGACTGTGAAGCTTGCAACTACATTTTTTGTAGTTTTTTGTCAGTGTATTAATTTTTGTAACCGCGATTAATTCTTTAATTTGTTAACATGTTTGCTAATTGGTTAATTTGACAGCCGTAATAGAAACCAAGTGTTTGTTTGGTGTTATAGATCAGCACCTCTGCCTCCTGTGCAGTCAGGTGCTGCTGGTGCAGTGAAACGTCCTGTGCCTGTACCTCGTACTATCAACAGAGACAGTTCACAACACGTCAACAATCGTATGTATAATGTTGTCTGTTCTCGTCTCTCGGTGGCTGTGGCGTTTGCCTACAGTCAGCGCTGAGGCATGCTGTAAGGCTAGGCCCATTGCACGACCCTGTTTGTGAGTGTGTGTGTGTTGTAACAAGTGCTTTGTATAGTACTTGTTATTTAATTCTTTTATTTGAAAACACTTTTATATTTCACTCTTGTCTTCAAAGGACATGTTATTCTACAGTTTTCTTGATAATTAAACAATGATGTTAATTGAAATGTTATTGTATTTAATCACCTATATAAATTTTTAATCTATGACTAAGCTAAGTAACGATTGATTAAGTCTGATATCCTAGAGATTAGGAGAAAGTGCCTGCATTTTTGCATGACAGACTCGGCAGTTAGCACAGACAGCCCAGGTTAACTTTGCTCTTAGCTTCTTTCTTTTAAGACTGAATAATCTGAATTTACAGATGATCTCAAAGTTTGTTTGTCATCACTTGATAGATTTATGCAAAGTATGGATGATCCTAAGTTTAAGTATAATCCCAACAAAGATATTTATCTATTTGTCAAGTAGCCTGATGTATGACGGATGTGCCTGTTGTGCGGTGCATTGTACAGCGCTGGCTGATGTTCAGTTCAAGTTGAACATCAAGCATCAGAACCTCAGTCGACTGAAAAATGTGAGCATCTCTAGTCGAACTTTTTGTACTGGTTTCGTGAGTGCCAGTATTCCAGTGAGTTGGTCCAGAGTCACATCTCAGATGAAACGATGAGACTTCTACATTAAACGGGGTCCAGCAGCGGTGAAGGATCTATCACTCAGACTTGTGCAAGTTCTAGGAACCTCCCATGCAGCAACATCGGAGAGTCGAAGTTGTCGTTGGTCAGTGGTTGTGATGAGTTGGCAGTTGTCCATCAGCTTGTTGTCACAAGTTGTTTAGTGCCTTGTAGACCAGGATGGCCAGTTTGAACTCAATACGCTGCGACAGGCAGCTAGTGGAGTTGTCACAAGACTTGCGTGATGTGCTCGCACAGTGGATAGGCGTCACTGTGATAACTGGGTGAATGGTGCGGCACTTTAGCAGCACATTTTAAAAGCAAGTCCTTGCAGGCAAACAGTTGCAATGGAAATGATTGTGTGTTCCTCCACCAGTGGCTGTTTACATGTTTTACAATAGAATATGTTTAATGTTGCACAAATTGAGCATAGTAACATGGAGTAATATTTTTACTGTTCATTAGGATTTTTCTGACAAATCTGTCTTCTGTCAGCATGCGTTGACTTTGTAGGGGTTGTCAACCTTGGCGTGAGTGAAGGAGTGTTGTGAATTGAGTCTTTGATGAAGCTTCTAAGCATGCAGTTTGTGTTTATGTTCGCAGAAATCTGTGCCAGAAATACTGTTCCGATCGTCTATAGACATTGAAAACGAGGTAATAAGTTTTTTGTGGACATGAAGGAACGTTACATGTGTGCATAGATACAGTTACATGTTTCGATGAATCAAGCATAGATCTGTTGTATGACTTTAATCTAGTGACGTTGATATATACAGACGTGATCTGTAAACAGTAGACCGAGAATGAACCTTCTATGTCAGTGTCGTTGCTCGGGTGGTGCCCGTAGGATCGACAAAGACGAGATTGTTTTTTCCTTAATTATGTACAATAAGTTTTATTAAAAGGATAATAAATACAAATGTAATGGAAAACACTGTCGACATCAACTCGCGATACGTCCGTGCTGTTTTAGTGTCAGACTTCCTATCCTCCCCGACTAGACGCACTCGCCACTATCAACGTCCGTGCAGACACTGTTGATCACGACCTTCAGAGGTCGCGACGCGCAGACTCGTAAGCAAGCACGTGCTCCAACTGTCAATCAACATCTTGGCACACATCCAGCATACACCGACGCCAGTCAACACACAAAGTTCACTCGCACTGTCTTGAATGTCCAAGACCTTGACAGTCAAGGTTTCAGTACGTCACTGTCTAACATTCAGACAGATGTCACTGAACACATCATGGGTTACGAGCGTTGTGATAAGACAGTAGCTGAAACTCTGACACTCATGACAACATGTTGCAGCTGAAATATGTTTTATCATTTTTTTGTCTATATATAACCATCAAAGCTGATTGTACACATACAGACAGTGACTTGATGGCTCACTCAGTAGAGCATCAGATTTGTGATTGATAATTCACGGCTTCCAGTCTGAGCTGAGCACTGCAGCATTGCGCGTTGGGCAGGCTATTTACACCCATGTTTCTCAAGCAGTATAGTCCTGTACTGACATACCTGCTATACGACAAGACAACAAGACTTTGAACTAAGAAGTACTAAACATTATTGAGATGTATTGTGTCTGTTGCAGTACAGCTACTCATTCACGCTGGAGAAATGTGCTACAGGCAGACATTGACACACTTGGCTGACAGACGTCACCAGTCAGCTGCTGTTTGAGAGACGTCATCAGCTGCTGTCTCCAGTCAATGAAATTTCAGCTTTAGAGGCTTCATTACCTGCACATCAGCTATGCTGGTGCGCAGGTATTCTTTTTGGCAATGTCTGTCTGTCTGTCTGCGTAGAATCTTAAAAACTCCTGATCTGAAATTGACGTAACTTGGTAGGAATGTATCCAATGGCGAACTCTAGAAGTGGTTGGAAGTTGGTGGCCTTTGACCTTGAGAGCTATTTTTGTAGTTTTTGCAATTCAAGTTATAACTTTTGAATGGCTTGACCTAGCAACTTTGTTTTTGGCATGGAGATCCATCTTTAGAATATCTAGGTCGCAGTCCAGTTTGAAGGTCATCGGTCCAAGGTCAGGGTCGCAGTAGTGAAAAAGCTGTAGCTCGCAACACAAAAACTACTGGTCAGAAATTGATGGAACTTGATGGGAATGCCTTGGCAACTTTATTTTTTGGTGTGGAGGTACTTCAGAATATCACCTTTGACTTTCAAGGTCATGGGGTTAATGTCAAGGTCAATTCAGCAACAAAGTGGTCGTCTGCAGGTTTGTGCTCCCCTCAGATACAGTTTAATTTTGTCACTGTGTTACAGTTGTTGACAGATATATTGATGAAATAGCCAACAAAGTTATCCTCTGTACTAGTGCCAAAGTGAAATAAGACTAAACGGTAGATATGCCTTGATTGATTGATATGTTGTCTGTAAACACTTAGAGCTTGTACTGTGTACTGGCTAGTTATTGTTGCTCTTGTATCGCGCTGAGTGGATGTCATGTTACTGGTGCCATCGTCGTTTCTGTGCCAACACTCATTTCACATGTACGTATAGTACAGTGCCGTCTCTGTGCTCGTGGTATGCTGGTGTAGCGGTGCTTTTGCTATGTTTAACTATTTTTGTAGTTATTGTAGATTTCAGCACAAAGCTGTCTTCCTGTACCAGACTGTAGCAGGATGTGATACAGCTTGACAGATATCTTTCAGACTTTCTTGTTTACCAGTTAACGAGCTGTTTTGCAGTTACAAACTTTATGCTTTATTGTCGTTGACATCAGTGTGAATAGTGTCATCATTCCAGTGCTAATGTTTACATATCATCGGTTGTGATGTGAGCAACTGCTGTGTACATAATGGATGGTCATTGCTGCTGTCACTGTCGCAATGTTAAGACTTGTCAGTGTAGCTTCAGATGGATATGTTTAATGCTCCACGAAGGTTTGATACTAGCCGCGACCGACCGTCAAGTATTGTGTCTCAACATGCCACTACACTACAGTAACAATAACTGCTCCATCTGCCCTGGCAAAGCGGGTATTGTTATTGCTGCTGTCTGTCTGTTGGTGTGTCTGTCTGTGCAGAAACTCTTAGCAACTTCATTCTGGGTGTGCATGTACATCTTCAGAATATCTGCGTGTCTTGAGTTTTGAGGTCAAGGTCACATCATACAAGGCAGTGCACAATTACTGTCACAAGTTACAGATACTTGACATCATTTCCACTGCATTGCCACTCAAACCACATTACTATGAACGACAGACAACACTGTGTCACAGTTAACTACAATGCAATGAACTTCCCAATCCTTGCATACAATGCTCAATCAGTCCATGGCATAATGTCATCGTCATGCTTACGATCACTCAGGAATGCATGAATGGCCAGTAAGCAAATAGCCAACACAGTGGGTGGGCCATTACCAACTATGGTGCTTGGTGGTTTAACTAATACTTTCTAGAATTCCTGAGACTGCAGCTGCACATGTGACCTTATAGATCTCGCCTGAGTAAACTACTGCCAATACAACTAAGGTGACTATCCTCATAGGGTCCTCATTGTTCCGCACTGCCTGAGGTATCATGTTGAGAATCCGCTCACACGGTGGAGCCACATATACACTGTTTCTGCATGTGGCACCACTGTGCCAGTATGTGTGTAAAATTGGCATTTTTGGCCCATTTTTGGCGTTTTCTTTGGCAAATTTTGCCACAGTACTTTTTGCAGAAATCTAAGTGCGTGCATCATCCTCGTACTAGACGCCACGTTTGTGCCAAATTTGACGTTCTTAGGCCTTCTCAGTCTTGAGATATCATTTGGAGAAAAAAACAGTTATCCAGTCTGACAGGGAACATTAACACAGCTGCTCTAGTTACTATAGCACAGTGCAATACTCTTGTTGCACGATGTTCTAGGCAGCTAATAGGTCCAGCAGATTGGGTTTTTGTCACAATGGGACCCTTACGCTGTGATTAGCCTAGAGGCGGTTGCCTACAGTTAGCCTAGTTCATATTGTAACACAGTGGAGTGGTTTTGGTGGGACTGAAGCCTGTCTCAGTGGCTAACTAGCTTCCTTCAGTGCTGTGACGCTGTTGGTTGGGTCATCTGGCCTGTAAAAATCGTCTCCGAAATGACCTATAAAGTGTCGAGTGGGACGTTAAACCTCTGCTCACTCACCCAGTCAGACATCCAGTTTTTTTTGCCATCCATGAACCTCAATGCGGAGCACTGAGGAACTGTGAGTGGTCATGAGTAGCTGCAGTGGCACAGCAGTCATCATGCACAAAAATGATACACATAGGCCTAGTATAAAATACAAAACATTAGAAAACAGAAAAAAACAAAATCAAATACAAAATGCATAGCATCAAAGAAACATCACAATTGTTTCACATTATCAAAAGTTCACAAATATGCAAAAATATGTCAGATGAGCCTGATTGATCAGATAATTCACATATATGTCAAATGTATACATGCATCACTTACATCAATACGTGACAAAATCCACATGCAGCTACTGCAGGCAGTGGCGGTGATTTTTTCTGAATGGTGGGGGGATGGGGATCTGGGGGCGGAGCCCCCAGCGGGTTCCAGGGCAGAGCCCCTGGTCAGGGGGTCAGGGTCAACCAAAATGTTGGGGGGGACGTGTCCCCCCTATAATCGCCGCCCCTGACTGCAGGCATGCTGTATTGAGGTGTGTGTCTTGCGATAACACGCCTAACCTTGAGTACAAATAGTATAGTTTTTAAACAATAAGTATATGTTGTGCAAGCTGTAAACACCAGAAAGACCTGCTAGCAAAGGCACTTACAATACCACAGACATCAGTGTGGCGAGGAGAAGCAATAGAGAGAGTGCAACCTCCGTGCATGTCGACTGTGTGCATGTTGGTAGGTCTGTATTGCTCTAGTTACTGACAGTGTGGTCACTCGAGGTTTAACAACTACCGTCGGATTTTTGTTCACATCTGCTGGCCACCAAGTCAGCATCTGTGAACTGTTAGCATTGGGTGGCCGTAGTGCATTGTCAGTCAAACTTGGTGCATCTGCAGCATCTATAATCTCAGGGTCTTGCTGTCGTGCTGGACCAATGAATGTCACTCTTTTGCCGAGCGGTTTGCTAGGGTCGACACTGACGTTTACTTCAACTGACCACGAGACAGCCTTCAGAACACGCAGATGACAGCCCTCATGATGCAGTGAGCTGGACGGCAGGTTGGTTGACTGCATCACGAGGTACGTGAGAAATCGTTGGCAACGTGATATCTTCGTCAAGCAAGGTCGGTGTGATCGTGAACCAGAGTCATCCACAACTGGCACTGACCATGTTACCTGTAACACACAGTTGACTGCCAGTCAACGCAGCCTTTCTGTCCAGTCAGGTCATGGTCATATTTGATTTCTGACTGCCTGTATGGGACAAGTGCTATTGCTCATAATTAATAATTTCGTATCACACTCTTTACATTTCATGCAAACTGAGCTAATTCTAGCTCAAGCTTCGACTGTTTAACGCATTGGACCAAATATTGGACACAGGCATACGTAATTTTCATTTTTAGTAATTTTATTCTTTAAGTTTTTACTTTTTTGTTGCTTTTACTTTTTAGCTTTTCGTACTTTTTAGTTTTACTTTTAATTTTAGTTCATAAAATAGCTACTTTTTCGTTAATGAGTATTTATGTTTTCATTTTCGTTAAGTTGAATATAGCACTGATCTGTGTAAGTGTCCTAATAATTTCCCACAGAAAGTTAAAATAACTGGCATACTTTTTTGTTTTTTTTTGCCTCACTAGAGGGTTGCCTAGTTAGCTCAGTTGTTAAGTCACTGGGCTGTGCTAGCTGGCCCAGCCAGCTAGCCACCTGCACGGCCCAGGTTCAGTCCTGGGTTCCGGCAAGTGGTTTGGCTCGGTTTGACGGGCATGCTATGAGATTACATTCTCAGGCAGCTATGGAGCATTTGTCTGTGTCTGAACGGTTCCGTGCGGTAGATTAAGTTTGACTCATGTAGTCAGCTTTTAAGTGCACGTTAATATAGCCAGACTTTCCTTTCCAAATCTGGCACAGCATCAGGGACAACAGCCATCACTGGTACATGTACAGGGTGGGCCAAATTAAACGGGGCCACACATTAAGCTAATAACTTTAGAAATGCAGCTCGGATCCGCACCAATTTTTTGGCAAGAAATTATGCCATTTAATTCGTAGCATGAGAGTGCAATTTGCATAAATTAATTATGCAAAATATAGTGGCACCGTCTGGTGAATGGAGGGCATGGCAATAAATAACGACCGGTTATCATTTTTGTTTGATGCTGGTAGCTTTAAAAAATGAATGCACAAATAATTTAACAATTAACAACAGTGACTGATATCCCAATGTGATTACGGCTATCACTGATGTCAAAAGTTTAAGCAAAACGTTTGTTAGTTTTTGTATGGTTTAATACGGGCAAAGGATGTTTTCCTGGTCACTTTCATGCGCGAGATGGCGCTGCTACATTTTGGAAAATTAACAGGTATTAATGGCAGATTCTGACTAAGATTGAAATGATGCTGAAGTCTACCAAGAATGGTTTAGATTTGATCAGTAAATAAGCAGCTACAAGCAACTGAAATAGCCCCATTTAATTTGGCCCGCCCTGTACGTGTAACTGAGAGAAGTGTAGCATAATAGGTTGACAACAGGTTAAACAAATAGTTCAGTGGCTTAGACGCAGACCAAATTTGTGCGTGTTGTCATGTCGACCAGTAAACATTGTCACTGACATGTTCCTAGACCCCAATGTCTCAGCAGCATCAACATAATTGTAACTGTAACATAACTTTACACAAAACGTCTGAGCCAACCTGTGGATGGACAGTATCATGCATGGACACAGTGATGGGTGTTGACAACTGAGTTGGTCCACATACTTGCATCACCTCGTTCTTGGCTCCGTACCATGGATAGTGCTTGCCATCTGCATCACTCACCATCCTGTAGCTTCCAGACACAAGTTCTGGTAGTTCCCAGCTAGTCCTGCAATGATAGTAACAATTAAACAATGTATTGATCACAACAGAATTACTGGTTAAACACACCGAGACATGTTTCTGCCAACATACCAGTACATGGTGGTACGAAGCTGTCAGAAGACATTTACTGCCAGTCTTAGATAGTGGACACTGAAATGTCAGTGGGATGAACCTGACAGTAGTTCATTCAGTAGTTGACCCAACTTCATCTAAGAATCTTGTTTTCTAAGATTTTGATCCAACAGATCATGTAGGCCTACTGTTAATCTAGATACAGAGTGGGCCATAAAAAACCAACCCCTCAGATTATACTGTTTATACTGCATGTGTACATGTTTAGCTGACAAACCATACAGTATTTCAATCCACAAAGCACCCAAGAAGCATTTTACACAATAAGAAAATACATTAGCGATGACACATTTGTATGCACGACAGCGTCTCGCAGCAGCCAGAGCTGAGAGACATCGGTTCGACATCTGCTCTTCCATTCAATCGAGTTCGTCTTCTGCATCTTGCACTGATCTTACAGAGCTGACAGCCTACTTCTTGAGTGAAAACTGTTTACAGATAAGTTTTTACTTCATCCCTTACTTTGACAGACAAATTTAATTAAAGATTTCTTCTTCACAAGTGAACAGCATGTTTGTCAACAAATCAGTGAAAAGAAAACTCAACAAAAACAATAAAATATCTTAAGTTTAGGCTGAAGTCAACTTTAACGGAAAATAATGCCAACAGACAAGACTGGTGACATGAAAGTTTCACGAAAGATAACACCAAGCCGAAAAAACATCATGGTAATGTTACGTAAAGCTAAACTCTATTGTGTTTTCTGTAGAGTGGAGTCACTTCAATTTAAACGATACCAGTTGCATAAACCTTTTAAGATCTGTTCAAAAGATTTGTCAGAAATGATGTAAGCTTCAGAATGCATCTTGAATTACACTTCTAACTTAACGTTGAATTATTATAATAGGCTCAGTATAGGGTGTCAGTTTTTTGGCCCACTCGGTGAGTGAGTGACTGTGTGTATGTCTGTGTGTCTGTCCGCTTATAACTCGGCAACGGAAAGGGCGACTGCCTCCAAATTTTCAAGGTACCTCCAGGGCATCCAGTAGATGGTTTCAGGTACAAAAAATTGATTGATTAAGGTACAAAAAATTGGGGGTCATGGGTAGGGGCGCGCGAAAATTACCACTTTTGTGAGGGTGTGGAGAAGTAAGGGGTAGTTGGGGG
>Ga0126335_1002631_pt1 | contig 10844 bp, 10 predicted proteins | sample OlaspJWI45metaG_FD_108409 | JGI IMG/M metagenome (GOLD analysis project Ga0126335, IMG submission 108409) | Marine gutless worms symbiont microbial communities from Oahu, Hawaii - Olavius sp. 1 OAHU.JWI-45 metaG | ecosystem: Host-associated > Annelida > Digestive system > Unclassified | place... | reverse complement strand
TTAAGAGCATGGTGTCGAGCAGTTTTGCCCGGTGCCTGCTTACAGACGAAGCTGTGCAGGCCACTGGCGTCAACTGGTGCTCCGCAGCGGCATTGATGCGGGACGCAGAGGTTGAGGCCCAACTGTAAGCCGACAGCCACCCTGACAGCCTCGTCATCTAGCTTCAAACCGCAAGATGCAATTGGTAGAGCGAATAGCCAGTCGCCCCTATGATGGGACGTTGCAGCCAAATAAGACGCCTGCTGAAAAGCACTGGTGAGACTGGTTTCAAAGGTTGCACGATCGAGCAGGATACCAGGATGGTCCCAAAATGACTATTTCTGTGGTAGTGGATTGGGTGTCTGACCAAAGGACGATGACCATTTATGAAGATGTTCTGTCAAGTAATGGCACTCAGGAAGCTGGCAGTTTGCCAAGATCTCATTCTGAAGTGAGACGTTACTTGCCACTGAAGCCAAAAAGGCGGGAATAGCGGGAATAGTAGTAGTAGTAGTATTCGCCATGAGGCAGCAGTACAACACGGTCCTTGGCGGAGCTCTGCGCTCCCCGAGTGCTCTGTGTAGATCTGCGCACAGTGCTAGTCTACCAGATCACACTGGTATTGCCATAGTGACAGTTCCGTGAACTGTACAAATGTATTCAGTGACGTCATACATTGTAATGTTGTATGTGAATGACTTCTCGGATCAACGTATGTGAATACTTGAAAAATATGAAGTCCACGACTCTATTTGTTGTTGAACAGTATCTCTTGCATTTAACGTGTATTTGCTGTTTTATGTTCTTTGGATTAGTACACAGTGTCGATTTCTTTCCCAGTAAGTTGCTGTAGGCTACTTTACAGTATTCGAAACATCGTAATAGCCTACAATATCATTACTTGCTCTGAGCATGTTTTGCAATGCATCATGCCATCAGTCACTCACAAGCACGGAATAGATTATACAGGCCAGAGCAAAGAAAGAACGTTGTTTGGACATAGACCTATATAATATTTATAGGATGTGAGACGAACAATTGGTGAAGCAAGGGCTGTTTGGGATCGTGAATAGAACATGTAGCCTAGTATTTCCCGTTGATCCGAGAAGTCATCTTTGACAGTCTGCTTCACTCTGACCATATTAGACTTATATGTCCCACTTGGGTACAGTGTTGAACAACTTCAATAGACCAACTTATTATGGAAATTATTTAATGCCTCATAGGAGTATTCTCGGTTCGCGGGTGGTACATTTGGAACCGCTCATTTGTAGCATTGCGTTTACTATACTGCGTGTTGGTAGCTGTTATGGTACGCGGGAGCTGGATAGCGATGACGGCAGTCTTGTACCGTGCAGAAGGTGTGATAGAGCTACCAACACATAAGAAACTGTTGACGGACAATGAACGACTTGAGGTGCTTGAAGCTATCAACGATCATCGCAGAAACACGCAGGCTTCTGACATGCTTGCCATCGTAAGTTAGTGTCAAGCGCCACTTGTGAGGTACTAATACGCGCCGTTCTTATACTTCCATGCTTGTTTTTCATAGCTCTTCAACAGTTCGACTTCCCAATTTTACATCATGATAAAATAATAGGTTATTATGAACTCCCGGTTGGAGGAATTCCGATGTCTTACTAGTAGGCTACTTTCGCTATATAACTTAGTTCTTAATCACAAAAGCATTGAACGAGCTTTTGAAACGCTCCAGAGTGCCTCTTTAAGTAGGGAATGGTTTATGGGACCAACGAAAAAGCTCGAAAGAGAGAGACAAAGAGAGATAAAAGTGAACAGTAGCTATGTGCAGTAACTACATGTATGTCTACCGAGTACCGAAGGCCTTCTACACAGTGGTCAATAAAAACGTGATATTTTACATTTTACTATAACTTTGGCTAGTCTTAACCGATTTTTTAATATCAATTTTCTATCATTTTAATCTTGAAGAAATTCTGTATGCAACTGTAGTAAAATTTACCATATCACCTTAATTGTGTGCCCACCTTACCTGGTAAGTTGAAATAATAAGTTAGTTAAAAACGCTATCACTCGTTGTTCATTTACGTTCAGAGCAAAATGAAAACAAAAAAATCAACTCCAATGATTATATTTACAGTGCTGCCATCATGATATTGTCATTTCGAGAGCAGCTTTCATGCAATGTTGAGAACGTCCGCCTTCAGCGTCGACACAGACCGACAGACGATGCCTCCAGTCGTTGACGGCATGAATGATTCAGAGCAGAGCAAACGTCGTCAGCACAAATAATGACGTCATTAGCAACACCTTGTTAATGTAATAAGTAAGCAAATGCGTGCCTCATTTGTAAAATTTATTTTTCAGTTTAGTTTGCGCGAAAATTGTTGACATTGGTCAAGATTTGACGGAGTTGCAGTTACATGTACACTCTTACGTGGCGTGAGCAACAGCGAAGGGGTAGTTTTATATTTTATCAGGTAAAGAGCGCACACAAATAAGGTGATGTGGTAAATGTTAACATAGTCACATGCAGAATTTCTTCACGAGTAAAGCGATATAAAAATATAAATATCGGTTTAGATTAGCCAATGTTATGGTCATATATAAAATGTCACGTTTTTATGGCCACTGTGTATATCATTCTGACTAAATTTGTTTATGGTGCAGGAATGGAGCATGTCGCTCGAGAAAGAGGCTTTGTATCTGGCTGCGAAATGTGCTGTAAACAACCGATGGGAGAGAGAAGTATTCGAATTTCCAAGTGTTGGGTTCACCAGAGCCGAGATTAGTGACTGTACGTTGCGTTTCTGTACTGTCGTGAGTGATCTGCAGTTAATGTCACGTCTTCCAGTTGTTGGACTTTTAAACCACAACGTAGTAGAATATAGGCTATGTCTAGAAACAAGGTAAGTAGGGCTAAAATAACAGTTTTGGACCCAGGCCAAAGTACAACTTTCTTAGGGGATTGGAGTGTGGTTACCAAGGCGACAGAGCGCTGACATTGCGGAACTCTGGAATGCAGTGTCAGCAGGTTCCACCCCAACAGCCGTTGCCAAGGTGAGGCTTGGAGATAGAATGCCGTTGCCACGGCGGGCTGGAATGTTGTTGTCAAGGTTTAATATAATATAAATAAAAAATTACAAAGGACTATAGCCGCTTACATGTCACAAAACACTCATTACACTAGAAAAAGTAAACACGACAGTACTTGACCAAAATGCCAGTATTGAGACTAGACTTAAATCTTCTCACACTGGAGAAGTCAATGCTGTCCGATGACAGACTGTTCCAAATTTCCAAATTTTTGCAACACAAACTGCAAAGAACTTATGTTTTACACTGGTGCTGCAAGATGGCAAAAGCAGTGTTTATTGGTGTCCACGGGCGTTACTGTTTTCACGTAGCTGAAAGAGCGTCGACAGATCTGTATCCACAAGACCAAAGATCAGTTTGTATGCAAATGTCAAATCACAGCGAACACTTTTTAGTTCCAAACTTTCTAGCTGTAATGCAGAAAGTCGTTGACAATATGTGAGATGTTTCATCAATGGCAATCTTTGAGTAAATCGTGTCTGTACTTTCTCAAGCTCTTCAATATTTTTTTACCAGAAGAGAATTCCATACAACGGAACGGTACTCCGAGCGCGGACGAATGTGAATAATAAATGCCCCGACTAAACACGAATTGTCTCTAGATTTAAAACATTTCAGAATTAAATGGGACATTCAGTGACCTTTGACGGCTAAATGAGCTACAGGATCAGTGAAATTTAACTGACTATCGATGCATACACCTAAGTCCGTGACTTGTTATACATTATCTATAACATAGTTATCAATGTTATACACAAAGTTAGTACATGTATAATTGTCATGTGATCGACCAATGTTAAAAACACAATTGTTTTTATAAGAGATTGACAACTGCCAGGTTTGAGACCATTCGGCTAAAGATTATAAGCTGTTTTGTAGTATTTGTGGATCAGTGTTAACGGTTGAATCACGGCTCACATGATCTGCAAATAACTTAGTAGTCTGGAGAAATGTCACTGATGTCGTTAACAAAGATTACAAAAAGTAAGGGACTCAAACAGCTGCCTTGAATGACGCCACTTGAAATTGGCAGTAGGTTTAACAGATAGCCGCCGACTTTAGTTTGGCATATACGTCTGGATAAAAAAATGCGTATCCATTCTAGCAGAAAACCACGGTATCCTGACGATTTCAACAGCAGTTTATTACGGCTAACACTGCCAAATGCTTTGGCAAAGTCGACGTACGCCACTGGTTGAGGCTGTTTGTTCTCGACGCCTAACGTTCAGTCGTTTGAAGATTCCAAAAAATTTGAATTTGTTGATCTCTGGGCAAGAAAACCATGCTGTTCTTTGGTAATGAGTCCGTACTTCTTGAGATAATTGACTAGATCCAACGCAATCACTCTTTCCATTAACTTGCTGAAGATACTAGTTAGTGAGATTGGATGATAAATAATTAGACGACAGAGTTGATGCACCTTTTTAAAACAGGCGTGATAACAGCAGTTATCCAACCATCAGGCATTTTACCAACGGACACGAATGACTCGTACATCAAACACAACGGAGAGGCAATGGCAGGCAATATCTGTTTAAGAAGATAATAACAACATGCGTCTGAATCTGAAGAGGTTTTAGATTTTAACTTTTTACCAATTTTAAACAATGTTTCTGGAGTGAAATAAACAGCAGCTATATTAACATCATCAGGAACGCGACGTTGAAAAACAGGATCATTGCCATCGTCTCGAGTGTTAGCTAAACTAAAATACGAGTTTAATGTCTCTGCTTTGCTGGAATTTGTCACAGAGTGTACGCCGTTTTCAGACCGTATGACACCAATATCATGTTTTTTGCCAAGTCTGCGGTTTATATATTTGTAAAATGTTCCACTGTCGCTCGCTTCAATCACTTGTTGCTCCAGTGATACTTCATGTGAATAAACAGCTGCTCTATACTCTCTTGCTGCCTCTTTATAACGATCACTTAGATGTTGGTTGGATCGATCTCGACATAACTGACGCCATAATTAACGTTTTCGAGTTGCAAGAGCCAGAATTCGACGTGGATATTTTTTATGTGAACTAACAGCAATTGTTTCCTTTGGAACTGTTGTAAAAGCACAAACATGTCAACTGCATTACTCGGAACATCACAAAAGCTATATAGCATCCGGCGTTACATTAGTTGCAAACAGTTTTCCAGCTAAAAGCCAGCAGATAGTTTGGTAATGAGACATATATCACCAGACTTCCACTTGTATTGTCTAACAAACGCTTTTGATGCTGAAGTTTTTTTTGTGATTTAGGACTTCATATACTTGTATTAACAGTATTATGATCAGACGTGCTGAAGGGCGATCATGGCGATGTAACTTCTACATTCGATACCAATAATGGATCGCTCACTAGAATTAAGTCCAGCAGTGAAGTCGCTGTAGTGGGTTCTAAGACGCACTTAGTTAACCCACTGCTAACCGCAAACTCAAAAAACTTCCTACTGGTAAGTTCTACTGGCCGCTGCATCGTGGACCAGTTAATGTTCGGACAGTTACAGTTACCAACAATCACATTTGGAAATCGTTATGGCAAAATTAAATCAACTCACAACATTTCCAAGCTGTCAGGTGTGCTCAGCATATTTGCTTGTACAACCTTGAACTTCTTATCAATCAAAATGCACACAGCACCTTTTCTGATACCAAATCGATCGGCTCTGAAGATAGTATAAAAGTATTAGTATTCAGCATATGATCAGTAATAGTGTTATGTAGGCCTAACCATGTTTCAGTAATACAGAAACAATCGATGTCAGTTGCACCATATATCAAGTGGTGTAATTCTGGAATTTTATTAACAATACTTCTGGCGTTAAACACACTCACTCGCAATATCTTGTGCGTTGGCAGAAAATCAGTAGCTGAATGTTGTTGTTTAGGCTAATGCTGTCTGTATCACATTGAACAAACTCCTCGACAGTTGAGTCCCCCTGCACCAGTGTTGTTGTCAAGGTATGCAGAGTGTCGACTTTCCAGAGCTCTGGAATGCAGAACACATTGGAATGTCGTTGCCAAAACGGGCAAAGTGCTGAACTCTGGCTCGGAATGTGGAAAATTTAACTTCTAGTCTATATAAACCGCCGATTGCGCCGAATTTTATGCCTTGTTACAAACTGCTTTAAGCGATTCAACGCGATGGCTCAGACAAGGCTGGTTTGTACGTGCTCTGTGAGGATAGAGACGTTTTCGTTAAGTTGGAGCGAAAGGTCGTCGCGAAAAAGCAAGGAGCAGCCAGAAAGTTTGTCAAATTTACACCAAACAGGTAGCTTGCGCCGTTAAACAGGCCTCTTAGTAAGCACTTCTGAGGCTGCTCTGATCAACAATGTGAGTATTTGTCTTTACTTTGCTTGAGGTATAATATTTGCTGAAGTTTGCAGTAGAGTTTTTACTCGTTACCCTGACTCAATTATTACCCCTGTCTAGCTTTATTAAAGTAAAAAGTTTTGCATTTACAGCTACTTCGTTTGAAGTGTACACTATTTTGTCATATCGCTGTAAGCAGTATGTGTATCGTGTGCGAATGCAGATGGGTGATATTTCGACACACCGGATATTAAAGGAAGCATCAAGCAATTCAATGCCGACGACGGAATCAACTATAGGAAGGAAATCGATGGTGGATACGTTGCATCCATGACAAAGGGCTTCAGATGTGTCGACATACGCAAATTCTTCCGGTCATATGGAGCAACGGAACCCAGCCCAACCCGCCAGGGCTTGGCCATTCGCATACACGAGTGGCTGACATGGGTCAAGATCATGACTGCAATAAATGATGAATATCCTGACCTCGCCACAGCTCTACCCTGCTTCTATTCTTCCGATCACAACAACCTACTCAGTGCCTTATGCTGTACAGCAGGGGTCTCAAACACGCGGCCCGCGGGCCGCATGCGGTCCGCGAAACTATTTTGTGCGGCCCGTGGGGCCGCGGCCATGTCCACGAAGTTTAAAATATTTTTGATAATAGCTACTTGTATTATCCATTTCACTAGAAAAAGTATTATTCGTCATATTTACATCTGAGTGGACAGAAACCTTAGTGATGAGTTAGCAGCAGTTGTGTTATCTGTTATGATGGGAACTATAGTTTCTGGTCGTTTTGTGACAATGGGTAAAGTTACATGAGCAAACTGTCTGTAAATGTATTGTATTTTAGCTTTCAACTGCAGTGGGAACAGTGTTGCGTAAAACAATAATTATTGCATTTTGTGGTGCGGCCCGCCGACTGGCTGTCATTTTCCACTGCAGCCCACATGCTGAGATGAGTCTGAGACCCCTGCTGTACAGACTGCTATTCGTTCAGAAACGAACGTGAAAATGTGTAAAAAAAGTGTGGACTGCGTGTAGAGACATTATACCTATTTAGCTGCTAACATTTAATGATTTATGCTTTGTGACGCTATGAATGAATGTAGTTGAGTGTGCGTGTGCGAATAAAAGCATTTTTCTCTTCATCGTAGCATTTTATTGTACACATATTAAGATACAAACATGATTATTCTGTCATTTACAAATACAAAGAAACATGTAAGCAGAACAACACAATATACACCAATGTCTACTAACGTTGACTACACACAAAAGCATGTACCATAGCATTATTTAGTCCGGTATCAGAAATAAATTTAGACACAATTTCACGTATGTTAAGTCATTTACTACAAAAAACACAGAAGCACGTACAATAATACTCCACGAAAACCACAACTCAGGTATGGCACGCGTTGTCAAGGGATCACACAGTTCTTACCTGCCACCCACATGCTAGTGGACTGAACATACCTTCCTAGCCGAAGCTGGTCCTCATTTATCGACCCCAGAGGGATGAAAGGCTGAATTGGTCTAGACACCACCGCCACGATGAGTAAAAACAGTCTGCCCAGGATCGCTAGGTGACGGAAATCGCAGTTGTTAGCTGTTGAGACCGTCACCGTCGCCTAGTTACATGCCTAGATGAGTTGCTGTCCAAAGTCTCACAGATTCGATGTAGCCTTCAGATTAGTGCATGTGTATTTTCCCCGGACAAAGCCGTGATGTGCATTACAAAGAATATTGTATTGTACGAGGTGACTGTATAGTTTACAATACGCTCAAGGAGTTTACATAGAACACACGTATATTTTGCTACCAAATCTGTGTGCCCCCTTTTTATGAACACGGGCAATTTAGCCGCCGGTAAAACTTTGTCAGCGACTATATGTTTTACCCCTGAGTCATACTAGTATAGTCATTTTTGGAGGTTCCGTGACTATTCTTTTCCTACCTTTTTTCTTGATTGATTTGTCAACCTGAACCATTTAAAAGAAAAATTAGCTCCTATGCTTTTAATATACACTGTTACGATTACGATTACCAGTAATTTAATTACATGACGTCACTTTTGACGCACTTCCGCTACAAGTAGTACTTAGCAAGTAGAGCTGCAATATTCACTTAATACCGAATACCGGTCAGTAACCGATTCAGCATTTTTATGCCAGCACTGCAGGGCGCAGGCCTATCCTAACATGTAAGGGCAGTACACTTCTACCGTAGCATACGTTATTGCGTGTGGATTTATCAACAACAACGAATTTATCTTACCGAAAACAGTATGCTTTGTTACGGTGCACTGGTGTCACAGAGTTGGGGGGGGGGCAGAGTGCATGGTGCCCCAACCCCGTCATTGGAGGGCCTGTGCCCCCCGGCCCCCCGGCTCCGCCGCCTATGGTCGTATGGGCTTCTTGCATGCGCTGTGTGAAGCCAAGACGTCCGTCAATTTCAAAGACGTCGTGAAACAATGGGCAAAAGAAAAGAAAGATTACGACTCAGAAGCCAGTCGGTGCAAAGCCGGCAAACAGTGCAGTAACTACGAACAGGTCGGCAAACTAATGCGTATTGTAAAGTATTTCATAGCAGTAATAACCCATTAGGAAACCTAAACTCCGGGCGCTCGCCCGGAGAGCGGAGCTCATTGGAAGCGGCTGTTCCAACATCCTCCCGCCGCCATTTTTAACTATCACTTCGCTTAAACCACACTGTTATTTCAGATTCCTAACACTAAAAAAGAAGAAGTTGACTAGTATTATTACAAATTTCACATTATAGAACAGTACATTCAATTTGTCTACTATTTACCTGTCGATTCTGCAGTGCACTAATTACTGTTGTGATACGACATTAACCCACGCCCAATTATTCCTTCGTCGCGAATTGGCTGTTTTGTTACCGCTGTTGCGGAGTTTTAGATACAATTGGCTGTTTTGCCGATCTTCGGCAGCATCTAACTCTGTCAATCCTGGCTAATTTTCAAAATGGAGACCAGCAAAAGACGTCAAATACCGACTACGAACGCATGTACAAATTTCAGCTTCAGAGGCCCTCGCAAAAAGAAAAAATTCACGCTTTTTCGTAGTTTTCATGAGTACTTCCGTCACGCTGAGAGAAACTACTTCCGTCACGCCGATAAACTACACACTAGTCAGCAGCGGAAACCACATACAAAACATACAAATAGTACGCGCACACGCGCGATCTTACTATGGCCGCAGCCGGCTGGGCTTTCGGCCCGGACCGGGCTGCGCCCGGTATAACAGTAACAACGCCATAAGCCTTGGCCCTACACATTTGCAGAATGCAGCGTGCAGCATAAAACTGTACTGTGTTGGCCTATATACAACTTTCGAAATTTCGATTATATTGCATGCATACAGATACGGCCTATTCTTGTCGTTCACAGCACTGCAACTTTTCAGCAGAGATTTGGAGTGCACATCCGGCCAAATCGATGTGCCAAAAATGATGCTACAGGTATATGCCTAAGTCTTGCCATGTGCTCCATATCTACACGTAAGATAAACTCCGGCACCCAGGTACCTAAGCCCCTTAACAGAAGCATTGCCGTGGTCTTCATTGAGAGCTAATCTTCAGACCACCAACATAGCTGCTCACAGATGTCTTGTTCTATACTTCTGCCACCGTCGACCTGTATATCTTTTGTGTCCCTGTATCTTATTGCAGTTGGTCTGGTCGTGGACGACACACGTCGGGTGTGCTGTTCGTCTCTGTACGAATTTCATCAATATCGATGGCGTCGTCGAGCACAATGTGCATCTCATTTCGTGCGTTTTTGGTGTCGGGTGAGTTTATCGCCTAACATTTAATTCACAACCGCAATATATATGCGTGGTGTGTCACGGATTGAGAACTTCAATTCTGTTATCACCAACCAAGAGGAACAAAAGCAATACCTATTGCAGGTTGTTGAGCATCATCGTCAGCAGTTTCCTGCATCCAAGAAGTCAGTCATTGTCAAGAAAATTGTCAGCGACTGAAATAAACTAGGTCTGAAAAAATAATCACTTGTACGTAGAATCCGTTTTAACTGTTAACTATAGCAAATTTTTGTCGTTCTTTTGCAACCAATAAATAACATTCAATTGCCTTAATATTTCTTGTGGGTCGACTGTGTGTATAACGGAATAAATTTGGGGCATGAGAGTAAACAATATTCAAACTTTTATTTTCCCTGGCACCCTAGTATATGCCAGGGTAAATAAAAGTTTGAATATTGTTTACTCTCATGCCCCAGATTTATTCCGTTATACACACAGTCTACCCACAAGACTGTATATCTTTTATATATATATATATATTTTATGTTTGTCCGCTTATAACTCTGGAACGTAACGGGCGATTGCCTCCTAATTTTCAGAGTAGTTCCGGGGCGCCCCAGGGATTATTTTAGGTACATAAATATGGGGATCGTGGTAGGTGGCCAAAAAAATCTACACATTTTTGGGTGGGGG
>Ga0126335_1002630_pt1 | contig 10846 bp, 7 predicted proteins | sample OlaspJWI45metaG_FD_108409 | JGI IMG/M metagenome (GOLD analysis project Ga0126335, IMG submission 108409) | Marine gutless worms symbiont microbial communities from Oahu, Hawaii - Olavius sp. 1 OAHU.JWI-45 metaG | ecosystem: Host-associated > Annelida > Digestive system > Unclassified | place... | reverse complement strand
ATCAGCAAAAACCGAATTTTCGGTTTTTTTCGGTATTTTTTACGTCGGTTTTCGTTTTTTTCGGTTTTTTTCAATACCGACGTCGGTGTCGGTTTCGGTTTTTTTAAAATATCGCGATATCGGTTTCGGTTTTCGGTTACCGACTCGGCTCTAATCTGAGATAGTAGGCAGTATATGGCGAAAGCCTGTGCTTACTCATGCCAGTATTGTCTGTGACTGCTGCCGTCGATGAATTCGGTAAATTGATTTTTGACGTAGGGATGATCAGACAGCAAGATGGTGATAGCAGCAGTTTTAGAGCCTGTGGGTCTGAATGCGAACTGGTCACCGAAGACCAGTGACGGTGACGGTGTAAGTAGTGCAGGACAGATGAGCGTTGATATGTCCTTCACTTAGTACACTTCAACACAATCCGGCTTTTGACTGTAGTTTGCTGCATAGTAATGACATTATGAGAGTCTCCTCCAAGATATTGCTGCCATGTGATAGTCTTTTATGCGAATCATTTATGTTGTTTTATTTCCACGTGTGTGTGGTGTGATGTGTCACGATGTGTGTGCGTTTGTTCACGTGAATAAAATTCAAACAAATGCATGTGTCGAATGTCATGGTAAGCGTAACAACGCAGTAATAGTTGATTTCTGCCAATGTACTTATACATACTTATACCAGCGCCTCTGAAGTTACGACTTTATCGCGCTATACAAATCTGTTTATTATTATTATGCCTATTATAAATATGCTGCAAAATAGTATAGAGTCAGCCTTCAACAGTGTCACCACTGTCATGACATTCACACATAAACTCTCACATCCTAATAATGATGAAACAAACATAAAAACCAATGTTACAGAAAAGCAATGATTTCTGAGCGTCCTAATGGTCTCACTCTGTAATCCTGACTGAGTTCACTGCAGAAGTGTTATTAAGTTTTTTCTTTTTACACAGTTTCTCATTACATTTATTTGTGTCTGAAAAAAGTTTAAACGACGAGGAACGAGAAAGCAACTGCTTCCTCGTGCCTGAACGTAGCTACGATTCTGACCTCAACTCTGTTAAAAAGTTGTGGTGTTCCAAGAGATTGGATGAAGGGTGGCAGGGCATCATACTTTTACTCTGTTGCTTACTAGCTGTTGTCAGGTGCGCCAGGTACGATCGTAGGTGATTACAATGGAAGTAAACAATGTCAGAAAGTGGGAAATTTTGATTGAAAGTGTCGTTTTCGTTGACCTTTGTATGCTACTGCATAATATATCACAACGTTTGGTTATGGTCAAACTACTGTAACATTGTAACACGTTAACACTGCTTACAGTGGGCGGAGTAAAATGCGGAAAATTGGCAACGGGTAATTTGCGCAATTTTTCTGCGGAATCATTGCGCATTTTGCCCGATATCGACTTTACGCATTCCGTACTTTGGTGATGTAACGGATGGGTGCGCTCTACTGTTTAGTTTGACCTGTCTTTATGTTCTATGTTCATATTATAACACGGTGGAGTGGTTCTGGTGTGATTGAAGCCTATCTCAATGGCCAACTGCTTTCTTCAGTTGTGTCATCTGACCTGTAAAAATTGTCCCCGAGATGACCTATAAAGTTCCGAGGGGGATGTTAAGCCTCTACTCACTCACTCACTTTTGATCATTTTCATATTATAGATGCAAGTATTATGTTAATTAGAACTTTTGCATTTGTTAGTGCTTGACTAAGTCTATTTCTTAAATTATGTAAATATCTGAAGTTTTCACCAAAGCCATCAATGATAACACTGACGGCATAAGCAAGCACAGGCTTTCTCCATATAATGCTCACTATCTAAATTGTAACTTTTTACTTGGTTTCCGGTTCCAGTACCTTATGAATATGAGATTTAAAATGATTTAAAGTTGTGCAATTAATACAATATCGTGTTAACTTATTCCACTTGTTGCAGTCATTGTTTGCAAAATGCGTCTATTGTTGACATCACTGACTATGTATGATGCTTGTTGTTACATCTGCAATTATCTAACTCCTGTGTTTTGCATTATAATTTGTGTATTGTCATTAAATGTTTGTTTAGCTTATTTAAGGCTTTCATTAATTAGCCAACAACAGTTAGTGACTGCAACTGCATGACTGATGAAACGACACAAGCACGTTTTTGCTTCAGTTTATCTTCTTTTGGGTAGATGCCTACTCGGTTGAATAATATCGCACCGCAAACATTTAGGCCTATTCTGTATCTATGCATACAAATACATACACTGAACATGCCTTATGCTGTGGTTTCATGTGCAAGAATTGCATGTAATAGGCTGCAATTATTGCAGGGGGAGTAAAATATTTGTTCAAATATTTTAGAAGTGGTTTCATGTGCAATTATTGCATGCACTGCGCTGCAATAATTGCAAGCTTTGAATCGCATTAGAAAATATTCATGGGGCAAAAGTGTTGCAGCCAATGGCAGTGCTTCATGGAGTCGCGTGATAATGACGTAATTGTTCAGTTGTTGTGACAAAATTGTTTGTTGACTTTCTTGTTGCAATTTTAATACTTTGACAGTAATAATAATAAAGATGTCCTTGCGAAAGCGGTCAGACAATGATGTAGAAACATTAATTGAACTGTGTTAAAATGAGCGTGCCCTTGGGACATGACTTTTCATAAATATGCCAACAGAGACAAGCAGCAGGTGGCGCTCTCGAGAATAAGTTGGGAGATAAACGACCTGGATATAAGTAAGTCTTCGTCACCAGACATTTTAGATGTGGTGTGATTTTGACATCAACACTGACATCACGCACTGACTGACAGCTAGCTCCGCCCAAATTCTAAAATACTTGCATGCAATAATTGCATATGAAACCACCTGCTAAAATTATTTCATGCAATTATTTTAAGCATCCAACGATCGACGGAGACTAAAAAATTGCATGTAATTATTGCACACACATGAAACCATGGCTTTAATTGAATAACAGTAGCAGTGTGTTTTGTTACAAAAATGTAGGTATTTTGAACTGTGATTCATTTGCTGTTGCAGGCTAGTATTTGCTTATCAACATGTAGCTACATCTGTTCTGGTTGCTTGTTGTGAAACAGTGAGGGAATAGATTTGTTGTTTTTTGTTCTGGACACTCGTGCAAGTATTTTTTAAACATGACTTCATGGCGCGACGTTCTCCGTGAGCGACAGCTTGCTATTGATGCAGCTGACCAAGCAGAACTCAATGCAAAGAAGAAATATGACAGTCCTTTGGAAGAAAATACAAATTTGGATAATAGTTGTGGTGACGTTGGCAAAGGACCTGAACTGTTGTCTTCTGCATCCTGGTTGATTGAAACTGATGTGCCAAATGCTCGGTCACTGACTGCAGATAATTTGCAAGACATCTGTGAGTGTGATGCATCTCCAGAGTCAGAAAGGCTTGCGGCATGCAGTGATGGTGTCAGAAATTTTGCCACCGATCAGGGAGAAACAGCAAGTGCCAATACTGAAGTTATTGAGGTCATTTGTCAGTCATCTCCAGCTGGAGATGACTCAAAAGGTAACCTGAAGTCTGATATTGATTGTGCTGCTGATGCTGGAAGTCTTCACAGTCTTGACTGTATCGAGTCTGATGAGGTCTCGAGCAGTGTCATTGATTCAACACCAGAACACCTGGTTTCTGCTACAATATCGCCCAGTAATAACACGTCAAATTATGCGTCAGATGGTTCGGAAGCACATTTTGCTGATGAGCTACCAGAACCTCTGACAGAGACAGCTATTTCTGTAGACTCAGCATTAGATGTACAGTCACCTGTTCATAAAAGGACACGCAGGCATGCACGAAAGAATGATACTCGCGCAAAGCGGAAGAATGTCCAGGCAGTTGGAAAGGATGAAACTCTTCCAGCTTGTGTTGTAGTAGGTCAGCAACAGGAAGTTGGCACGGGGGTTAATGATTATAGGTCAAAGCTGTCAGCTCTTCAGTCCACATCACAGTCAGAGCAATTGCCATTAGATGCATCTCAGTCTCAACCTTCTGAGGAAATTCAACACTTCATAGAAGAACTTGGTACCACAGCAACAAATGACTTGACAACACAATTATTTCGACAGGCGTCTTACCTGAAAGCTGTTGGGACTGTCGACAACAATACTGTGAGATCCCAGCAGCCAAGTGACTGCACCAGTGTAGCAGAATCTACTGTTTCACAGACTTCAAAAGATCATTTATCGTCTCATGAATCTACTAAAATTGACAGTACGTAATAATTAGATTAATGTTAATTTTATTTGATAGTGTGTTATCCCACTGGTATTTTGTCATAAAGGCTTTTACGGGACAGAAAACCTTTGAGGTGAATTGATCCCACTCACTTAAAATGTTATGTGACATTTCATCCAACAATTCTGCCTGTGTGTACAGAATTATATCCTGCTGCAGATAGTGATAATTATTTAAAAGTTGTGTGTTCCAACTCATACTGACTTTGTTGTTAAAAACAATTTGCATTACTGTAGCGTATAATGTTGATTTTTTGACGCTTATGCAGCAACTGTGGCAAAGAGTAAAAAGAGGAAACATCGACATAAATCTAAACGCACTGCAACTCCAGCAAAATCACGTGCAGATCAGGAACCAGCTGAATATGAAAGGTAGTGAAAACATTTTGTGAACTGTCATATTTAAATGATGATGCACGATGCATGAATTGTTTACCATTATGTTACATGTTTAAACTTTTAATAAAGTTCATATGGCAATTTCTTAACAGCAAATGATGTCTTCATTCTTGTATTGTAATGGATGTCTGTGTGCATGTTACAGAACTGAGCCACCTCAGTTGCCTGTGCATGACAAGGTGCCAAGTGATGATGTAAGTTTTCCTGTGTCAAATACTGCTTTTTGTCAGGAACAAGAAATGAAGCGAGTCTATTCTTACTGTAAAGTTCCGTTGAGTTACATTAAGTAAGTGGGTTCTACATCTCTCGCAACACATGGAAGGTCATTTAGGTGACAAGTCTTTTCAGGCAAATGATTGCACTAGTACTGACACCCAAAAGTAAAACAACAAAACATAAGATTAAACTGTGTCGGAGGGGAGTACAAACCTGCATTCAGCCATTTTTGCTGCCATGATCTTGGCCCCATCACCTTGAAACTGGACCAGGACATAGATATTTGCAAGATGTCATCAAATTTCAACTACTTCTAGTGTTCACCGTGGTTCATATTCCTACCGAGTTACATCAATTTTGCTCAGTAGTTTTTGAGATTTTGTGCAGACAGATGCAGACACAGACAGACACTCGTGATGTCACAGTTATGTCATGGCTTTCGTTCTACCTGGACACTTGTGTTGAAATGTAACAGCTCTGATTTGTTTTACCACAGTAGTATGGACGTTTGTTTTATTGCTACAGCATTTATTGGTTGCACAGAACAAGAGCAAACCAGGAGCTGATGTACACCATCAGACACACGACACTGTTCCTGACAAAAAGTCTTCAGACATGTTTGCTGCAGTAGCTGTGGAAGGTTTCCTTAACTACAAAGTTACACATCATGAAGGAAAGGTTGGCATAAGCTTGATAGTGAACGTCATTGGAGATTTACCGGTTGACAGATAATGCTTTGTTAATCCTTGGTAGTTGTGCACGGTTGTAAGAATAGACTGGAGATTGTGCATTTTTTCATGCGTGCTATGTAGAAACTGCCACCAACATACTATGACACAAACACAACATGTACATGTACTGTTTCATCAACCTGATTTTACAGCTTGTATATGACACATTTACATTAACGTGCACTCAGCCATGGAACAAAAACTTAGCTCTGTAAAAGGTAATTTGCTGTTGCCAGTCCACGGATTTGGGACGTGCTTTGTAGACATTTACATGCAGCATATTATAAATTTGTTTGACTGATGTTTCAGTTTTTCAACAAATCACATCTCAACATTTCTATAACCCTTTTCCATTCCTGACTTTTTGCCACATTGAGTGGCATCAATTCTGCCACGACTTTGCCTTAAGATAATTTCTCATTATAAGCGAAATCAGTACTGATATTGCAATGTATCATAGCCTCCAAGAGTGTCATTTTATCTGTGATAGAAAGCAAGTGATCGAACTTGGCGCAGTGCATATGTGACTCTGCAAGGAGCGGAAATGCACTTTTATTCAGATAATCAAATGCAGGTATGTTACTTGTCATTATTTGTACTTATAGAACAGAAAAACTGGAAAAAACAGAAAGAATATGTATGCTTAGAAACACATACAGCCTATATAATGAACAGGTAATAACATTACCATCTAATGCAAACAGGTCAGTCAAGCTGAACAGTTTACCAGTGATTGCAATACATTTCTACAGGTTTGCATATTGTTTTGTCTTTCAAAAGTCCTTTATTCAAAGTACCATACTGTAGTTCACCACCCGTGTAGCAGAATGGTGTATATTTTTGTCGGCATCTGTTTCTTTATTCTTCCTTCCCTCTACTGTCTGTTTCCTCCACCTCAGCCACCCTACCATCCCCCTTTTCCCTCTCCTCTTCCTCATCTGTATCAGCATAAATTCCAGCTAGCCCTTTACCTGTGGTTGATTCTGACTTGACTGTTTGTCTGTTTATCATACTAAAAGTTTTGAAATTCTTGACCTAGAAAGTTCATTTTTGGTGTGAGGCAGGAAAGCTTGGGTTGACTATCTGCACGAAGCCATGTCTTGTCAACATTGTGTATGACTACGGCAACAAGAAACATGTGTTTCGGCTGGTGACAGCCCATCGATCAGCATATCTCTGATGAGGAAGAGGAGAGGGGAAAAGTGGATGGTAGGATGGCTGAGGTGGAGGAAACAAAGTAAAAAAGCCAAAAAACATGGGTAGTCCTGCCTGTGGTTAAAAAACAAGCTTGTTAATTTGTTGTGATGTTAACAGGAAACAGGAAAGCTTGAGTTGACTATCTGCGTGAAGCCATGTCTTGTCAACATTGTGTATGACTACGGCAACAAGAAACATGTGTTTCGGCTGGTGACAGCCCATCGATCAGCATATCTCTTTGAAGCTGACAGTACTGATATTATGTTGGACTGGATTCGTGCCATCAAGCAGTGCAGCCCTATTGACGACAAGGAGGTTTAGTAGTCTCATTTTGTCCTTGTTAAGACTTTGAACTGTTGAAGTCATTAGTATATTAATACTTGGAATTCATTGTTGAAGGACATAGCACAAATGTGTGAGTTAAATTTTTAAAATGTGTTAACAAGTGTCATAAAGTTAAAAAATAGAAATGTACAACAATTTGGTTTGAAGTTACATAGACATTTATTGGTGTTGTGTTATGGAGGTACTTTTATTTACAGTCGATGAAAAACAAATTGTACCTAATGCCACAGTGGGTTTCATTATGCTTTTGCAGTAATTTGACACATCACTTATGCATTTTTTAAGGAACATTAATTAAAATTTGTGATAATTAGTATATACAATGTTTAAAAATTATGAATTTACATTGTGTACCATGTGGCTAATTGTAGTTCACTGAGCTGATGAAACGGACTCAGCATCAGTCTGCAGCTGTTGATCTGTCAGTCACAAAAAACAACAAAAAGCCAGAAAATGAGAAAACTGAACAGTCTAAGAAAGCAAAGAACGTACAGAAAGTTATTGGTAACTGGCATTGTATACATTCATATTGTAAACATCTGGCTTGCCTTGTCACACTTTTGCCTGTTTCTCATCAGTTGATAGAAAGATTAGGCCTATTGCTGTCTGTTTCTTTCATTTTCCATTAGTAAATATGCCCAGCTGATTATTATAGTCTATCATTATTTGGTTTGCAAATTACCAATACTTTTTACCACGTGTAGTGTAAATTGCCAGTGACTCTTGTTTTTAGAAAATGTTCAAAGAAAACGAGCAAAGGAAGGGAAGACATGGCGAACCAAAATAGCGGACAAGTTCCGTCAGCCTGGCCTGTCAACATTGGACCCTGTTGATGGTGTCCAGCATGCACGTGTGTTTGGTATTTCTCTGGAGAAAGTGGTTGCCTCTCACAGTAATGAGGTATATCCTTACAGCAGCTATCCTTATTGTAAAACATGTATTTTCACTTCCAATGTTAGCTGGCATCTAAGTGTCTAGAGCTAGAAAATTACTGCCATATGATGAACCTCAAATGATTTTATGACTTAGGTTGGCCACTTAGTGGAAACCACCAAAAAGTCAGGAATGGGAAAGGGTTATAGAAATGTTGAGATGTGATTTGTTGAAAAACTGAAACATCAGTCAAACAAATTTATAATATGCTGCATGTAAATGTCTACCAAGCACGTCCCAAATCCGTGGACTGACAACAGCAAACTACCTTTTACAGAGCTAAGTTTTTGTTCCATGGCTGAGTGCACGTTAATGTAAATGTGTCATATACAAGCTGTAAAATCAGGTTGATGAAACAGTGCATGTACATGTTGTGTTTGCATCATAGTATGTTCCACTGCTGGTTGAGGTGTGTATTCGTATCATAGAAGAGAAAGGTTTGCATAACAAAGGCATCTATCGTGTGCCTGGCAACACTTCGGCAATTGCGTCACTGCAGGCAGACATTGAGAAGGTGATTTGTAGTTTGGTTGGATTTACATGCGAGTGAGTGAGTAGAGGCTTAACGTCCCACTCGACACTTTATAAGTTATTTCACGGACGATTTTTACAGGTCAGATGACCCGACCAGCAACATCAAAGCACTGGAGGATGCCAGTTGGCCACTGAGATAGGATTCAATACCACCTGAACCACACCACTGTGTTACAGTATGAACAAGCTGACCAACCGTCCCGGTTTTTCCGGGGCAGTCCCGGTTTGGGACACCTTGTCCCGGAATCCCGAACGTTGTCTTCGGGACGCCCAAATGTCCCGGTTTAGCTCCAGACGTCCCGGGTGGGACAGAACTCAATCCACATAATCAATTGCATTGTTTCGTTTGGCCGCATTTACTGCCTTTAGCCCGATAGCAACAATTTCACAATTCGCACGTCTCTAATAGGCGGGTCCGGTCTTTGATATCAAAATGAGTGTAGTAAGATCTACACAACTACACATGTATTGTAGGCTGCGGCATATTGCATAAATTTAGAATTTCAAGGCATGCTATGAAGGCAATTTGGATTTTTTTATTGTGTCCTGGTTTGGGGTCCCTAAGTAGGTGGTCACCTAGAGTATTAACCAAGGCAACCGCCTCTAGGCATAAGGTAAGAGTCCCAGTGTGACAGAAACCCAATCTGCTGGACTTGTAAGTTGCCTAGAACATCGTGCAACAACAAAATGTTGCACAATACAAGAGCAGCTCTGTTAATATTCCCTACTCTAGACCAACATCGCTAATCAGATGAGGCTACAGAGGTTGAGAGGGACCTGGTTTAGTCGCCTTTTATGACATCCAGCCAGGAAACAGAGTGGGTCTATTCTTACAACCTTGGAGCCAACATGGGAGATGGGACATAAGAGCTTCAGAAATGTAGTTTCTTGGATATTTTGTTTCAGGGGAAGACAAACTATGGCTATGTGTGGCCCGAAAGGTCGTTTCCTGTTGCCCATGAACAGTCTCACATGGCTTTGGCTCTGTTGATTTATAGGCGTTTTCAAACGGATTACTTTTTTAAATTTATAATAGTTAATATAGGTAGAATGAAGTACTAATGAGGCATGATGGGATTTCACTTCCATTCTTAACAACACACGATAGTAGCATTCTTTCCTTTTATGTGAACAACTTTTATTATTTAATAAATTTAATTCAAATGTAGACTGCAAAGAAGTTTCGTATGGCCCATTTGTGGAAAAGTTTGCTGACTTTTCTCTTAAGGTTTGACTTCAGAAATTTATGTCTTTATTTGTTGAGTCTGATATTGGACAGAGAGAGGAAACTTGTCAGAAACATTGAGTTATCTGCTGTTACAGGATCCTGTTGGATTGAATCTGAAGAGTGATAAGTGGCAGGATGTCAACGTTGTCATCAGTCTGTTTAAGCTGTTCTTCCGCAAGCTGCCAGAATCACTCGTCACAACTGGTGAATATTGTACTCGCCTGTGTCACTGGTTCAGACTAAGCTGGGTGTATGGTTGGGCTTGGATCAGTTACTGTACTTAACTTGCTTTTAAAGTTTTAATGCCCTTTAAATTACTAGCATATTACTAATTGATTCTTAATTGATGCTGGGCATAGAGGCTACGGCCTGTGCCTTCATTTAAACTTCTTTTGCTTTTTGCTTGCTTTGCTTTTATGTCATTTGCCAAACTTAACTTGTAAAAATTGCATTTTTAACTTTAATTTTCTCACTATATTGCTGGAAACTGAAACCATTCTGCGATTGATTTGTCAGGTTATCATAGTGGAAATAATAATATATTTAACCATTTACCATTAAAGTAATCCGTTTGAGATATATTCTCACCTTATAGACATCTCTCTAGCGGTGTTATTCAGGGTAGCTGCCTGGGCCCGTTATTGTTCATTATATATGTGAATGATGTAGTCTCGCTATTTTGTGAAGATTCTGTATGCAGACTGTATGCAGATGACATGAAACTGTACATGCGTATGAACTCCTCTTACTGTGCCCCCAGATTACAGAACTGTTTGTATAGACTGGCTCACTGGTCACGAATATGGCAACTTAATATAGCATACCAAAAGTGTGCTGTTATGCAGATTGGTAATATCGTGCCTGATTGCAGCTATGCGATTGCATCAAACCGTCTATCCAATGTTGATATTGTTAAAGACCTGGGTGTTTTTGTCGATGAATCCCTTACCTTCAGTAATCATATATGTCATATTGTCACTCGTGCGTTTAATAGAGCTAACTTGATT
>Ga0126335_1002629_pt1 | contig 10846 bp, 3 predicted proteins | sample OlaspJWI45metaG_FD_108409 | JGI IMG/M metagenome (GOLD analysis project Ga0126335, IMG submission 108409) | Marine gutless worms symbiont microbial communities from Oahu, Hawaii - Olavius sp. 1 OAHU.JWI-45 metaG | ecosystem: Host-associated > Annelida > Digestive system > Unclassified | place... | reverse complement strand
GGTTGGGGTGGCGCCCACCCGGACTGTCGGTACCTCTGCCTCCATTATCTTTCCCTGCTCCATAAAAATCCAGAAGACAGGAGGTGGGGAAACCCAGCCTGAATACAGCACAGCCCTATGCTAAGGCAGAAGGCAAAGTGTTTCTTCTCGTACCAGCCTACCTGGGTTGTCTTGGAACAAAGGCCATTAAACGGTTGTTGTTGTCGTTGTTGTCAGTGTCTCTATTTAGTAACTAAAACGATGCTCACATCAGTCACAAACATCACAAACAGATGAAATACTACTCGGTCATCTGTCTTCTGATTAAAGTAAACCCACCTATCACTCATTTCTTACGTAAAATTGCAGAATGTAGGCAATGTCATAAAACATGCCATAAAAACCGACCCCTCAGATTATGCTGTTTATTCTGTACCTGCACGTGTTTATCCGTACAAACAATACAATATTTTAATTGTCGTCTTTTTCTATACAAGATAACACCAAACCCTGATAAAAGTATTGAAATTTTGCACGAAAATATTATGATATTATCGAAGGACCTGAGAAGCATTTTGACACAGTGGCAAAATACGTTAGCAATGACGTGTTTGTGTCCATGACAGCTTCTCGCAGCAGCCAGAGTTGAGAGATATCGCTCAGGTTTATCATTTCTCTTCGACTTCTGCTAGACCCTGTGTTGCCTTCTTGACTGCATATTAGCTCAGTCACATGCTTGTAATTCTCTTCCGATCTGGCAGCCTATTGTCGTTCCGCTCCAGTCTTCCGTTCAGTCGAGCCGACAGCCTACTTATTGGTTGAAAACGTTTTACAAATACGTTTTGTACTTCATCCCTGAAACATTGGAACATTTTTTCTCTCCACGTCAACAGCATGTTTGTCAACAAATTGGTGAACAACTCAACAAAACGAAAAAAATCTCCAGTTTAAGTGGAAGTCAGTTTTCACGGAAAATAATGCCTACAGACACAGCTGGTGCCATGAAAGTTTCGCAGAAGATCACAACACAACATGGTCAACTTATCTTCCGTAAAATTTTTACGAAAGATCTTGAGCCTAATTCTGTGACTGACACTTTTGTGACTGAGCCGATGTGACGTAATGCTGTGCTAAAACTCCATTGTGTTTTCTGTAGAGTTGGGTTGTTTTCATTTATATGATACCCCTTGCAGTAATTTTTTTAAGATCTGTTTAAAGGTCATCTCGATTTCTTATAAATAATTTAAGCTTCAGAATGTAATGTGAATTTTGCTTCTAACTTAACGTTAAAAGATGATAATTGGCTTAATATAGGGAGTTGGTTTTTTGTCCCACTCGGTAGAATCCAGAAATATGGCCAAAATCTCCACCAGAGCCGGATTTGACCAGGATTTGGGAAAATGGCCGAATATGAATGATTGCAGCAGGTGTCGTCAAAAGCAGTTTAGTATTATGTTTGATTTCTGAAAGTACTGATGAGAAATTATTAGGCTACATCGAATGCATGTTTTTCAGCTTATCGTGGCCGATGTTCTCGTGTCATGATGTGTCTGTAAGTCTGTTTGCCTTGTGCTGCACTCTGCAAAAAGATGCTTAGGTTGATTGTAGGTGTCTATACAGGTCATAATTGCCTGAATAGACACCTTAGTGTTCTGGGGCTTGTAAACAGCCCTGAGTGCGGTAACTGTAATGAGGCTAATGAAACATCCCTACATTACCTATGCTACTGCAGCCACTATGGGGCAGTCAGAACTAGAATCTGGGGTAAACCTTTTCTACACCCCAGCGAAGTTCCTTACATAGCAGTTAAGGACCTCCTCAGGTTTTTAACATCCTCACAAAGGTTTTCATAGTACCCTGGTAAGAAATACCAGGGGCTCTACTGGGGGATGGACTATGGGCCCATCTGCGGCCTGGTTCTACGAAGGACAACTTCGCCTCCACCGAAACAACAACAACAGCACCCTGCAAAAACGGCTGTGTGGATCGGGGTCCTGTATGAGGCGAGGACTCCCAGAGATTCTATGGTTCTGTCTGTTATAATACTTTAGGGTTGGCTGGCTGCAACCATGGTCCCAATTTCCCTATGGTGAAGGGGGAGTGGGAGAAAATTTTGCCTGCTGTGCTGTGGTAGGAGGAGGGGATTCAATGAGGCCTTCACCAGATTACTTTGGCCACTTGTTATGGTAGTATTATGCGTCACAAGTTGCTTAAAGAGCACTTCACATCAAAGTTGTCGTGTTCACAAGTGAGATTTTTTGTTATGGTGAAACTTTCAACCCTACAAGTACTTGGATTTTGAGAGCTATTTTCATATTTTAAAAAAATTCAAAATTAACTTTTGAACTTTTTGACCTGGCAGCTTTATTTTTGATGTAGAGGTACAACTTTAGAATATCTGATTCGCCTTTGAATTTCAGTATTATAGGTTTAAGTTTATGGGAATAATAAAAGTTACAAAAGTGTCAGCAAATTTGTCCATTCTCCTTCAGACAATCAGTTAAACTATTCAATTTATTCATTTTAGGTAAAGTCCATAAAACACAAGTGACAGTAAAACACACACGTGCACACAAAAAAGAAGAAGGAAAAAACGTTTTAAACTACTACTAAAAGCCTTCCCCTGAAGAACTACTACTGACACTTCACAGAGAGATTAGTCAGTTGATATGTCTTTGTGCTTGGCTAACAGAAGGCTGCACTGCCTCGTGCTGATGTGGTGACATCTGAGACGTCATCTGAACTGCCCTGGTGCTGTATCTGTAATGAGGATGCCACATTACGCTGTCATGGCTGTGATGGGGACCTCTATTGTCAGCGATGCTTCAGGTTACCTACTAAATATTGCTATGTTTACAATGGGCAACTTTACTTCTTGCTTTCACTATCTGCTCAGTCATTTGCTTAGTCCAGATGTTGGGCTAAATCAGAAGTAGATCAAAACGTCATTAGTGAGTTTAATCGATGTTTTCGTTTATCAGATGAATGTATGAAATCAGTGCAAATAGCCACTTCCTTAATTAATTGGTTATAAATTTTCGTTAAGCAACTTCAATTCTTGGAATGCAACACGACTACTTTTTCTCATAGTAGTTCTATTTGACTGTGCTAATATTACAGGAGAAACAAAATCATGATTTATAACTCGCTATTGCATCTGTCAAGTTCAAAAAATGGCTGTTAGGTCTTCTTATAGTCATCTGTTCAGGGAGCTTTTTATGAGAGATGGATAATTAGGTATATTATCATTCATAAAATGAAATGTCAAAAATGTTACTTGAGACGTTTTAGCACAGCACAGTCGTATTGTCGCAGTAAGCCATAGTCCAGTACATTTGTAACGTTTGTAGCAGTTTGATGTGTGTGTGTGATGACAGGGAAGGACACAATCGATGGGAAATACAAGAACATAGGACAGTCCAATACACATCACCAGTCCAGTCACATTGACATGGCAGTGCTGACATTGTTATGCTATATGCAGTCTTTCGATATTGTATGATGTTCACTGTAAAACTTATAATTTTTGCAGTCCTCAGTCTTCGTTGTTGCACCCTTAGGCGCCGAAGCCACAAAGGCAGTGGGAAAAGTGTCTCGGCCTGGGCTTTTACTTCTTGCAGAGTTTTAGAGCTTCCTGTGGCCTATATGAGGCCGAGTTTATGCGTCAACTGGGCCTATAAATATAACTAAATCTTAATAACTGACTGGCTCACTTATTAGGCAGAATCGAATGCACAACGTGTGTAATGTGCAAAGGCTATTGTGACCGATGTCACAGTGCATCAGTCTGTCTATCATGCGGCTGTGCTGTGGTAAAACGGCTGAACGGATCGAGGTCCTGTTCGGGTGGAGACTCTTGGACACTCGAGGAACAGGTACCGTTATTAGATGGGGTCCACTGTTGAGATATCCTAACGGCGAGGGGAATGGAAAGTTGAGAAAGTTGTTCATTGTGAAGTAGGTATAGGAATGTTGCTCGCAGTCGATACGGCCTTCGCCAGTTTACTTTGTCCTCTTGTTTCCAGTTTTACCGATCCTGATCTATCTGTATAGCTTTCTTCGCAATTTTCTTCTACTAGTTTCGTCGTAGGGTCTGCAGTGCACACTGAAGCCTATCTCGGTGGCCAAGTGGCTTCCTTCAGTGCTTTGACGCTGTTGGTTGGGTCATCTGGTCTGTAAAAATCGTCCCCGAAATGACCTATAAAGTGTCGAGTGGGACGTTAAACCGCTGCTCACTCACTACAGTGCACCAGTGAAAATTAAGCCCACACTTTTAGTTTTCGCAATACAGCCCTATATGGTTTTATAACTTGCACTTGTACTGAAATGAAAAGTCGGCGCCTATGGTTGCATCTATTTAATTATTTTGGCCCCCTAATTTTCACATTTCTACTTTCATTTTTGCTTAATTTACAAATGCGTTAAGGTTGCAAAATAAAGTGTGCAAAAAATACATGTTATATGTTATGCTCTATTGAATGCACAGATTCTCTCTCTTTTAGTGTTCTGCTCTGTGGCAGGTTTGTGTCATTCATCTTATGTTTATAGTTCATTCTTCATCATCTGCTGCCTTCTTCACCTCAACATCAATTTGTTAAGGATGCAATGTCACTCAGCATATGTAATCTCTTACTTCCTCGGGATGTTTTGCTCTTCATATTTTTCTTTGATAATTTCTTGCAGTACACCCCTCAACCTCTGCGGCCTCATCTGACTACTGATGATGGTCTGGAGTAAAAGAGGAAACATTAACACAGCTGCTCTAGTTACTATAGCACAGTGCAATACTCTTGTTGCACGATGTTCTAGGCAGCTATAGGTCCAGCAGATTGGGTTTTTGTCACACTGAGACCCTTACGCTGTGATTAGCCTAGAGGCAGTTGCCTACAGTTAGCCTAGTTCATAATGTAACAGTGGAGTGGTTCTGGTGGGACTGAAGCCTATCTCAGTTGCCAACTGGCTTCCTTCAGTGCTTTGGCGCTGTTGGTTGGGACATCTGGCCTGTAAAAATCGTCCCCGAAATGACCTATAAAGTGTCGAGTGGGACGTTAAACCTCTGCTCACTCACTCACTGCAGTACAGTAATGTAAATTAAACTGAAGGTGTCACATTGTCGTGTATTGTATAGGTATTTTTTCACCATGACTGATGTCTTATGTGTCATACACTGTACGACTGTTGATTTGTTGATATACACTTATGTGTTACAAGTTAAAAATTTTGCCAAGTTTGCAGTAATACTGTTATGCATTGTAGTGAAGTTAATGTGTCATGTTTCCATGTTTTGCGTGATTAAACGAGGAGTCTGTCATTCGTGATAATGTCGTGAATTAAAAATGTGTTGTCAGCAGCTCAAATTGAGAGCTCAGCAAAACATCTGTTACTTAATTGATAAGTTTTTCAGCTTGACGTCAAAAAGATATTGCCCACAATTAGAGCTGCTGTTATCAGGTACTTCGTTACCCGGATACGCGACCGGGTAGCTTATCGGGTACCCGGTTACCCGTCGGGTAGTAATTAAATAAATAAGTATGACACTGCTGTACAGCTTGACACTGTCTGACAGTGACAACTGCAAATGGGCCTACTTACATATTTACGTTATGCCAATCGAAACTTAAAAGTTAAAAACATCAAACAAAACAACAAAATTATTCCAAGTTGTAAAACTAATGTAAATTAAGACTAAATATTAATTAAAAAATTAAATATTTTATTACATGCAGGCCCTCGGCAGTCCTACCCATGATTATGCCAGGTTGAGGTGAAAATGCAAGCAATTATGTAAAAAGTTGCTGTGATGTTTTTATGTGTGTTCATGGACATACCTGCTAATACAGTGGAAGAATCTTCTTGTTTCCATCCTCATTGCTGAGGTGTGCTGTTAAGTTACAAATTCAGTACAGTTAAACGCCTGTTTATGAGTAAGTTGGTATGGCAATCTTCTTACTTACTTCATGACAACATTACCATGCGGTTTTTAATCCGAAGTTCAGACTTTACAAAGTAGGGCTAACTAATTACTTCCGTGTAGATTAAAATGATGTCATTTGTTAAACCTGCCACTTTATTGCCAGGTAAAGTAGTTTTCGCTTTTTAATTAGTTTTGTATCTGCAAAAGTTTAATTTCAAGACAAACTATCGAGCGTATCAGTTTTAGTTGACAGTTATAGACTGCCACGAGTAAAATGCGGATCACCTAACCTTAATCTTAACTTTGAATATTGCTTATAAGGAGACAAAACTGCATTGGTATATTCCAAATGAGACCGAACCAAAGCTTTATGCACCGTGACTGCATGGAGGCAAACACTGAACCAACTTTTGATGTTTTCAGTGTTTTATCATCGCTATTCGGTATTGTAAATACCAACATCAGTATCGGTATCGGTATTTTAAAATATCCAACATTGATTCATTTTTTGGTATACCAGTGCAAGACTACTTTGTAGCACCATAAATATTTGCAAGTCAGTTGTACATGCTGGTTTATTTGCCACTGTTACGGGGTTGGTAAAATGGTGACCAGCTTTCGCTGGGAAGGAAAAGGCATGGTTCGTGTTGCATACCATACCTGGATGAATACGTAGGTGGCAGGTAACACTCTGAGATCTCTTACAATGTGTGCCATACCTCAGCACTTCTGTGATGAGGTTGTCTTATAAAGAGGTACTGTTGCCTTACACTGTATTAAGTGTTTCTTACCTTGTTGGTATTGGGGTGAATTCTGGTCTAATGATGTAAGATGGAATGCTGTTGCCACTTTCAGTTGTCAGTTTCTGCAGCTGTATAGTGTGTGAACTTGTAGAGTGAGATGTTTGTTTGTAGTTATTTCTGCACGTCTCTGTTTTCACGTGTGTCGGTTGTCAACTACGTCGTCTTGTGCTGCAGGAAGCAGATGGCGTCTAGAGTATGTCACCATTCTGCTGCTGCTATTGTTTCTGGCTGAAAATTTACATCCAACACTATGTTTTAGTCCACTTATTATGTGAAAAAGTTGATGTCGAACTATAGCTAATGCTCGTAGTTAACGATAATTACTGTGCAAGGCTGTTGGAAATTTTTTGTCCCCAGCAGGCTTCAGGGTTCTCTGTGTTAACTCACTCTGCTTCTTGGCTGGACATCATAACTAACCCGTGTTGCATGAGATGCAAGTGTGGCAACTATAGACACTGGCTTGTATTTTCTGCACAGTTTGCACAACATTCATTATTATGTGTTCGATTGTTGTTTCGGTTTGTACAACTGTTAATTTATGTCACTGAGTAAGCCTTGTGCTGCTATTTGGCAGCATGTATATTACTGTGATAAACTGCATATGTTATGTTATGTTCGTATGATTATTTGTGTTATATTATATGCACTGTCCAGCGTGGCAGATATTGCGTAATCCAGCATTTGTGCTGCAATACAAATAAAACCATTATTATTATTTTATTCATAGAAGTTCTAATCAGTATACACTACAGAAAACAAATAAAAATCAGCAGGATGATTTTACTTACAAACAACATTTTTATGACATAAAACATGGTTTATACACCTTGACATGTGATATATTTTGCAGCGTATTTATAGGGCAGGGAAGCTGCTATTTTTAAAAATTACATTAATAGTTCATGTATGAATTTTATTTGACAGTCCTTCTTTGTTCACATGTCTCTATGTGGTTAGTGAGTTACATTAATTATCCAGCAGAGTTCGACAGAAGAGATGTTTGCTGTTGTTTGTAAGTTAATTGTAATTGTTTCTGTTGGTCTTGACTGCAGACGTGGACTTTCCAGGCATGGCAATGAATATGGACCATTACAAGAGATCCCGGACTGGTCTTATGCAGGTCATAATAGTTAGCACTTAGCAGGTGTATTAGATTGTTGATTTTAGGTTGTTAAAATTATAGCGTTCCACATTTCAGATGAATTTATCCATTGTAACATAAATGATTTTGATCTTTGTTTCTTACTAGATTGAAGTTTAGTGATTACTATGACTGCAGCTCTGTGTCAGGCATGTAATAGTTTCCTGTAAGGATTTGTTTTCAACTAACTTGTTTTAATTTTCACTTTAGCTTGATTGGCTGGCTGAATAGTGTAACTGATCAAAAGCTGATTATGTGTATCTGTCTGTTTAAATACTTTATTTTTTGTTAAAACTAAAGTTTAAAACCAAGGTTTTAAACCGAAGCTTAATTCCGGCGTCAAAACCCGGTTTTAGATCTTCTTCAAATTATCTTCGGTTTAAAACCTCTCGCTAGAAATACTTCCGTCACGACGAATGTTCGGTTTTCGGCGATAATTTGCACAATAATTGTTTATCGACAACGCAGCACGAGCAGCATTCAATGCCATCTTTGTTAACAGGTTTGGTTTGTTGACGTTGAAAGTGGTGGTCTTGGTTTTAAACCAGCTTTAATCACTAAATAGTTATTTATCTAAGTGCAATGGTCAGGTATGGCTGAAAACCAAATTCGACTGGTTTTACTCTGGTTAATACAGATTTCAGTGTCAACTTCAGTTTCAGTCCAGAGATAACACAGAAATACATATTCAACCCTGAATTGAGTGTTAGACTTTGGTTTTAACAAGAGATTAAGTGACGCAATGTTTCCATTACCATTAGACATATACTTGTTGTCTTGCTTACTGAGACATATTAGAATACTGATCACAGTCCAAAAGCCATGCGATGTGAGCTGCTTTTGTCAGCGATTGGTCAACATCGTAGACTAGTCTAAATTTCTGTTCAACTCCTCCTGCATTAGGGACCCCAAATCAACTCATTATAACTTGTTAGCAGAAAAAAGTAAATAGTTATGGTTAGGATTAGGGCAAGGGTTAGAGTTAAGATTAGGGTTAGGCATAGGGTTATGGCCAAGGTTAGGTTAGCCTTGGCACGAGTTGACTGTAAACCAATATTACTGTTACTGATTGCGTTGTAATGATATGTTTATGATTTGTGATTATGCATTCGGTAGCTTATGTCTCCGTTTAGCAAAGATAAGCTACAGATGTTGTGGAGGTTTTTAGACAACTGTGTGCTGTGTACTGTGCTGGAATGGCGTACCATGGTGCTAACTGGTACTGCTTGTGTTCAGATGGTCGGCCTGCTCCACTATGGTCACGAGAAGTCATTCGCCGGCAGAAGCAGAAAGAGTTGGCGGTAAGTTGTCTAGGCTTGAATTAGAAATGTATCTTTATATACACAAGTATACATGCAGTTCCTTTGTTTTGCACTAAATTATATGAACAGTCCATACTACGCAACATCACAATGTTCTTTATATTCTTGTACAAATGTTTGTTGTATCAGTATTATATTATTACATATCTGTCTTAAAGCCGGATGGGGTTAGAAAAATATGATTTTTTTAAATTAAAAAAAATCATTTTTAGGCTTAAATAAGATTTTTTATTTAAATAGGATTTTTTACGATATTCGTATGCCGGAAAATCTGTTGCATCCACAGTATGAATGTAATTCACTGATAAGCAGAGAAAGAGAATATTTGCACACTAAGTACATTCATAGTGAGACAACTCTTATTGTAATTTCAGTCATTTAAAACCATTTCTTGACTTCCAGTCTGCTTTCATCCTGGAGTCTTTGGTCACTCCAACTAAGTGGTGGCAATCTTCCATCTTGCAGCTGCTAATATCAGTTTCATCATCAGCTCGTGCTGTGTAAAACATGTTTTTTAGTTATAGCAACTGGTCCAGCAACTGTCAAAGCATCAAAACTGGTCTTTTAACTTACTGACTTTGAAGCTGTAATTAGCAGATGGTTGTTTTGCTTTGTTACAATGAGTCAGTTAGTGTATTGTTTGTCTGTCACAAAGCAAATAACTATTGAAATCAGTTAAGCATACTTAGAACAGGTTGAAACCTCATAGCATGCATAGATAAACTTGCTGGTTGTCTGGTAAGACATGTCCAAAGCCGCTGAATCTTTACAAACGAGCAACTCTGTGGACCAACTGCTCCGGGTGAGTGCGGCAGCAAGTGTTGTTTGGGTGAATTTTCACGTTATTTACTGATATTCTGATGTAACATATTTGCAGCATTTACGCCAGTAAATAAGTTGAAACTTAACAACGATGACACTTTTGCCGCCGCACTTACCCAGATAAATGGGCGTTGGTCCGCGGAGTTACCTGGCTGGTTTTTTAATACTCAGTGGCCCTGGTGAGTATCCAAATGACGTGTCATCTCGTGCCAAGTAGGACTAAAGTGTTCCGACTCATGGCAGTTCCTGGAACCAGTCGTTAGGCCTTAGCAACCACTTTGAAGCCTGGTGACTTACTAAGAATTTACTCTGAAGTTTAAACCGATGGAAGTCATCAAGTTACAACGGTTGGATCAATAAATCTTAACGTCTGACTTTGCAGTTTGTTTCCTTATGTTGACAGCACAAGGCAATAAAGTTGATGGCTGAAATGAAGGATGCCAAGAGGACATTTGCTCGCGGAGACAAATCGACGCAACCTCCGAATCCATATGCTAAGAGGGACATTGAACGCAGAAAGGAGTTGCTACACTTTCGTATCAGAAATATCTGATGACCTAGTTTCTGATATGAAATTAATTGCATAAACTGTCACAAGCAATAAATACATTTCGGTTTTAACCATTAAGTTTTTAAAAATTGTTACTAGCTATAATTTTCGTGCTTGCATCTGATGATGCCGCATTTGTGAGTTGTTCGTTTGTTTGTTCATGTTCTACATTTATAGAATATAAGAATTAGCCAGCTGAACTGATTGTTATCAAGAATTTTTTCCAGTAGAAAGTACATAGAAATTAAATATTGTAGCTATTTTACATGCATCTGGACATTTCAGTCATTGGTCAGTTCTGTCTACGACAGTTTT
>Ga0126335_1002628_pt1 | contig 10847 bp, 4 predicted proteins | sample OlaspJWI45metaG_FD_108409 | JGI IMG/M metagenome (GOLD analysis project Ga0126335, IMG submission 108409) | Marine gutless worms symbiont microbial communities from Oahu, Hawaii - Olavius sp. 1 OAHU.JWI-45 metaG | ecosystem: Host-associated > Annelida > Digestive system > Unclassified | place... | reverse complement strand
GTATGTGAGTCTGGCAGCAAGTTACATTTTCTTTCCGATTGCTGTCGAGACTCAAGGGCCACTGAGCGAAGAGGCACGGCAGTTACTGTGTGACCTTGGTCGGCGAATCTTGGCGTCCTCTGGCGACGACCGGGAAGTGAGTTTTTTTCAACGCGTTTCTGTTGTCGTGCAGCGCTTTAACGTTGTCTTGCTGCACGACAGTTTTTGTGTTGAGTACCGGCCGGTTTAGAAGCCATTCCAACTTCATTTCTTTGTACTTAAGTTTTTTTATCCACCCTGGGAACTGAGTACCAGGGTTTAAAAAAAATAATAATAAGTGTAACCGATTTTTAGGCTGCATCGGATGCATGAGACGCAAACTATTATTACTGATGTGCGCGGTGTCTGTTTGTCTATCCGCCTGTCCGTCTGTCACGCGGGGTCATTCTGTGCAGCCTTTGCCAAATCACTTTGGCCTCTTGTTGTTTAACAGTCAAATGCTATACAACTGTTTTAAATCTGTATCTTCCACGTATTATTTTTCTGGAAAAAATATCTATTATATAATTTATTCCCGAAGTTCGAACAAGCAATAGAGTAAACTGAGTAAAACATTTTTATGTTGTAGGCCTAATACTATAACGTAAACGTAAGCTTAATGGATAGATTTGTTTAAAATACTTTCTAATCAGCAAAATCAGTAAGATACAGTGATTAGTGCTTGCCGAAGACATTGACACACAGACACACAGTGTACAGAGGAGATCTGCACCGTTTACTGATGAGAACTGAGTAGCTACTGTTATATATCTTTTATATATCTGGTTTTCGGTGATGTGAATGTGCAGTGCATCGTAAATGTGATAAAAGATGTTCTACAAGTGAACCATCACTTTTACACCTGAAACCATTTCTATCATCAAGAATAAACTGAATATACTCGCTCACTAATAAAAAAAATTAGCTGTTACACAACTTTTACCCTCTGTTTATTTTGATAAAATGGTACAAAGTTAATTGCTATATTAAGCCTAAATTGTTCTACCGGCTTTGCGGTTGAAATGAGTCGTGCACAAAATTTCCAAAAATCGACAACAATTGTGTCGTTAGTTACACGTCGTTTTGTCGTTCGATCGTTAAATCTGCAGCTGAGGCACAAGAACGACTTCAAGTTCACAGACACGACTCTCTGCTGAGAAAAGTAGCAGAAGGAAAAATAAAAGAAAATAAAACAAGAGAAAAACGAAACTGTTACTCGATCACCTGATGACCAAGAACAGTAACTGAAAATACTGACAACGAAACGAAATGGCACAACGCAGAGGAAATTGGCCTCGTTGAAGCACTGAACCTGCCCAAGGGCAGAACATCTAAAGAATACGAATTTTCTGTTACAAAATTAGCGTGAAGTGTGGTGAGAGTGAGACTGAAATGAACTGATATGCTAAAACGATCGCATTTGCGCTTTCACTGCATGACGCGCACGAACTCATTTGTCGAAAAAAACTAAAATTCGTTTTGTTTTTAACGACATTTTTGTTCAGTTACGTTCTCAGTTCGTCCGAAAACTGTCAATATACAGACAACTTATTCGATAGCAAAACTAAAACCACTTATAATGTCATCAACGCACGAAAGACGATTTTGCGCTTCTCTAAGAATGCAGGCTACGGTACGCGCGTAAACATCTTAGTGCACCGTGATAAGAAAATGTGAAAAATTAATCTTCAGCGTTTCCTTTGCCACCATTGCCCATTAGTTTCCCATGTTTTGGCAGTTTTTGTAACGCGAATAAACGTGTGGTACAACAACGCCATATAATTAGACGAGCAGTGCACTCAACTGATCTGGACATTGTTATAACGATTAAACTCTACTGTAACTAGTTGGTCATGTGTATATTGTTTGGCGATTTTTCTCTTCTCTGTGTTACGTTTAGTGCATGTGTTTTCGTACTTTTTTGTAGCTAAACGGCTTTTATTTTCGTAATGTTGGGTTTTAACTACGTAGTCAATTGCGCCTCGAAGTTGTATAATTGTTGATTCAGGACACCGGTAAGCGTACGCAATTATCGTGCTTCGGTGTTCCTGATTGACTGATTGTCTTGTTTTTCTGTCAAGCGAATAGATTCATTCATTCAATTCAATAAAGCGTTGCATTCATTAATTTCACTTTTGGCCTATTCTTTGCGTTCTACCAGACTGTTAAGCCTAAATAAATACAGATTAAAGCGTCGTTTCCACGTACGCTGCACGGTGCGTTGAGTTGCCTGGCGAGTTTCGGCGAGTCCCCACTGGACTATCCGGGACTCTCTGGCACTCGCCATGCAACACAACGCAACGCATCGCGCAGCGCACGTGGAAACGACGCATAACACTGATGCCACTAAATTCAGAATATCAGCTGTTCGCGAATAATCGTTCGTTTATGAGAATAGTTTAGCTCAAATCAAACCAAATGAAATTCATTACATATCGAGGCGCTTGATAATATACTACTCTTACAAGTTGCTAGAGTTGTTTTACTGTAAATGTCCGTATATTAATATATCTTTATCTTGCCGTTATCGCTAGCACTGGTGCTTCGTTTCCAAAATAGGCCTAGCCTATCACGCAGCGATGTATAATGGATGTATATCCCTGCATGCACCAACCCACGTAGACATCAAGCCGACAGCTTGTGTGACGTTCAGTAGGCCTATCTATGGCTTCATTCTGCGGAACAATAGGCGTGCGTTTCGCTCTAAGAACGCTATCAGTTAGTTCTACGTGTGAAACACAAAACAAGAGAGACGAAAACTCTAAAAATAGACATGATAAAATTATTTTTCTTACTACGATGTTGACGCCTGGCATTTTGAGTGTTACTTAGATAGCCTACGCAGATGTGTAGGCTACTATCTGCAAGCTTGTGTGTGGCTGGATACGCCAGTGAAAACAAATTTGATGTTGAACTTTTTCTGTAAATGGCGATTGATCGAAAGCTGTATTCCACCGATGTCATTGACGACGAATATTGCGACATTGGGATTTGTGAGTGGGCATCGGGAGCTGTAGATAGGAATATTCGTTTTTTTTGGGCGGGATGTTGTAAAAGAAACTAAACAGATTCCGATTATGTTTGATTTTTTATATACTGCTTAGTTACCTGCGTACTAGCTATGCTGCAACAAGGTATTGTTTTTGGCGGCATCTGTCTGTGCGTCTGTCTGTCTGTCCTCACAAACTCTCACAACTACTGATCAGAAATTGATATAACTTGGTAGGAATATACCCCGTGATAAACGTTAGAACTAACCCATTAGGAAACCTAAACTCCGGTCGCAGACCGTGAGCGGAGCTCATTAGAAGCGCCTCATTGCAGCGCGTATTCGATGCGGCTATCGCTAAATTACTTTGGCATCTTGTTTTTCGTTGCTTCTATATGTCGATTTGTGTTTGTTTCTACGACAACGTTGAACTGAGCCGAATGCGTTGTAATCGACAAAACATTTATCGACAGTCGCCAGATGGCGACACGGAAATGTTTTTAGCTGTTATGTACGCTCTTTGTAGACTATTAGATAAGTTACACATCTTTGGTAATATATTATGTACCTGTAACATTTTTATTAAAATGTGAGCACAGATCTAATCTTTAGGCACATGGTACAGCGTATTTGTTATTTATCTACCTACAACACCCGAATGAAGTATTTTTTACCAGTATAACAAATGTCCGATATAAATGTGTTCGTGTAAAACACCGGAATAAAGTATTTTTTACCATTATAACAATTGTCTGATATAACGGGTCACTCAGTACTTCGTGACAGGTAAAATCTACATAGTCAGCAGGGACCCAGTCAGTACAATACAAATAGTACGCGCGCGCACGCGCGATCTTACTATGGCCGCAGCCGGCCAGGCCTTCGGCCTGGAACCGGTCTGCGACCAGTATAATTGGAAGTTGGTTGCATTTGACCTTGTCCTTTGACCTTGAGAGATATTTTCGTATTTTTTTAAATTCAAGCTTTAAGTTTTAAATGCCTTAACCTAGCAACTTTATTTTCGGTGTCAATGTAGGCCTACATTTTCAGAAAATATCAATCAATCAATCAATCAATTTTATTTGCTAAAAATGTCCAGAGATACACATAAAAGGCTTTTCAATTGCGAGCAGGACAACAGGGCTGAGACCAGCAATAACAGCTGCCCAATTAATAATCTATACTATAAAAGAAAAGAAAAACTCAACGTGCACAAAATAGCCTACGGTGGCGTGCACATACACTGTACCAGGTTTTATCTGAAGTTAATAACAGTAACTAAAATACGGTGGATCGGGTATAAACCATGCATATGGCATGTATAGCTAAAAGATAGTGTACATATAGGCCTAATCGCGTTAAACACTAAGCATTACACATCAAATATTCAGATAAGTCAGTCTTAGATATTGAACTTTTAAACGCGTTTAAACTACTAAAATCCGTCGACGATGGCAAACCATTCCAAACATTTATAATTCTGCATGCAAAAAAATGACTCCTTTCGGAATTGGTGCAGCGGGGTTTATACTACTATATCTAGGTCACCTTCGAGTTTCAAGGTCATGGGGGTTAATATCAAGGTCACGACAGCAAAAATGCGGCCGCGCGCAAGTATGTGCTTTCCTCGGACACAGTTCAATTGTTATCTGTGTTTCGTTGTCAGCATCAGCGCAAGTAATTGTCTGCAAACACTCGTCTCTGAAATGTCTCGATGGCATAACGAAACTCATAGCTAATGCATACACGAGTTCCGCTACTTTCTACAGATTATCTGTCTGACCTTCTGTGGGATAAGCAAGCGTATATTGGTAATCCGTTCACGTCGGTAGCTGAGCCGACCTACGAGGCAATGAAAGTGACACATCGCCGACGTTTTGTCCTATCGTTAGCTATTCTACTCGCCGAGCACCGCGCGCATCATTTGGACCACCCAAGAGATCTCGAAAGCATTATACCTTCCTGCGAACATCCGGCACGGATCACAAACCACGGAAATGAAGTCAGAGGCGACTACTGACTGCAAATCGGGAGCAGCCTGCTCATTTGCACAGCCACGTTTTATACGTGGTGTTGACACGTGTGCGTCAATGTAACAAAAACATGTCCGAATGAGTTATTGTCTTCTCGCAAGGCACAGACAACGTCCCCGATCCGCCAGCAGCTGACGACTCCTCGGCGTTCCACGCTTCCGGTCCAGTTCATTTGCTGCGGCGTAGAACTCGCTGCCAGACGACATGAGAGGAGTCCGTCGGCAAGAACACGTTCAGACAACATCTCAAGACGTTTGGGTTTGCTTCGTAGGCCTACCGATGCATACAACGCCTTAGAGACTTTTAAAACGATTATGCGTTATATAAAAAGCATCAGTAATAAGTTGTAATACTTAGGTAGACTCTACACAAGGTCTAGATGACTTTCAGTGTCAATGTTAATGTCAATTTATACATACTTTTTATTTGTCGAAAAATGGCACGATAGATATATACAGAAAAAAAAACAATATTTCCACAGATAGTCTATAAAGTCATCTAGACCTTGTGCAGAGTCTACCTAAGTATTACAACTTATTAATTGGAAGAAAATACGACTTGCGTGAACAAGTCAATCCCTGGAGACATTTGCTTGTTGTCATCACATAAATGACTTAATGAAGCAGCAGGATCATTGGCGCAGTGTTTTACGTTCAGGACAAAGGCGGGATCTATGTGTAGCTAATCTGATATTTTGTCTGAGAAAAGCGTTTATGATGTATTATTCTTTTGATGTGCTTCGCGCCTTTCTGACGCTCAGTGCTTGCATTTCCGCAAGCCGCAACTTTGTAACACGCCGCTACGCAAACTGTACACAGCTGAACCCATTATGTGTCGCCTTCAAAGACGTAAACTGGCATCGTATGCGTTAGGAAACGCAACATTAAACCATCTCAAACGCCGTAACTTTGCCAACGAGGGCCAAACATGTACTTATTAGAACGAATGCTGCTAAATTGTAAACTTTCTGGTGCAGTTAACATTGTTACACTTGGACCGTCCGCACATTCCACAAAATCAGCACGAAATAATAGACCGATAATAATAATAATAATAACGTTTCTTTATTGCAATTGCAGACAAACGCTGCAACAGATACACATAATATCTGCCACGCAGAGCAGTACGTACACAGTTCAGCACGGTAATGTAAGCAGCCATACATGGAATACAGCCATACAGGGGGCGCTAGGTTTACTCCATGCCGCTAAAGTTTCCCAGTAAACGAAAAGTGTTAGCAACTACGCGATGCTTATGCCAATTTTGCCCAATAATTTACTGCACATTCGCAAAAAAGCCATTTCGCCACGCGCCACATTCGATGCGGCTATCCTGAGTAACTTTAGTCAGTTGTTTTGTATTAACAACACGCCGGTCACACTGCAGGCAATGGTGTGTGCACTGAGCTGAGCAGAGCGTGACAGCGATGACATATTGAGCGTTGTAATACGCATCGCAATATTGGACCACACGCCTGACAGTCTATATGGATGCACGTCATTGCCAGATTCAGCAGCTGCATGTGCAAAACGACTACAAAAGTCGGACAAAAACGCGCAAAATAGGACACCTTTGTGTCTCTATACACGACACGATGAATATGGCAATTTTCTCGTGCTTCAGTCGTAGTCGCCGACTTGCGGCACTCTTGCTCGGTTCGATCCCGTGCGCGACGCTTACGCGTGCAATCGGAGGAAAGACACAGACGCTTTAACATATATTCTACACATCGTGTCAGTCGCTACGGCGTCTAGGTTTCCCCGCGAAGATACGGTGGCCGTTAGTGTGAGGGTGTGTGCGCGCGCGTGTGCAAGGTGTGCTGTCGACACTTAGGCCTGTTTAAAAATATATGTTATTTCAAAACTTTAGAAACACAAGGTAGTGCAGCAACATATATGAAGTGTGGCGAAATGTAGCATGCTATTGTTGTTAAAAAAATTTCTCTTCCAGAGAGTAGAAGACTTTGCCAAATCGGTTGAGATCTCACAAAGTTCGAGGCAAGAAAGAGACAGTTTCTCACGTTTACTGACTTGTTAAGCTCTGACTACATTTTCTCACAGATGGCATCAAATGATCAAAGTAACATGAAGTGACAGCGGCAGCGCGCAGATGATGCTTTGTCGCTGCAACGGATGCGTTCTATATCTTAACCTCGGCTTCTGCACGTCACGATGTACGCGACAGCAGTTCGTCGCGGTCATCTGTGGTCAACTTTGGTCAACAGTGTGTTCCAATCGCATGACTTCGCCGTTATCTGCTGGTTAATTACGAGATCACTGTATGCTGAGGTACTACATGGACGTACGTGACTTACGTGCTGTGTATTAGGACCGGTACGTGCTACGGAACGGGTATATGCAGGTACTAATATATAATAAGCTTCATTGGCCTACATGATGAGTTTTTGACTCAGTGAACGTGGCTGTTCGAGGCCTACAGTCTTATTACTTTGGAGACAGAGAGCACTGAGCTTTCTGACTGGCTGTTTTATATGTAGCGCCTCAGAAGATTTTCCACTTACTTAATTACTTTCGTCTAAGACAGTATGCGTACAGTTTACAAACTGACAAGTAACTTTTGTTGATTTTAATCGCATGTCACAACCGGTGACCATGTCTACGTTAAACGTCGTTTCAACATGCGCCGCGATGCGCAATGCGATGCGTGGCGAGCGTCAGCGAGTCCGCGTGAGTCACGTCTAGTTCCAGCGAGTACTTTCACTCGCCACGCATCGCATCGCATCGCCCTGTGCAGTGCGCATGTGGAGACGACGTTCAAAGCGTGTGTCTCACAGCTTCTACGAGCTTCTTATCTGCGTCGCTGTACAATACGTCTGCTGTTTCTGTGTTTCTTTCGTTTTTAGGCTGTATCGAATGCATGAGATGCAGACTATTGTTACCTATGTGCGCGGTGTCTGTCAGTCTGTCCGTCCGTCCGTCAGTTTGTCGGTCACGAGGTTCAATTAACTCAGCTTCACTGTGTGGGAGTCATTCGGTGCAGCCTTTGCCAAATCACTTTGGTCTCTTGTTATATTTTTGTCTTGAAAACAACGCTATAATATCCCAGATAAGCTTACGTTGCCAGTCAGCATCACAGCTGGTAATGACAAGCAAACTAATTGACTCGAAGAGAATTATACTCTCTAACTGCAAGTCACGAGTCCGTTGTGGTTTTGACAGCAAATTTGATATAGAAAACAGCCTAACACTTCGCCCACGTCTGGCGTATCAGTTGTGATGTCCTTGTGAAATTTTATAAGTTTTTTTTCTGCCCAAATTTCATTCCGTTTCCATCATCGAAGTGTGTGTATGTTAGGAATTTATTCACTTTTATATTTATTGCATCGTTCTGTTAAGTAACCCTATTTTGAAATGTAATGCATTTGTGTGTTTTGTGTGTTTCTATTAGAGCTGGGTCGATATCGTTTTTGCCGATATTTTTGACTCTAAAATATCGGCGATATCGATATAGATATCGACATTTTTTACTGCAGCGCTCTTTGGTCTACTCACACTCCTAGATGCTGAAGAAGTTCCTAACTTTTTCGCTTTTGACTTTGGAGACCAGACGGCATCGCCAGTAATCAGTATCATCAATGACATCCAAGCTATGGCACTCTCAGTTCTAGTGCTGGGAATTTCTGCCATTTTTACATTACGAACTACGTACTCAACGACGTCTACGTGTCAAATCAACTACCGGTTTAGCTAATAGAAACTGTAGAGATGTAACGATGTATCATATAGCAGGGTGAGATATTCAGTTTCACTCATACAATTATTTTTCTCGTCAAACAGTCAGAAAAAGTATAATAAAAAAATCGAAAATTGCCGATATTTTTATTGCCACCGATACGATATCGATATATCGAGAAAAAACCGATATCTAAAACGCGGATATTTGTACGATACCGATAATATCGATATCGGTGGTATATCGCCGATATTGTGATATATCTACCCAGCTCTACAACGTATCTCATAAAACGTCCCGCGTGTTGTCGGCTATAACTCTGTCAAACCTTAACCGATTTTCAAAATTCTTTCACTGCTAGAAAGCATATAAAATTTTCTACAATAACCTAAGTATGTTGCTGCATGACCTTGAGGAGTCAAAAAGTCCAAACTTCTTATAAATTACAAAAAACAACCTTAAAATTGTACCGTATGTGATAAATATGAGACACTGTATGTCATATGGCTAAATCAATATTAATACTGTCACATCAGTTGCTCACGCGTCCAATTTTACCCGTACATCAAAGACGACCTCACCACTTGTCAACTGCATTGTCAGTTATGCTGTCGTTAATGCCTCGTTCAGCGTTCAGGAAGCACTACTTCAATTCGTTTATTTCGTTAACGTTAAACGACAAACTCGCTGATGGATGATGCCCCATATCTTGCAGTAGACCCGAATGAAGTCGGGGCTGCTCAATGGCTACAGATCTGGTCTGGTAGAAGATGTGTTGCCGTGTTGCTTAGTCTAAAAGTTGTATAGTGTCGCATGCCCAGTGTGTGGGGCGCTGTTAACTTTTAGGCCTGCTTACATAAAACAGTATGCTTTTTAAAGGATATTTAATACGAACCAGAAACGAAAATAATACCTAAGCAAGTAATAGGTAAGTAAGCGAGTAACATTAAATAGATGCATGTGAAAATCGATGCATTTAGTTTGCATTTTTCTCTTTATTTGCAGCAAATTTGAACTTTTAACTTCCCAAGGTAGTGCAAAAACATACTCAAGGTGTGGTGGAAGATACAATTTGTTGCAAATTCCATAAGCTTTCTATTGGTCTTGATAATCAAGTAAGATATGACAAAGTTATAACCGACAACACGCGGGACGTTTTTTAGACACGGTGTAGTTTCTGCCCATGGCTCGTCTTATTTCAGATTTTTATATACCCACGTGTGCATTTTGTGCGACTGTTAAACGCAATAAAAAAACTTTTCGGACAGTCGTGCGATTATAAACATTTGCATAACAGTTTTTTTACATAACTCATCAAAGTATCGTGGAAAGTTAACGTTAGTTTACTTGTTAACTTTATTTGTCTTTTGCTATTCTCTCTGTATGTCTATCCCTTATTCTGTATGTCTGCTACTGTGATTTTAATTATGATATAATACATGTATTTGCTTTATTTCCTACATATATTTTTGTGCTTTGTCCTCGCTGTAGACCTGTCTATATTATGCCTATCTTCCTTTCTTTTTTCACCGTTGGTATAAAAATATCGTTATGTTAAGGCAGATTATTAGTGTTCTTACACACGGCAGCTTAGTAAATGCAGTAAATGAGAACTAAGAAATGTCGCATAAAGGGATATTCTTCATCTTTTCATCACAAAAAATTTTAAATACAAACTTTAACATTTTCAGAACATGGGACATTTTGGTAATGTAGCAGCTCAATGTGAGACATGATTGGGATAATACCAACCTTGAACATTATAGAGATGCAGTACACAGTGTACTGAATGACATTGATATACCAAGTTCTTTGTTTGGTTGCTGTCATAACTGTGATAATGATGCTCATCGATTAGCCATTGATAATTACTATAACTCACTTGTCTCGTGTATACAGCACTGTACCAAGACTTGTGTCCCTGTTATTAACTCTCGTAACAGGGCATTAAATGTACCGGGTTGGACTGACCTCGTACAGGAGAAGCGTGATGCAGCAAGGGCATCATATCTGGACTGGCTGGCTATGGGTAAACCTAGGTCTGGCCAGGTGTACCTGATAATGTGTCGCACGAGAGCAGACTTCAAGCTGGCTCTGCGTCGGTGCAAGGCTGC
>Ga0126335_1002627_pt1 | contig 10847 bp, 9 predicted proteins | sample OlaspJWI45metaG_FD_108409 | JGI IMG/M metagenome (GOLD analysis project Ga0126335, IMG submission 108409) | Marine gutless worms symbiont microbial communities from Oahu, Hawaii - Olavius sp. 1 OAHU.JWI-45 metaG | ecosystem: Host-associated > Annelida > Digestive system > Unclassified | place... | reverse complement strand
GGCTTCAGTCCCACCAGAACCACTCCACTGTGTTACAATATCAACTAGGCTAACTGTAGGCAACCGCCTCTAGGCTAATCACAGCGTAAGGGTCCCAGTGTGACAAAAACCCAATCTGCTGGAAAAAAGCTCTTGCACCTTTCAAAAACTTCATGAAACATGTACAATTTTGAGTAAGCTGCCTAGAACATCGTGCAACAAGAGTATATGCACTGTGCTATAGTAACTAGAGCAGCTGTGTTAATGTTCCCTCTTTTACTCCAGACCATCATCAGTAATCAGATGAGGCCACAGAGGTTGAGGGGTAATATAATATAATGCAGAAAACAAACCTATTAATTTAATTGGGAAGTCCGGATTCCTAATCGAGTTTCCTAGTAACCATACGTCTATCTTGCTTAGTTTGGAGACATTCTCATGTGACAGAGAGACAGACAATGAGGACCATTACTATAGCTGGACCCCACATTGTGGCAGGCCACCTAAAAACGTAAAGCTCCATTCCATTAAAGCTAATCACAAATTATGATAATGCCCTATCTTGCAGTACTGCACAAAAAGCTCTTGCACCTTTCAAAAACTTCATGAAACGTACAATTTTGAGTAAGCCTTCAGGCAGGCAAAGGCAAAGTGAGTGAGCATGTAGAGGCTTAACGTCCCACCTGATACTTTATAGGTCATTTGGGGGACGATGCAAACCAAACAAAAAAAATTCATTAAAACAAAACATAATGTGCTACATGAGATAACAAATCTCATCTGAAACAATTTCCTCTCAGTACCAAATTAATTTCTTGTGATTAAAAACAAGTAATTCAGTCTAGCAATTTCAGTACTGCAGAATGCATGCAGTACTGCAATATTTACAGTTTACACCTTTCAATGCAAAACCCAATCATTAGCTGTTAAATTAATATATAATATTTCAATAATGGAACAATAAATGTTCCAAAAAATACAACAAGACACTTATTATTAGCAAGCTTTGCTTTAAAAGACGTTAAAATTAAAAGAAAATACCCTTCAAATCGACACAACAGTTAATACTGCATTTTATAATATAGAGTGTGCATTTCAAGCAGAAAGAAATAGCACTGCAAAATCAATAAAAATTGTGCTTGTTAAGTTGTTAACATACCAAAACAAAGCAAAATATTAAAACAAGTGCACTGACAAATACAGAAAACTTTATGCAACAAATAACATAAAAACAATGAGAAATTACCCTGCAATAACTAATAAGCTTTGTTAATAGCAATCTAGACAGTAGTCAACGACATGGTGCAGTGATCATATAAAATAATGTACCCAGTAGTCCAGCAGAGTGCACAAACTGCACAAAACTAATAACACGTGACAATAAAGACAACTAAATCAAACTCTAAATCACCAAATGGCTGTCAACATCATATACACTTTGATTTTATGCACAGACGTGTGCTAAATTATAGTGCACTACACTCACTGACGGGGAGAATGAAGACATATTGCAAAAGGTCACCTATTGAACAGTACTGCATTGACAAACGTGGTGCTTTGCAATATGATTACGTAATGTCAAAATCGTTTGTATGAATGAACAATGCTGGCTGAATGAGTGAGTGAGCAGAGGTTTAACGTCCCACTCGACACTTTATAGGTCATTTCGGCTGAATGAGCTAAAAATGTAGCTTTAGGCTGCATCGAATGCACGAGATGCAGATTATTGTTATATATGTGTCTGTCTGTCATTCTGTCAACTGGCTTCACTCAAATGGATTAAGGTCCTGTTTGGGGTGTAGACTCTTGGGTGCCCAAGGAACATTGTGTTAGACAAGGGTCCTGATCCCCATGGTGACGGGAAGGGGGAAGCACATTCTATATAGCCTTTGCCAAATTACTTTGGCCTCTTGTTGGTGATTGGCATGAATTGCATGAGACACAGCATCACCGGTAGAAAAAGAAGCAAATAATGCAGTTAGTTCAATATTTACCGGTAAATAGTGTGCTGTTGGCTTAAACAAACTATCGGGTACAACAGCCTCATCTACCAAACCGTTGTCACCGGACATCAACCGGAGATGGCAAACGTACAACAAAAGACGACATTATAATCGCGAAGATGTACAAATTCAAAACAAACGTCAAAAATAGTCGACCACAGCATTGACATCATTGCAAAAGACAATATACTTCAGTTCACATTAATTTAAATACATACATTGTACAATTATCACGAAATACAGACAACTAAGTGCAAACTATTAGACTTGAGGTGAAGGTGTTCGCAGGTATACTCAGGTGTACTTAAGTAACTAATTACTAACTTGCATGACCATGACAAGAAAATCAGAACATTTAATAGACTGAAGTCTTTACTTTGTTAGTAATACACAGTGCCCACGAAATACACAGGATGACATACATGTAAGCAAAGTAGATCCAAAAGCGTACCTGCCGCTATATGTAATACTACGTAGACCCTGGCGACAACAGCAAACAATGACGACTTTTTCACATTATCAACTGCAGATACTGGCTGCAGCTGGCACAAGATCACGAGAAGACGATGTTGATCACAAGGCACAAGTTGGTGAAGGCGGCAGACAGTGTGGCAGTGCTGACACATCCAATGAGCTGTTGTTCATCTGCAACCAACTGGCAGTCAGCTGATAGTCGAGCTTGGTCAGTGCCAGCTGGTCGCGACAGTATGCCTCACCAGCACGGGTCAGTTCAGTCCTCACTGCACAGTACTTCTGAGTGAGGTTGACTGTCTCCATCAGGTTGACTGGCTGAACTCCGCGTCGCTTCTCGCAAGAGTAGTGAACGAGTGTTGTCAGTAGCACCGTCTCCAAGCTGTGTACGTCGCTCTGGTTCACCAGTCCACTGTACAACTCTGTGTCAACAGACAAACGATCAATCACCAATATAGTCTTTTCTGCAGCAACTTCTATCTATTACTGTAACTACAAATCAACAATAACAATTGTTTGTATATACTGTATTTTTAGGCCACATCAAATTCATGAGATGCGAACTACTGCGATCGGTGATCCCATACTGTGTGCATCTGTCAGTCTATCTGTCACTAGGCAACTGTTCTTACTCATTCGCCAGATGGCACCACTTTGATGCGGCAGTTACTACAATACCAAAGCTACTTGTTTTACTTAAATTATATCATTGGGTGAGTCAAGCGTGAACCTGGCATTAACCAACTTATGACTGAAGACTTTAAATATCATTGCTTCTTAAAACTTAACTGAGGCAATAAGTTTAAAAGCAGCCTTTCGTTCTTTCTTCATACAGAATCCTAGCATGTACAGTTGTGTATTTTACTTGCAAAGAGACTGTCTGCTATGTTGCACACAAACCTGGCTGTACAAGGGTAGCAGCAGCAAACATGGCTGTTTCAGTGACGTCCAGGTCCAACTTGGCAAGTTCAAGAGAGAACTGAAAAACTGACTCAAACACCGAGTAGATGTCATCAGCATCCCCGGCGGTTGTCCCATCAAGTGGGCACTGAGGCAGCAACACAGCCAGACCTCCACCAATTGGCAGTAATTTCCCAGCATGCTTGGCCACCAGAGCAAACTCACTGGCCATGCGCAGGCAGAACAGCTGAGAGAATCCCGCTGCAATGAGAGCAATCTGGTCTGATGCTTCCAACTGCACCAAACAACAGACATGTGTGTTGCTATCAGCTTCAGCTGTGATGTAAAAAAATATATCCCGTCTCCAAATCACAGCAGATTCTAGCCCTTCTTAATTTTAGCATAAGCACAGATTTTACTTTCACTTTGTTTACATGTAAAACGTGCCATAAGTTTGAACGTACCATTTCTAATGTAATTTATAAAAAAATAATATATTTTAGGCATTTAGTGAAAGAATATTTTAATAATTGCTCAAAATACTATGTAAAACACTAACTCAGTTTGCAGTTATCGTCCGGATGCTTTCTTAGTCACATACTCTGCACTGCTGGCTGGCCATTCAAAAAAAACATTTTTTAAACTTCAGTCATTGCAAATTCTGCACACATTATTAGAATTCCATGTAAATTGCACAATTATTAGTACATTATTTAGGTATCACAATTTTCACATTGGATTATTCTAGCTGCACCCTGTACATAATGCAGAATAAGCACAGTGTAATACCTGCAAGAACCTGGGAATAGATCTGGCAAATTTGACAGCCTGTATGGAGAACGGAATGAGCACATCTGGGATGTAGGCTCGTAGGAACTGTGACTTGCTGGTGTACAGCTGAGCAGCGTTCAACAGTGGCTGATGACAAGCAACAACGATGTAATGATAACAAAACTACGTTCCGTCCTTCTACTTATGATATACACAATACATAAGGTAGCCTAGGCCTATATTAAAATCATGTATGTTAAAATGTGGTATGATGTGTATTACAAGCAAAGCAGTTCTGAAGTCAGTAGTTTGCAGTACATGTAAGAGAGTAGAGAGAGAAAAGTCAAGGTCATCTGACTGCAAAACAAGCGGCCAAAGAGGTTTGGCAAAGGCTGCACTGAATGACCCCACACAGTGAAGCCACCTCAAGTCCACTTTGCTGTGCATTCGTGACAGACAGACAGACTGATGGACATATAGACACAGCACACATCGGTAACAATAATCAGCATCTCATGCATCCGATGCAGCCGAAAAATCAAGCATGAAAAATATATCACTGAGAAACGTAAGGAATTGAGAACTTCAAACTCTGTGGCAATGTTATTCACAAAAAACATGCAACAACTCTTCTTGAACTCAAACGTTATAACATCATACAAAATTTCAGTAAAATTTATCATCATCATCACGCCCCTGGCGACGCCACTAATGACTCTGATCCTGTGTATAATGCCAGGCTGAAGAGAGTCTCATGTTGAGTGATGTTCAGACTCCACGGTTTTCTAAGTTTTTTAAATTTAGGTAAAAGGGATGACACTAAATGACAACCTACTCCAGCACCAATAGTTTGCAGCACATGTAAGAGAGTTGAGAGAAATATGACAGTCAACCTGGGAGGTATGGGTATGTGGTAGGTTGAGATGATGCACGAAGGCATCAGTAATGATTGTAGTCATCTCATGCTCCTCAGTGGTCATCTGTGTCGACAGTGACCCCGTCACACTGGCCAGCTGCTGCTTCTTCATTCTATTCTCCTCGATCTTCTGTCTCTTTGCCTGCCGCTGCTCCGGCTTCAGCACCGCTAAACAGTCACATACACATCACACACAATCAACATCAAGCAGCAACAGCACCTATAGGCATAGTTCACGTTATGACGAATGACAGTTAAGTGAAAGGACATTTCAAAAGCGAAGGAACACTCATCTGAAGGAATTCATTTAATTCACTGAATGAATTATGCCTTCGAATGAACGGGCCAGTGAACGAATGTTATTCTGCATGTTATCATTACATTTGCTCTCAGACAATGGCCCAAATACTGGAGATCAGATGTGAATTAAAATTACTGTGAACGAAAAAAAATCGGGCATTGATTCGACTCAGCACATTGTAACTTTTGATATAACACTGCTATTAACAGTGCATATACACCATGTCCGAAAAACAGACATGCCAACTTGTTGGCACTAAATTTGTCAAACTTTAATCAAAATTCTTTCACTGCTGGAAAGAGAATGAAATTTGCTACAAAATACAGTTAACATTCATAAGGTTAGTGCCAACAAAATGGCGTGGTTTTGGGACATGGTGTACATGTATGCAAACACAAGAAATGGATGCTTAGTAATACTTCAATGCATGAGACAAGCTGCATACTGGCACCAACGATAACAATGTCGCTTGTATTATGAATGAAAAATATCTGCATCATCACTAATAACAACCCAAAGTATCAGTGTATACGACCTAAACTCTCTATGGTGGACTTACAATCGGTAGACATGCCGCTGTCGATACATTTCTTGAAACGACAAGCCTGACATCCATTGCGACTATCGCGACCAATAGCACAGTCGCCGGAGTTCTGGCACCGGTACGGACTGTGACCTAGACGCTGTTCATTCTGCACAGTACGTCGGAAGAAACCCTACAAACACAGTCCACAGCCAGTTACTATCAAACGTCATACCAGAGAACTGCGCACGATATCCCAAGGTGCAGCAGTAAGACTGGCTGAGGTCAATAAAAGTCTGATAAAGTCATGTAGGGGCCAAGTCTTCTGTTTAGTGGCTACAACTAAGCATTTCACCAAAAACAACGACTAGTTTTTGTTCGTTTAAGCAGATAGCCTATATAAAGCGTACACAGCAATAATATAAATAACAAGACTGCCTTTTAATCAAAGGCGGACCACCCAAGTTTTGGCTTTATTACTGCCGTGACCTTGAGCTTGACAAGTTGACCTGATGAAAGATGATCCTGATATGTGAACTAGAGTATCAGATGTATGGTGGTCGATACATAGCCTAGATACAAACCAACGCTGGCAAAAATAATGATTAGTAACTATGTAGGCCTATGACGCAGTGGCGCAACTAGAGAACAGCAGACGTATAAACAAATATTTATTTTATTTGCCCACAGGCCCTTTACACCACATACGCTGCTAGTCTAGACATGCGGGTCTAATGACGTCAGAGCAATACCTACCTTGCAGCCCTCACACGTCATAGCGCGGTAATGGTGCCCTGTCGCCGCGTCACCACAGACCACACACGGATATGGACCGTCCTCCGGGCGCATGTAGCTCGGTATATATGGAGTGCCTGAACAACGTTCACAGATTAAAAGTACCTTCAAACACTACACACACAGTTGCACTACACCGTGATCCAATAAAAATGTACACATTTTTTATTTCAATGTAGTTTCTACAAATGCTGATCTGTTTCAATAACATTTGGCACATAGTATACCGAGATTATATGCAACACAACAGTTATGGACTTTTCCACCTCACCTGAATGACTGCATTTTGACGGAGCAAATCGGCCAAATGGTCCCAACACCACAAATTAATTTCTCCCTAGGCAGTGTAGCAACAATATGTAGGTGAACTGGACATAGGCCTATAAACATTGTTGTGTTGCAATTTTTAGTATACTGTGTGCCAAATTTTCAAGAAATCGGTCGATGTTCGTAGAAACTACAGCAAAATAAAAAAAGTGGACCACGGTGTATATACATGTACACTGCTGCAGTGGCTAAATTAGTTAATTACTCAATTACTTAGCTGGTAGAGAAAGTCAAGACTCAAGACTGTTGAGGCTTGTACTCCGAAAGTCAGCATCTACGGCCACTGCGCTCTTTTTTCAAGCTCCCTGAGTCACGGGCTGCACGAACCAAATTCTCATCAACAGCATTCAGCCAGGCGACACCAAAAATCTGGAATTCATTTGTAAAAGCATTTCCCATCAATCCCGATTCCTTGGCACATTCAATCCTGAACTGTCCGCGCCTGCGATTCGATGCCTGCATCGACAATATTATGACTACTATACAGCAGCAAGCATATGAACAAGCTGATTAAACGAATGCACTGTAGTGACTACAGTGGGCTATAAACTGCATGATGGGCAATCCTATATTAGAGATCTAACAGGGAAAGGTAAAAGGTTACAAAACAGTGCTCTGTCTGTGATTCCGAGCATGTGAAAAAAATGACAATGAAAAGTTTTGAAGCCTTCAACTGGGAAAGTGGACACCCTCACGCGGACGTTGCAAGGACGAGCTATGCGACATCCTACCTTTACTTCGACTTCCGGCCCGCCGGCGAGGCTCGGCAGGTATGACAAGCAATTCAGGTGAGGTCGTTCTGCTGGCAGGTATCGGCGACGCAGTGGTTGCCGTCACGGCCTGTGACTGAGAGCTCGGCGCTAAGCCGTGGTCCGGAGACAGCGACATGCGGCACTGATGATGATAGAGATATATGTCCGGTGGGGCGGCGAGTGAACGAGGAGGCCGTGTGGTACTGAAGCTGAGTGGACTGTGGCCTGGAGATGATGATGACGACGATGACGTAGAGCTGACGTCATCAGGACATGTGCTGACACGTTTCATACTGTAGTCTGCGCACACATTTACCAGCACCTATAGCATAGGCCTACATATCCATTGTATTTGGCTGCGTGTCTAACGTGTTAGACGACGCTATAATTATGCTATCGCAATCCCGTCCGACCGTCTGTCACACTAGTGATCCATGCCTAAACGGTTCAAGATATCCAGATATGGTTTACACCACAGGATGTGAGGATTGTTGCGCTACCTAGTCTGAACCCAGTAGTGGGACGTTTTGGTACCAAGCATGAACTATGGTGAGTGTGTAGAGGCTTAAAGTCCCACTCGACACTTTATAGGTCATTTCGGGGACGAGCGATCGTGAATTAAATAAATGCAGGCAAGGATAACATAGCATACTACTGGGTTCAGACGAGGGTACCATAACGTCAAGTTTCCATAAGGCGCCATATCGCCACACCATTGAATTCAAACAAGGGTACCATAACGTCTCACTTTGGATTTATGGTAGCGTACCATAACGTCCCACTACTGGGTTCAGATTACGACACGACAACGTCGTAGTATCATAAAAATCGGTTTCGACTATGCCACGACGACGCGCGCCATCTCGGCGATAGCTGAGCTCTTGTTTCACAGCACTATAGCGTACGTCACCGGCATGCTTTTTCCATGAGACGTTTTACACATCTCAGGCTACAAAACCGCTACATGTTGGCTACTGGACTCGAATGAAAAATGCAAGTCAATGCACTGCATATTTGCAATAGCCTAATGGCATGCACTTGTGGCTGCCGGCTCTTTGACTGCAACAGAAAACTTCAAACTGTATCAAAAACCCTCACATTTTTTTACTTTTATGTTTAAATGCACATGGGAATATTATTTCTGACATGTGACCTACAAGCCTATACATGCATAGCGCAACTATACGACGGATTTCACTACCCTTGTAAGACGGACACACGAATTAACACGCTGTGGTGCTGCCAGTATAAAGTTCTATAACTAAACCTAAAAGCGTAAATGCGCAAACTATCCAAACGGGCAACAAACTAATGATCATGAAGAGAATGCTGACGGCTGACTAAATTATATGGTGCGTAACGAAATGAGATATGCCAGTAATGTGAAATATGAAAATAACGTGCATAACAGCTAGGCTCTTTGCGTTAAGTAACAAATGCTCACGACTCAGGTAAATTGGCCGGACACACTCTGCTCCGGGTGCGTCCAATCCACCTAAGAGACTGGACAATAATGGCAGTGGCGAGTGACTGGCCAGCCATAGTACGGCTGTAAACGCCGCTAAACTTCCATTAACACCGTCCGTCCGTCTGTCCAGTCACGATGCCAGACGCTATAAATGAGCTGCACTCACTCCCCTACACGCTCGATCCGATTCGCCCTGCCATTGAGCACAAAGTTGTAGGCCCCGGTGCTATTGTACCATTGTCCCACTTGGTCAGTCCAGGAGGGAGGGAAGGGGACCTACCGCAGCGTATCCGGACTTAATGCGTGTCTGCACGCACCTACGCCAAGTAAACTTGGATAGACTGGGAGACCGTTCATAGATTGTATCGTGCAGTACAGAAGTCACCACAGCGCACAATAGCATAAGTCCAGTCAAGTCACCTGTAGCGATATGCCAGGTATGCAAATACAATCACCACCCGCAGACTGACCTCATTTCGCCATTGGACAAGTGGCGAATACAAAGCAGACCTGGGTCCACGAAATTTAATAAACACAATCTAACTGTTATCACCGAGCTTGTGCTACAGATATGCCTCCCTGAGTTGATACTATTCAAGCGACAGCTTAATTACTAGCAAATGAAATTGTTTTTTTAAATTCATCATTAACCCTGTCAATTTCAACTTCTATTAAAGTCTGAAGCTGAAACCAAAAATGATACATCCAGAACATCTTCAGCTTGACTACGAAAGTCTAAAAATTGAACAGTTGTCACTGGTAAAATTAACGAGAAAATATACATTAAATTTGTTTGTGAACTAAGATAAGACAACCTTAAATACAGTGTATGATCAAAATCTACATATGCAAACCCATATTTCTGTTTCCATTACGGTCATTACCCTCAGCCGACAGCAGTTACCTCAATCTACGACAAGTTTGCTTCAAACGCTGCAATCCAACCTAAAGTGGTTGTACATGATGTACAATGTAGTTATGCGTCCTTAATCAATGCAGTGAACGGAGTTTAGCCATCAGGATTTAGCCAAGACAGCAGAAAATTTTAGAAGTTCAGAGGTATTTAAATCCAACAGCGGCGAAAAATCCAAATAACTGCAATCGCTACACGCGGTGAACTTAGTAACGTCACGACTCACGACTGGTGCATCATGCAATACGTCATTCGTAGACCTACAGGACGTCACGTCACCTGTAATACAGAACTTCATGGTCATAAACGTCGTATATGCGAACTGTCGACTGTCTATACCTGCCAGTGATTGTGCTTCTGTTACTCACCAGTGGGGAGAGCTTCCTGGCAGGCGGTTGCACGCTGTAGCAACTTCTTCATCGCCATGTCTGCACTCTGCAGCCTGCCTCTCAAGCGCGTCTCGCCTCGTCCGTCACTGAATGAAATGACGAATTGAATCTTGGCCTGAACACCAGCCACAGCAAGTCCGTACTCTAAGCCCCCTTCCTGCGGGTACACCCTTACCCTGCTTCGTCCCGGGCGTGGCAGCACGGCTTACCGCTCAGTCAGCTGAATGAGCTGACCATCCCGCACCCGGCCTCTATCCGGATACCCTGTTGTTGTTACTGCTCGCCTGCCGGCCGGCCAGTAGGCGAACAAGCGGGCGCGGCTATAAACTGACCCTCGGC
>Ga0126335_1002626_pt1 | contig 10848 bp, 9 predicted proteins | sample OlaspJWI45metaG_FD_108409 | JGI IMG/M metagenome (GOLD analysis project Ga0126335, IMG submission 108409) | Marine gutless worms symbiont microbial communities from Oahu, Hawaii - Olavius sp. 1 OAHU.JWI-45 metaG | ecosystem: Host-associated > Annelida > Digestive system > Unclassified | place... | reverse complement strand
CTTGTTTCCTCTGGCGCTTCTGTCGGGCACCTGAGGGTTTCTTCTTTCTCTGAGCCATGATTGGTTCACCTGCCAGCTGCAAAGAGCTGAGTTCTTGCGGAAGGGTTCCCACAAGGGGCCCCTCTTTCGAATGTTCCCTCTTTCACTCCAGTCCATCATCAGTAATCAGATGAGGCCATGGAGGTTGAGGGGTGCCTGGTTTAGTCGCCTCTTACGACATCCGGCCAGGAGACAGAGTGGGTCTATTCTAAGCCCCGGACCCACACGGGGGCCCATACCTGTGTTAGTATGCAAGCCAGTGTCATGCACCGGCCCGTCAGCATCAACACCTGTTTCTGTTTCATTTGCGCATTGCACATTGTCCGCCTGTGCCTGTGTGTGCACCCATAGCCTGTCCAGTGCCATCACAGTGGCCATTCTGACTGCTGTAGCGCATGGCCAGCAAGGACCCACGAGAAAAGCAAAATGCCAATTTTCTGGCCTCTGCCCATGACTCCCTCCCCAAATTTTTGCCCCAAATGCACAAATTTTTGGGTCACCATGAATATTTGGAGACTATAGCACCTCCCATTCCCAAGTTATAAGTGAACATAAAAACAGACACGCGAATATGTCAGGAAAGTACGTCTCCGGAAATCCCACAAGTGACTCATGGCCGGCTCAGACTGAGCCAGCAGTGAGCCGCACATGTGCTGTAAATAAACTGTTGTCATGCCCAAAAAGTAACCACGTTGGCCGAACACGCTTTGTTGTGTAGCCTACAGGCCATGAAATTATTAATTGAAGCCCCCTACCCGTGACAATTACCCCAAATTTTTTGTGCCTAAAACAATCCTTGGGGCACCCTGTAGCTACCCAGAAAATTTGGAGACAATCATGACAGCCGTTTTGGAGTTGTAAGCGAATATACTAACAAACTTGCCAATAGATGCACGAACAGAATTATTATATTTCTATACAGATACATGGTACGTGCGTTATTAACAAATTAGACTGCATCAAATGCATGAGTTTTGGACTATTGCGATCGATGATCCTGCCTGTCAGTCTGTGCTAACACGGCTGATAGTATTAAGGTCCTGCTTGGGGTGGAGACTTGAGAGCCAACGAACATTGTATTAGAGTAGTTGGGTGTCCCAATTTTCTCAACGGATTTGATGCGGCCTTCGCCATTTTGTGTCATTTACTGTGCGTAAGGAAACAGGCATAGGTTATTTCATGATGTTTCAAATTAATTTTTATTACAGAATGCCAACATTTATGATTATGAATGCAACTGATGACTGTTGCTGTGTATGGTCTGTAGTCACAGAGGTGGCATGGACTGTTTATGAGATCGTCATTACTACTGTTCTAGTCTGTGTTGCCACTGTCGTTGCCATCGTTGGCATCATCATTGTCGTGTGGCTGCGCCTTGCTAAACACAGGAAAAACATAGACCACGAAAAGAACAAGGACAGTGCACTGCTGGTGTCACCGCAGAGTAATGAAACTCTTCGTGATATGATCGAATGCACTGGCTCCGGCTCAGGTCGGCCCTCTCAGCTGTTTTTGTAAGAATTGCACAACACAAGTAAGATGTTGTCATGCCGGTAAAGTTAATGATTATGCAATAAACATAAATACCATAAGTAGAGAATATAGATCAATATCAATACAGATTTGTAAATCCTCTATATTAAAAGAGAAGATTAATAAACCTCATAAACATACCTAAATGACTTGCATTGGCCATCCTTATAAGGATAGATTCAACAAGTTGTAGCACTCAGGGAGTAATAACTTTCACTTTTATATTATCTACAGTTATAAGGTGATGAAAAGCCATTTCAGTGAGAGTCAGTTGGACATTTCTCTGTAATCTTTGCCGGAAGTATTCATCGTATCCATCCTGTTGTGTGTCTGGTAGGCTTGCCATTGTTGATCCAGCGAACCATTGCACGGCAGATCCAGCTGCAGGACATCATTGGCAAGGGTCGCTACGGCGAGGTCTGGCGTGGGTTGTGGAACGGCGAATGTGTTGCAGTCAAGATCTTTCACTCACGGGAGGAACGGTCATGGGCGCGCGAGGCGGAGATCTACCAGACAGTGATGCTACGACATGACAACATCCTTGGCTTTATTGCAGCCGATAACAAAGGTTCGTCACTACTCACTAGTAAACACATCAACTAGTGTCAGACGTTTTGCAGTCTTCATATTACAGCTGTAGCTAATTTGTTAGTGTTACATGCCTGAATCAACAGTAGTAAGTCTGTTTGCAGACAAGAAACTTCAAATGAATGACGTTGAATGTCATTGTGGTCATAAATCTAAGTATGTATAGTTCTGTGAATTATATCTATATATCTAGTGTATAGCTGTTTCTGTTGTGTGCAGTATTTATAATAAGCTTGGTAATTACATCACATTACATTGAATATTTAGAATTCACTGCCCGGAGTACAATAAACCGGAATCATCGGGCATTAGAGTCTGAGAAACGATTAATATAAAACACGAGTTTGAAGAAAACACATCAGTTGTGTTTGCATGAGCAGACAATGGAACATGGACTCAGCTGTGGCTGATCACAGAGTATCGCCAGCTTGGAAGTCTGTTTGATTATCTGAACCGTACAACATTGAGTGTGCCAATACTGACACGCATGACCATGTCCATCGCCAGCGGACTGTCACATCTACACATGGCTATCATGGGCACTCAAGGTCTCTTACCATCTACCCTTTATTGCATGTTTTTATCACTCCTATGTGTGTGTGATTAGGCTTTATCACTCTCTGTACTTGTGTTTTTAGGGCCATTTCACATGGGCATGAATTGCTTGTGCGAACGTTTGCGGAGCAGTTTTGGCCTGTGTGCGTGAACGCGAATATTCGCGGCGATCGGTCGCACAGATTATCGCAATTGTTTGCTCTGTAAATGAACATTCGCGCAAGTAACTGGCAAATAGCAAAAAACTGAAGTCCCCCAGATGAGCCACATGGCCCCTGGAGCGGCACTCATCTTCGTTTCTTCGTTTCAGTAGCCCTCGGCCAGACACCAGCTTACACGGTGAGACCACAGATACTGGGCTAGTGCATCGTGTGGTGTGTCTGTTTACTGCTCAGCCATTATGCTAGTACCAAATTATACTGCTTGGCGACAGAGGCAAATAGATGTAATTAATTAATTAATTAATTAATATTTACTATGCAGCGGGAGACCGGAACCCACAACCTACTGGTGGCGAATCCGATGCCTTCCCGAGTGAGCCACCACGCCACCTAGCTCTTGAATAACATTGCTGAAATCAGTAAAGCAGATAGAGAAAAGCCTTGTTCACATGTAAATAGCCGTGCCATTTCATATACTCTACGCAAAATCACGACATGTGAGTTGCAAGCTTCGAATTTGCGATTAGAGTTGGCTTAATTTAAATCATGGCAATTTTAATTGTGATTGAAGTTAGATGATTTTTTGACATATTTAAATCACGAATACTTCCTTATTTCTGACTGCTTTGTATACAAAAAAATATAACAAATACAAACAAGGAGTTTAAACATGTTAAGTATGCTTTGTCACAAACAAAGCTTACACTGACTGGGTAATCCTGAAAGTGCACATATGCGTAGTTATACACACCAAAGTCATTTAAAAGATTTATCGTCTGCTGGTTACAGTGTTGAAGTCTGTAAATTATATAAGATGACAGTTTTGATGTTTTGTCATTGTCTGACTTACGGCACCATTTTCACTGGACCGGTTGAACCAAAAGACATGTTTAGCACAACAGAAGCTGATGATGTCTTACCAGCTTCAGGCACAACATGAGATGACTTTGTTGACAAAATATTGCATTATGTACAGATACATTTACAACAATGCAGTAAAATGCAATGTATTGTGACGTACAAATGGCATCCATGGTCTTGTTTTGCTCACATCGGTGTGAACGCGCGTTCACGCAAACTATTTGTGCGAATTACTCGTATGAGTATTTACCGTCAGTGTGACAGTGTGAAACGGCCCTAAGGGATGTTAATTGCGACTCAGGGATAACTGGACCCGGAATCAGTACCTGATCCTGAGTAATTAATTACCAGAAATCAATGCTGAACCATGAACCAAACTAGTGTATGCAGCTAGCGCAATTCAGTACACGAGATACACACGGGTTTCTAACGTCGCCTTCCATCTGTCACTGTGGGATGTAATCCACCTGTTAGTCAACCTTGGGATGAAGGGAGCAGTAGTGACTATGCTATGCAGGAGACTGCAACACTAGCAACAGGCATTCGCATACTCTGGCAGGGATGGTGTGTCTGCTGCACTTTGCTACTTATTGAGTTTAACCAACACTGTGACTAGTGAATTGACCTCCCTACCATAAACACTGTGGTACAGGCAGGTGCAGCTGCAGGTCCGTTGTTGATAACAGCTCTACAGTCTGCAGCAGCAGCATGTAACTTGCCAACAGTACCTATCAGACAGCTGATAAAGTACTATAGTGATTTTGTTGTATCTGTTCACAGTGATATTTTAGTGAACAAAAACTGAAATTGAAACTGAAATGTATAATTTCAGTTCATTAAAATGGAATTTAGGTTAGAAATTTTGGGACAAATACTAATTTGAAATAGAAATCAATTCTTGTAAGTTAAATAGGACAGTGCTATTGATACAGTGTTTACAATTGGCAAGCAACTTGGCAACAGCAGGTTGGTAGCTAGATAAGTTTTCTGATTTAGTAACGCTATTTATGGGAATCCGAAGTGGCACTGCCATTTTACTGAACATCGACATGTAGGCTGCCACCAAAATTTAGTGTTTGGGAATGGGGTGCGGAGTTGAGGGTTGGGCCCCCAATGGGTCTCTGGAAATTCACTTTGAGACCCGGGGTTCATCTTTCCTGGTATTAAGAATTTTAACATCTATACTTTGTTTCTGAAATTGTTGCTGTTAAAATCTTCCCAAAAAATCCTTCAAAAATTTTCAAAGTATATTTGGTTACAAGTGCTGTTGTGCACTGGGCAGTTGCAGTTTAACAATGTAGCTGACTGCAGCTGATAATTAGTGGAATGAGAAGGTAAAGTGAATGCTGTCGGTATCATAGGAAAGCCCGCCATAGCGCATCGGGATCTGAAGAGCAAGAACATTCTTGTGAAGAACAACCTGACCTGCTGCATCGCTGATCTTGGTAAGGCAGTTTAGACAAGAAATTTTGCTACACTTGCCAGATACATAATTGAGAAGTGAAAGTTAAGTCATTTCGTTGCCTTTCAACAGTGGTTAAGTGATTGGAGCAATTACATTTTTATATCGGTCGTTACTGAAGTACAAACCATATTTATATGCCTGTTTTAAGACAGGGTGTATTGTTTTGGAGTGCTGTCCATCTGCTGTGACTTTTGGTTTCAAAAAATAACTCAGACTCCTTTTCACTCAAACTTCGTTATACATGTACATGATGGGTTTATAATGGTTGGCTCATAGTGCACTGGTTATAATCTTGCAATTCAGCCTAGTATTTGGATATCACTACGGAATACAGACTGGAGACAGTATTATACAACATCTTGTATATTTGCATCTGATGTGACTGATTTTATGTTGTATAGCCGTATAACTGTATAGCTACATACTTTTCTTTTTTTATTATTAGTAATATTTTTTTATGATTCTATGGGCTCAGTGCCTGAAATAAAGATGGATTGATTGATTGATTGAGTAAGAAGCTGCAAGAGCCACTGTATCTGCTGTATTCTGTTGGTAGAGAACAAGCATTTTGTTGGTAAAATGCAGAGAAATCATCATGTGCTGTTAAGCAAACTGTACTAACATCTTAACTGCACTGGAACGGACCGATATTCAAGATAAATGTTGTCTGCTGTGTGACTGACATTCAGGACTTTCCGTGAAGCTCGACTCCAACACAGGTTCAATAGACATCGCGCCAAACAACCGTGTCGGCACACGTAGATACATGGCTCCTGAAGTGCTGGATGAGACCATTGACGACCGACACTTTGACGGCTTTAAGAAGGCTGATGTTTATGCTCTTGGCTTGGTCTTCTGGGAGGTGGCTAGACGTTGCAATGACGTAGGTTCGTAATAAACTTTTGTATTGCCAGGCTGGATCTGCTTTGTGTATTCCTGGTGCAAATGAGGTTTTGGTTTGATTGATCAGTTTTGGTTTTAATATTTTGTTAGTAAAGTTGATGCAAACTAGCATTTTAGTAGGGTAGTCTGTATAGAGAATTTTTAATGTAAAAAATAGCAAAGTAATTTTGAAATGTAGTATGGACCAGCTTCATGGATTTTAGTCTGTTTTTGTGGTTGAATTTGATTGTGTGTGCTAGACTAAGCTGGTAGTAAGTCAGCATTTGACCAGTACTGCATATCTTAATCTTAGATGTTTTGTTATTTTATTTATATTTATTTGGCTTTTTATGCATTTGAGAATTTGCCTAAGTATGTTATCATGGTTAACTGTATTGTATGTTTCTGTAAGAGAATATTTTACTCCTGTTCAGTCAGCACATTTTTTGGTGCCATTTCTTTACTTTCCACATTGTCCACGAATTGGCTTCTGACAAAATTCTTAAACAGAGTTTCAACCATCAACAAGTTGATTTAGCTACCCCATCTTATGCTCTCTGACAAGTGTGTCACTGGCAAATTTTATTACTGGGTTATGGGCCAAATTACTGTTAAATTTTCAAATGGTATGGCCCTAATAGTACTTATGAGTGAGTATTGTAATGCAGTAATGGCCACATCGTGGCAGCATCTGGCAAACACTCGCTGAACATTTGTCTGCATGACACACAGACTGATAGATGCCGTGAACACTGATTGCAGTAATCTGTGACTTAGACTCCTAAGCCGCCACTGCTAGCCGTTAAACTCTTTAGCAATAGTCAACCATGACATTAGGTCAGCCGTGTCTAGCGAGCTGTTAAGTTCCTTAGCCACTCCTGCCAAATGTCACGAGACAATACCGGCTAATTTACAGTTTTTGTTTTGTTAACGTGAGTAGTAAACACTTTTTCAGCAAAACCAAAATTTTAAAAACAGTTTTGTTGTCATGTACACTTTGTGGAGAAAGTACGAAGTAGGTATAGTTCTGTCAGCAGTGATATACCTACTGTACTTTGCTTTGTACAATAACAGTGTACTGCAATACTTTATGAAAGATTCGACTCAGTTAATGTAGCACCTTCTGAGAAGGACTCCCTATAACTTTAAAAGTTGGCCTCCAGACACCATGGCTGGTGTATAAATCATCTCGACTATTTCACAGTAAGTTACACAGTCCTACACATCGCTTAAAGCAGGCTTGTTATATAGTGACTAGTGATGCGTGGAAGTCAGCCATGCCATAAGTTGACATATTTACATGTTGGCTGCATGACTGATGCAGACTTTCAGATGACCACACACACGCTTTGTTGGTTGCCGTCATGGCTGCCGCTGTAGTGGCGACGGCAAGAGATGCGTGGGTGGTCGTGTTGTTGACAAGTGATGGGAGACATGGCCTCAACAACTGCATCCTGTCGCTGACTGGATTCCGTGCAGTCATTCACGTGATCAAATGACAAGATTGTTGTCACTGATCTGCATTGTTTGTCGAACGGCATCGTGTGTGTGTCGTTGATTCCGTGAATGCAGTCTGTGTCACACTTGTAGACAGTATCATGCAACATTTGAGTGCCACAATATTGTAAGGCAGGCACACCCGTTACCGATCTCATGATGTCGGCTAATCGATATGATTACATGTAGCCTATGTAGTTACAAGCAACAACCAGCATGAGTGGTCATACAATCGAGTTTTTTTGCACTGCTAAAAATCCATACAGCCTACTTAGGAGTGGAAAAACCCAAGTTTTAAAGAAAAGTTTTCTAGGTTCTTTACATTTTAAAGGTTTTTAAAAACGTGAATACCTACTTAGGGTTTTTTTATAATCCAAAACCCAGTTCTAACTGCTCCGAGCCTACTGTAGCTAATTAGCCATTTTAGCCAGTCATATTTTGGAATCTAGCCAGCCAGCTGTTAAAACACAGCCATGGAGGCTAGCCTCCAGAAAATCGACCTAGCCAGCCAGATAAAACAATTCGCTACGGCTTGGGGTCTACCCCGTCGCATGCATTCGATGCAGCCTAGTGCAATGGCTATAATGGTTGTGGCTGTGGTTGGTAGGTTTGTGTGAGGAGTACCAGCTGCCGTATTATGACATGGTGCCAGCTGACCCTACACTCGAGGAAATGCGACGTGTTGTGGTAATTGAACGCCGACGTCCTGAAATCCCCAACAGATGGCAGAACACCGAGGTATAGGCCTTGTTATTTCATCGTTCAAGATGTCCACAGCTGTTTACTGATTCATTTTAATCCCATTTAGAAATATTCTATGAACTGGTTCACAACTGAGCTGGCATCTTGCTAAGTTTACTAACTACATCCTTGATGCCGGTGGGGGAGAGATTATAATAGTTGGCTGGTACATTTTCAAACCTAAATGTGTCAGTTTTGAGTCGGATGAAAGCTGAGAATGTGCACAAGGTGGTGGCAGAAGGGTTACTTTGTGTTATATGAGTGCAGACATTAAGGTTTGTTGCTGCAGATAATTTAACAATCTATAGCATATTTTTTGTAAACAGTGTCACTACTTTACCTTGTGAATTAAACGACCGTCATGCATTAAAACGCACTGATAACTGACAACTGCAAGAAAATCGGACAGGAATGTCAACTATTCGATTCGACTAGTGAACAGAGGCTTCGAAGGTTGCAGCTATTGCAAAAACACGATGTCTGAATTAAAAGCAGTGTTCTAAATGACCACTGCCTGCCCTGACACAAGCTTAAAGACAGTGACGCCACTGATGCACAGCTGTGGCAGTGATGATGTGGCACTGCTTGGCCCACTCGGTTCTGATTCTGATGTGATGTTTGTGGTCGTTGGGATCGGTGATGCGTGTTTTGTGCACCTTCTCTTGTGGTATGCTCTAAACGCTGTAGTCAGCAGATTTAAGTCTGGCAAATTTGGAGGCGAAATGAATTTTGGCATTTCTTTCCAAGATCTCCATGGTATTGCAAGCATTGGGATGATGTCAACTTTCATCATCACTTTGTGTTGTGCAAGTAGTGATGGTACATTTTGTTGTTTTTCAGTTACTTTAAATATCAAGATGAATTGTACCAGAAATTACGAAGATTTCTTGAACCTTGTCAGAGTTATGCCTAAAGTACTAGTGGTTCCATTTTTTCCAGACACGGTGTATAAATCACCAGCAATGGCATTGTGTTGTAGGTAATGCAGACAATGTCCCGGATGATCAAAGAGTGTTGGTGCCCAGTTCCGGCTGCACGCTTGTCTGCACTGCGTGTGTGCAAAACTCTGCAGAAATTAGTGGCGTCCGATGACTGCAAGATTTAGTCAAGTGCCCAATGCTGCTGCGTGACTGAGTGCAGTCATTGCACTGTTTTAATTTGTGAGGTGGCTTTTTATTTGTATAAATTTATTGCATACAGAAAAAACATGATGACACGACTACATTTGAATTGTGTTTGTCGTAGATGTCTGTAGTACGTTCATCACTATTGCTGCAGTTTCGCAATATCTGTCTAGTTCGTTACCTGCTTTGACAAATTTGTGTGTAACATCTAGCCGATGCTTTACTTTGAGGTATATCGGATATACGTACAATATAGGAGTTAACTGGATCAACAAGATGTATAAAGTGTCGGTAGCACTTCTTATTCTTAGTTGTTTTAACAAGTTGTTTTAAGTTGTGAGTGGACTGCAAATCGAGTCCTTGTTAGTGAGTGTGTTGTGATTTATGTGAAGTGTTAATAAAAAACAATATGATGTTTTAGTTGAGCAAAAAATGAGTCTTGGATGTGACAATATAATTACGATTGATATATTTTGGTTGACACTCGGTTAGCAACTTGTTGGCTATCAGATATATATCGTTATGCTGGTAGTGTATTTGTTATTGTTGTCAGTGGTATACGTGTGCTACATAGCCTTTCTGTTGCTGATTGTAAATAAAGTTAAAGTTGTCATTAGTCAGCATTGCCCTCTCAGCTCTGACTGGTGTGGTGCTCATCTACGTTTCCAAGGTCTTGAACTAGCAGTTATGTACAGTAGACCACACCTCTTCCATAACCTACCGTTACCTTCCCGGTTTTACACTGGTAGTCATTCTGCCTACCCCAGCAGGATGAGTTGGCCTGGGTGGCTGATTAGATACTGTGAGCATGCGACGCGATTCAAACTTGAAAAAATCGCCCATCCCAGTACTAGCTGGCTTAATGTAGTAGAACTACGATGACCAACGCTTTACCAAACCAGCACTTGCTGATTGCGCTTAGCAGTAATTTGTATTGTACAAGTTGCATTTTGTTGACAGCAACAAACTACTGTAGTAGAAGTTTGAATTGTGCTAGTTGCTGCACATAATCTATATGTTGCAAACAGAATTTTAATCATAGATAAGGTATTAAAATGTGTTTGTCTGGCAGACAACAAATCTGGCCTACTGGCTGATATAGCTGCACTACACTGTAGCCCTAATTGACATCTATGCCAAATTCCGAGAAAATTTTTACCATCTTGGTCAAGGGATAGCTGCTGCCGAGTTTAGAGAAGATTCGGCTAAAACTGCAGGCCAATTTAATTTATTGTTGACATCTTAGCATTTGGTTGAAGAATCTTGTAAAAACGATTAAAAATGATGCCTATCTAGTCGGCAGGTGCATAAAACTTGCTCTTCTAACCAGTTTTAGTATTTTATTTTATTGTTATACTGTTCCGTTTTACAAGTAACCTTAATAAGCTGCAATATTGTTCAT
>Ga0126335_1002625_pt1 | contig 10849 bp, 4 predicted proteins | sample OlaspJWI45metaG_FD_108409 | JGI IMG/M metagenome (GOLD analysis project Ga0126335, IMG submission 108409) | Marine gutless worms symbiont microbial communities from Oahu, Hawaii - Olavius sp. 1 OAHU.JWI-45 metaG | ecosystem: Host-associated > Annelida > Digestive system > Unclassified | place... | reverse complement strand
TAGCGCGGTAACTGCTGGCAACAACTCGCACCCTCCTCTTCACCTCTCTCACAGTTCCTTCCACTCACGCCTCAAAACTTACCTCTTCTCCAACTCTCTCCCCCCGTAGTCTAACCTTTCCTTCGACTGCACTTTTGGACTTCAACCCTACCTCTACCCTGGATTTTTGTTTTAGGACAACGGTTTGATCGCTACGAGTGCGGCAGATTAAGCTGGCTAGGTCAGCTTTATGGCGCACTATAATATAGTTTTACTTACTTACTTACTTACTTAGTTTCTTTTTCCACGGGACGCTATGTCCTTCCTCTTCATTCTTCTTTATTCTAACAGAACTCTATTGCCGACAAATCCTACGTTGCCTGGCGTTGACTTCAATGACTTCAATTGAGTCAGCAGAGTTTTACATACAACAGGTCGTTATTTCGTAGACACTGGACAGCTCTAGTTCAGGTAACCATAATCAATCAAGGCCGACGCTCTTGGAACAGTCTGCCACACGACATTACTGACTGTGTGTCACTGACATCATTCTGCCGGAAACTGAAAACTTTTTTGTTTTCTATATCATTTCCATGACCACAATTTTCTTTTTAGTGGTCCTTGAGGTTTTTACTTAGGCCACTATACAAATTTCTTATGTATGTATGTATGTATGTATGTAACAAAACAACACATGGTGCCACCTGAAATAAAACAAACAACAAACACAAACACCTGCCCTAGCCAAGAACTCTACAGAACATTAATTAATGTCTGTCATTTATGACTGACCATCTCGAAACATTCAACGGGGAGATATTTAAAGGTAGTTTTATCAGTTTGATCCCTTGGAGATAACTTTTTCAATTTGGCTCAGTCTTGAGCTTAATTCTGTAAAGGCAGATAGAAGGTGGCGCAAAAATGGCGACGCACAGGAATCTGGTGTCGAAGAAGCGCGTGATCTGCGATATGCACGCGGCTACGTAGATGCAGACGATTGTACGCAAGACGTTGTTTATTGTACACAGCGTCTTCGCCGTCTGTACACCATCAACACGCCAAATCCGCAGAGAAATACAACAGTGATGTAATGTAATTCAGTAATAAGCCTGTTTCACACTGCGCTGAGTACCGCACGTTTCCGCGTCGCATATGTCCGCATGAAAACGGTACCGCGCAACAAAAAGTACTCAACAGTCCGCACAACTCAAGACATGTTTAGTTTCCGCAGCGTCAAGACGGCAATATGTTTTCCTGTGTTGGTTTATTCCGGTTACGTGTGTTTCCAAGCGGTACCGCAGTGTGAATTAGGCTTAACGATGTCAGCGAGTTCGACTAGAGTCCAAATTTTAGGACTCGAACTCTGGCTCGGACTTGGACTCGGATTTACTGGACTCGCAAACACACAAAACAAAAACATCTTCGGACGGAAACGTGCGATTCCAGCGACTATACAGAGACGGCCGTTATCAGCACCGACCCATAGGTAGCGGTGAGCACCTCCGCGGATACAGGCCTAATGAAAACATCTTGGCTGTAGGCCTACATAGAAAGCGGCACAGTTGTTTATGACGGTGGATAAATTTCGCATTTTTTGCACCACGAGATATATATTCCACTTTCACTTTTATTTTTAGCCTCCCGGGATAAAAAAACAGCCTTGATTCATCCCGCATTCAAAACGGTGCATTGGGACGAACTCCCTGTTGAGAGTTAGTGAGCTACTACTGCTGCTATTTCGCACAGGTAAATTCTACCTATGTACATGTTTTTTTCATTGTACTTCTCCAGTCAGTTTTTGGTCGACCAGGTGGTCTCTTGTACCTTAGAATCTACCAGTATCCACAATGTAACTTTTGCAATGGTGCGCATCGTTAATTCGTCAATAGCACACCTATTCAAGTCAGCAAGGTTTTCTCCGTGTAGGTCAACGTCCTCTAGATCCAAGTAAAAAAACATCACAGTAGGCCAACTGCAGCAAAAATACCTGTACAAAAATTCCAGTCAGCTAAAAACATCTAGGACTTGATTTAGAGTTTTAGACGCCTCGTACACCAAGCGAATAGGAATAGGTGATCTGAATCGAACGGCGCGACAGCAGCTGTTGAAAGCTGAACACGTGTCTTCAATAACCAAAGACAAATCGACGTCTGTGTCCCGCGTCTACTGTATTACTTCGCGGCTTTCATCTCTCTGTCTGCCTGCTCGTCCATTCGTCTGTCACACTTGCCGATTGTGTTAAACGGTTCAATATATACATATTATCATTAATTTTACGTAATATGTACCGCACTTTTTGTACCGCGAGGTGTACATGTATATCCAACTTTCATTTTTCAGCCTCTCAGAAACAAAAAAACAGCACAAGCCTTAATCATGACCTCGATTTTCATCCCGCGTCCAAAAGGATGCATTGAGCTGTTTATAGTTAGTCACTCAGTCGGTCTGTACGTCTGTCTGTCTGTCACGCGGCTGATGCGCTGTGCAAAAACGGCTGTAAGGTCCTGTTTAGAGTAAACACTAAACACTCTTGGGGATCTAAGGCACATACCGGTAGTATGAGGTCAATTTTTGTCCATTTTATTTGCTCGCATTCGATGCGGCTTTCTCCAAATTACTTATTACTCTGGCCTTCCGGCGTTGTTGTATTTTGATAATGTTGCTATAATGCTATCATGCGCTGAATTTCTGTACTTATTTGGTTGCCAATATACTTGATGACTCTGGGTCCGGGTCGGCGAACACTTTCCGTCCGATTATGTACAGGAGCGGATCCAGGAATTTTGGAAAGGGGGGGCCCGGTAAGGGGGCGAAGCCCCGAACCGAGCGCCGAAGGCGCGAGCTCCGGCGGGGGGCTCCTCAGAAACTTTTGAAAAATTAGATGCGATTTCCTGCAATCTGGCATATAGTTTTGGGATCAGAATGGCCTCGGGTATCATTCAAAATGGGGCCTTTTAGAACAAAAAACAGTAGCGGCCACGATTTCGATTCACACACACACGCATACACCCCCCATACTTCCAAAAACTCCTCGGATTTCGGCCACTATAAAATCCAAATTCAATTTAAAAAATATTCTTTCAGACATTGTATACAATGTTGAAAATAAAATTGACTTTGCCAAAAAGGGGGCCTGGGCCCCCTGGATCTGCCTCTGATGTATATTATAGGCATGATGTATAATGCGGCGTTCATCTGCCGATGGTGTATCCGGAAATATATGAATATTCATGCGATGTCAACCGTCTAGGAAACCAACTCATCAAGTAGAGTATTCGTTAGCAGCTTGCAGCCGGACGTCTGCAGCATGACACTCGTCTGTTGGCTCCAACGTACCTGGGCAGTGGGGAGAGGGCGGAATGCCAGCATCTGCAGTCAACAATGTACTCGTTACAGAACGTTACATGAGACCAGTAGGCCGTTGGTGTAATTACTGCGGCGTTCTTAATATTGCAATACTTTGAGTATTAGCAATATTGTAGTCAATACTTTTTAAGCATGCTAGAGTATTGTCAATTTTTTTCCATCTCCAAATATTGCAGTGTATTGCAAATACTATTGAGATTAAGTATTAGTCAGCACGGCGCCGACTTTCAAGAACTTCTCCCCAATATTTGGGTTCCGTGGCTCATGCAGTATATACCTCCCAATAAACGGCCGGAATTATGCATATGACATTAATTTCGGCTCCGTGATGCGGAAAAACCGTTTGGCGACCGGGCTCCACCCGGGCCCTACTGGAGAGATTACAGCGCTCCCCCAGACCTTTAGCTGGTGGAGTCTCTTCCGCGAGAACCCCGTCCACGCACCCTTCAAGCTTCAAACCTCACCCCTGTGTTTTTCACAAGTGGGCGACTGAATATGGTCTATTGCAATACTTGTGCAAAGTTTGTTAGCAGCCCTGAATGATTGACCTGCGGCTTGCAGACGCAAATGTATCGGTGAACGGCGAGTGCCACGGTCAGCCAGATTGATGCCGTATGGAACACGGTCGGCAGACGATCAATCAGCAGCATATAGGCGGCACACCAGTTGTACGCCACCCAATCACGGTTGGCACCGAACGTATAGAAATAGACGAAGCACGGCAGCGGGAACAGCCCGGTCAACATGTCCGACAAAGCCATGGCAGCCAGTAGGAGGTTGGTGGCCGTCCTCATGCCTATAACAACGAATAACAATCCACCAGTCAGTCAGTCATTTTTCTTAACCTGCATCCACTAGGTGACGCCATTCTGCAGCACGCCATAGCCAGTCTGTTGACGGACGGGTGGACGGGTGGACTGGTACGAACAACAATCGATCAGTCAGTCGATCGGATCGATCATTCATTCAACACAAGTTAGTACAATTGAAAACACAGTACTATAAAACAAGAGGTTACAGAAATGTGGCGATGGCTGCATCGAGTGGCGCCATCTGGCAAATGCGAATTAATCAACGGGCAACATCTCCCACTCCACTCCTCTCATTGTATAGGGTGATCGGGACCGCCGGTCCGCACAATATTTCTTGGATCCTTAAGAGTGTTCACCTCTAGCAGGACGTCGATCCGTTCAGCCGTTTTTGTACATCCAGTTCGCGTGACAGACAGACAAACTGACAAACGCCGGGATCATCGATCGCAATAGTCCACATGTCATGAATTTGATGCAGTCTAAAACATGTACAGTACGTGCTGGATTTTAAAGTCACAGCGTGACACTGATAGCAAGTAGAGGAACATTAGAGAACAGAAAGGGTAGGCCTAACACAAAAGCGCTACTATATGGCATGCAGAATGCAATTCAACCAATTAAGGAACAGACTCCTTAATTGAGTAGTAAGTAGTTCAGCTGTTTGTGGTGTTTGTGATGTTAGTGACTGATGTGAGCATTGTGTCAGTTTGTTTCTAAATAAAGTTTCTTGACAAAGAGTTCAAAGTGGCAACGAAAGAGCTCAACAGTAATGTAACCCTCTACGCTTCATGATGTTTTGTTAACCCTTTAATCCATGTTACCTCGGCGCAGCAGAACGACGCAGATTAGCGAGTTCGTGCAGAGGGTGAGGAGGATTACTGGCGGAGAAATATATCCGTAGATGGGAACCGAGATCTCGAGCCGCTTGGCGATGACTGGCGTCAGACAGTCGAAGTGCGACAGATTATTACATATCGGTATGCTTTCCAGCGCAGTCTCGTTCCATTCATCATAAGCTGCTACGCCGTCCGCATCCCGCTCAGCTGCAGTACCCGTGGTTGTCGTCGTGTGCCGGTCCATCGCGCCGCTGACGAATAATTCCACGATCTAAAACCGACAGCCAATTACGCCGCTGAATAAACTGATGCCGCAGAGGCTTATGTAGCTTCCACGTGCATGCAAATCAACAAGTATCGTGATATCGGCTCATGAATATTCAAGAAATGTACGTAGCGCAACACCTGTAGTCACACCCCCTGACGGTTCTGTTTTATATATATACATCTTTATTTACCATAAAATGGTAGGTAAACACATAAGAAACGAAAACAATAAACGGTAATGACCGAACACAACAGTAAACTTAACTAATTTACAATTATTAAACGGACAGTAATAGGGCTGTACTGGATTTGCATATACCAGCCGGGTTTGGCCGGATTTCTAAGTGTAAATCCGATTGGAACCGGATTTGTAACTTTGTTAAAATATCGCAAGGAAAGGACTGTTAAATATTAGCTAGCATACTCAGAAACTTTATTTAGAAACAAACTGACACAATGCTCACATCAGTCACAAACACCACAAACAGCTGAACTACTTACTACTCAATTAAGGAGTTCTGTTCCTTAATTAGTTGAATTGCATTTCAGAAATATCAGTCGAGACGCATTGTCGTGTAACATAACACTTTTTTCCAAATCCGGTTAAATTTGGAAATCCGGCCAAAGTTTCGGCCGGATTTGAAAAAGAGCGAAAACAGATGCGTTAAATGTCCTTGTTGCTGGACATCTTTCAGTTACACGGGCAGATGAAATGATTGACAGATGTTGCACTTAAATGGCAATTATCCGACAGTGTAATGCGCTACTGTTGCTGACGCCGATTCATTTATTTCTGACAGTGATAAGCCGATATTACCCGCGCTCCAGCTATGCTGAGAGCAGCTGTCCGCACAAAATCTCGAAAACTACTGGTCTGAGATCGATGTAACGTGGTAGGAATATGTTTAACAGTGAACGCTAAAAGTGATTAGAAGTTGATGACATTTGACCTCGACCTTCGACCTCGAGGAATATTTTTGTATTTTTTAATCGAAGCTCGAAGTTTTGAATGCTAACAACTTCATTTTGGGCGTAAAGGTACATCTTCAGAATATGTGAGTGTCCTTCAAAAGGTCATGGGATTAATGTCAAGGTTACGTTAGCAAAAAAGCGGCAGCGCTACGGGAAATCACATACCATATGGGATCACACAGTGTACCTGCCACCCGGCAGAGGTGACTTTCCCACCTTTACCGCAGCCGAAGCTGATACTCGATTTAGCGACCCCGAAGAGATGCAAGGCTGAGCTGACCTGGATGGTGGTTATATCTCCAAGATAGTCAGCAAGATACCTCAGGAAAAATAACTGGCAGTGCCGTGACCGGGATTCGTACCCACGACCGCGACTCGCAAGTCCGACAGTCTAGCCACTACTTCAGTGAGCCACCTGTGATTCTCTTCGATACAGTTTAATTTCCTCTTTTGACTTGGAGGTTGTCAAAGTTGTCATATCACTTGTCTTGTACAAAACAGCCAAATTTTGGTTAGTCGAAAAGTAGGCTTAGCCGAAAATTATCTGCAATTTTTTGATTAGTCGGATTATACTAGAAAAAATCGGCCCGGGTGACAACCGGCAGTGCTTAAATATGGCCCAACCTGTTCATGTCCCGAGAACTTGCATAGCTGCCGAAACTTTCAAGAACGAAATGTAATTTACTCACGCACGTTTTATAACTTTTCTCAAAAAAATGTAGGTTTTTTGACAGACGGACGGAGAGAGAGCAGTACGCAACTGTGCAGTCTATAGAACGGAATTCATCAAACATATTAAACTTTTCAGACCAGGCTGCAGCCGATCCATCAGTAGAGACAACTTATAGCACAATGCACTTATACAGTGCACTCAGTACAATATTGACAACGGCGCATTGTACATTCACCGCACAGAGCCGACGCATAACGTTTTATCCATCCTGAAAAGCCGATACCGCGGCTCTTAGTTAAAACGTTTGTAAATTAATAATCAACGAAAGCTACTGCGTATCAACTATATGGGAGACTTTATACCGTACGTTCCTTGCAGATTTCTCAGCCCATCAAGGCATATTCCTGGGTGAACCATTCATCAATCTATCTGCTATTCAGTGCCGGAGGTGACCATAAAGGAGAGCGACCTTCCTTAATATCCGCGCATTAAAAATTTAGCACCGTAAAATTGCCACAGCCCACGCACCGAGTGAAGGCATTCCATCCAACTAAATAAACCGTTATTCGCTACGTGATACATACACACAAACATACAAACATTTTAGCCGCCCTCACGTAAACGGTGTCGCCAAAATGACCGTAAAACTCAAAAAAAAAATCTGAGAAAAATAAAAGGGGCAAACAAAATCCAAAATCTGCGAAAGTAGTTCAAACCCCAAAGACCGGTATAGGAGTATCTTGTGGAAGATGGAAAAGGAAAAGGACTTGTGAAACATGAAATAACTTGACCGAACGACAGAGGCTGAAAGAATGCGTGATGTGACTGATCAATGATTAATACAAGCTCAAATAATAAGCGACCGGCAGCAGCAGCAGCAGCAGCAGCAGCAGCAGCAGCAGCCATGTGGTCAGTCGGTCGCCGAATATCAACTAGGCATAGAAGTAAGTGCGTAAGAAAGCAAGTAAAAGTCATTAAGATTCAGAAAATGTGCGAAATCGAACCCCAAAACGCGTTCGAACTCTGCAAAATAATGCGCATAGGTGGATTAAGGTGGCTTACGTATAAGAAGTGGCTAAAGTAATTTAGTGATGGCCGCATCGAATGTTGTGCCATGTGGCGAAGGAGTCGGAACAGGCGTATGACCTATTTATATGCCAGGTACGGTACAACAGCGACATTTTCCCCTATCACACTTCCATCTCCCTCTTCCTGTAGGAGATCAGGACCCACATCTAATACAATGTTCCTTGGGCCCCAAGAATCTCCACCCCAAGGGCGAAGTCGTGTGACAGACAGACAGTCAGAAACACAAACAAAAAGACTGACTGACTGACATACCACACTACGGGATCATCTGTCGCAATAGTACGCATCTCATGCATTCGATGCTGCCTGCAGTTCAGCAGAAAACGGAAGACTGATAAGACTGATACGTGAAGCTGAAATGTTTCGGGCTTGATTTCATTACTGTAAGCGAGTTTCTCAGAGAATACCCCGTATCACATTTCATGCTGAGACAATTCAGCCTCAGGTGCAACTTACGAGAAGCACATCTGCCCACGTTTCCACGAGGTGACGAAAATACGACGCATAGGCCACTGGCGAGAGGGATTATCGATTTAATGCTGTAATAAATAGACCCACCGCTCGCTCCGAGCTATTGGTGGCTATTGTCCAAATCTCACTAAAACGACTTCTCCGCGTGACAATGGAAAAGTTACCGACTAGCTACAGGCTTGCTATATGGACTTCTCCAGACTTGCGACTATCTTGACACGTCGATATTATAGGTCGTGTCGCTATAGTGTGGTTTGCACTTTTGAAACGACTCGACACGACAGAGCCCAACTTCGGCTATATGCCACGTCCGCGCTTCCACCAATCAGACAACTTTAGCATGACTTGCTATTTAAGTGCCTATAACCGCGACTTGTTGCAGTCTTGTCGCCGACTTGTCGCACAAGTGTCGGCGGCTTAACTAATTAATTCGCGAGAAGTCGTGTCGTGTCGTGTCTAATATTATCTGGCCTTATCTGTACGCAAATATCGAGTCGCTGAGTGCTGCACAATGGCCGCTGATGCGGCTGGAAAATATTGATAGGGACAAACAGACGGAGGTTATTGAGTTCGGTTACAATTGTGCGCATGCGCGACGAAGTAATCTCTTCCAGTTTTTGAATTTTGTAGATCGTGGGTGAAAATATTTCTGAAGAATTTGTTGATTTGCTATCAGATACTTTCAGCCAACACCAGAAGACACGTCGTAGGCCTGTGTTTTTTTCCTAACTTCTTTCAATGCAATGAACAGTAAACATTACAGAACATACATGTACTGTAGATCCTAAGTTTTGCCAAATAGCGACGAAAAATATTTGATATTTTACTGTTTTCACTGACAAAATTGATAATCGTTTAAATGTCCTGAAATTATTCGACAAAGCTGAATTCAGCAGCGGCCACGTATAGTAACAAATCGTACTTTCCAGAACGATCGCACTCGCAATAGGCCTGTAATTGGAGAACTAATCGTCATCGTCGTCGTCGTTAACGCATAGTCGGCTTTGACCGTAGCGTCACTCTCGAGTGATGTAGGTACACAATAAGAAACTTTTACGTAGATTTCAGCAGTTACCACAAGAGACTTTATCCGATGTACTATAACTGTTACTTAAAAACTGATGAAGTTTTCGGTGGATTTTACACATTACGTCGGTCCGCGACCTCGGAGTCCATACTGATAGCGACCTTACCAAGAAGTCTCACGTCGTTCGTGCTTTGCAGCATTGCGTCAGATCCGTATCGTGCGGCGTCAAACCTTGCTCACCTTCGTTCATGCACTGGTAGTCAGCAAGGTTGTTTACTTTAACTCTATCCTGGCCGGCGTCTCAGTGCACCTTTTGGACAGATTGCAGTCGGTGCTGAACGCCGCCGCCTGACTGGTCTTCTCATCATGGAGGTCGGAACACATCAGTCCGTTACTCAGTGAACTCTACTGGCTGCGTTCCGGGGAGAATTCGATTCTGGCTGTGTGTGTTGGCGTTTCGTTGCCTTCACGGCATAGCGCCGTCGTACCTTGCCGACAGTCTACACTGTGCCGCCGCCGATGTCGACGGTCGTCGTCATCTCCGCTCGGCCAACACCAGGTCGCTGGTCGTACCATCAACCTGCGGCCCCAGCGTCATTTCGCCAACATCTCAAAACTTTTTTCTTTAGTCCTTCATTTGACTGACATACAAACGAGCGTTTCTGTGATCCGCACTGACTAGGTAAAGTGACCCTGTAACGTTGCTAAATGTTAAGTGTCACTTTAACCAGTTCCTTCTTAATAATAATAATATTGCTTTTAACCCCTGGGATCTGTACTACCAGGAGTAATTAAAAAATAATGAAAAAATGAAAAAATAATAATAATAATAACTGGTTGCTGGTTTTATGGATGACCTCACACTGAGAGGTCCAGCCAAGACAGTAGCTGCTGACGTCGACTATCTCAGGCATCAAGAAGAGAGCACAGGTCTTCGGATCAACGCCTCCAAGTGTGAAATAATCAGTTGCGGGCCCACTCCTCTGGAAAAAACATTTGAAGGCTTTGTTGTATTGAAACCAGATGAAGCAGAGCTTCTGGGTGCACCTCTTCTTAACGGCCCAAAGACGGACGATCACTTGACCAATCGATGCACTGAATTGAGTACAGCCATTGGACGTTCATCTCTGCTATCAGCTCATGACGCACTGATCCTTTTCAAGACATCATTCAGTGCGCCTAAAATGATGCACACAATGCGTTGCTCGCCATGCACCAACCATCCTTCTCTTGTAGTGTACGACAGTTTACAGAGAAGAGGTGTTGGTGCTATTGCCAACCTCGACCTTTCCGACCTTCAGTGGCTCCAGGCCAGCCTACCTGTGAAGGCGGGCGGGCTCGGTGTACGCCGCGTTAC
>Ga0126335_1002624_pt1 | contig 10849 bp, 7 predicted proteins | sample OlaspJWI45metaG_FD_108409 | JGI IMG/M metagenome (GOLD analysis project Ga0126335, IMG submission 108409) | Marine gutless worms symbiont microbial communities from Oahu, Hawaii - Olavius sp. 1 OAHU.JWI-45 metaG | ecosystem: Host-associated > Annelida > Digestive system > Unclassified | place... | reverse complement strand
GGTAATAGTGGCGAACGTGTGATAAACATCAAACATCGTGTTGAAATATAGTCACAGAAACTCCAGAAATACAGCCTCAGAACGACAAACTTCGAGACGTGACCAGCATCATCGTAATCAGCACTCCGCGACAATTACAACAGTACCAAATTTAATTGCAGAAACGTCATAAAAACAGAGGTATTGTCGATTAACACGAACCAAGAGAAACATGACCGGCAGCTACGAAGCGCACACGTCATGACCGTGTGTAAGGGGGTACTGTCAACATTCAGGCCTATTTAAATAAAATGCCTGTTATTTCAAAGAATATTTAACAAAACTAGAATGTGAGATAATAAGTAAGTCAATAATAAGTAACTAACAAGATTAATTATATTTTATGCATGTGAAATCATTGCATTATATTTGCATTTTCTTCCAGACATACAGTAAATCTTAACTTCTCTAAAACTTCACAAGGTAGTGCAAAAACATATTTAAGGTGTGACAAGAAATATAATACACCTCTTATTAGGCATTTATTTCTCTTTCCAGCAGCAACAGAATTTTGATAACTGGTTAAGAATTGACAGTAAGTTACAGCCAAAAAGTGTCATGTTCTCATATTTTACGGCAGACTCTGTATAGCAAATATTGCCTCTAGGCCAAGTACAGCGTATGTGATTCCAAGTGTCACAAAAACCCAATCAGCTGGACCTGTAAGCTGCCTTAACAAAATGTTGCACAATACTATAGTAACTAGAGCAAGCAGCTCTGCTAATCTTCCCTCTTTACTCCAAACCAAAATCACTGATCAGATGATGCCACGGAGGCTGACAACTGTTCAATTCAATTATGGCACAAACTTAATCAACACAACAGGCTGCTTGAACGAAACTGCAATTCATAAAACTGAAATATCTGTGATAATCCCACATTACGCTGAAACCAGCATTAGCATGGAACTTGTACTGGCTGAGACAAACACAAACTACAAAAGTGTGGTTCAGTTGCCTTTATGAAATACAGCCAGGAAATGCATCAGTTCACAACACTAAGCCCACATGGAGTTTGCACAAAAACAACATTAATAATATGATATGTTAACACCGAGCATGCGTTAATAACATAAACTCAAGCTTGCTTGAATCTGCACCATATACAAATTTTGACAAATGAGATTACCTTAATAGAGGCAGTGCCACAATGCCAACAGACATCAACTTCAAAAAGTAGCCAAGAGGTGGCGGTTGTATTGTCTGGTAAGGTCGGCATTCCCAGCGTATAACATCACGTGCCAGCTGTCGTATTTCTGTAGAGTCACCACACTTCCGATATTTCATTGCCACAGCAGTTATGGAGGACGGTTCAGATACCGATACGCAGCATTCAGTATACTCCATTATCTATCATCGCAGACACACAGAGACACCAATAACCAAACACTATGTTTCCAAGTTAACGACGCAATGAGCTGCTGCTGTCTTGACTACACTACATGTATAACCCCATGTTCAATGTGCTGAGGAATGAATTAATTAGGTCAGAATAAACCTGAAGTTAAGATGAATTGCAACTTGGTAACCACAACTGATTACGGGTTAACAACCGGTAATGATAAAACGGCTATCGAATGTGGAAAAATCTGGTTTTAACATCCCTAATTGCAAATAAACCAGTTAAAGTCATATGACAGCTGTTTGCAACTAATTCTATCGCAAGTCACAACGTGATTACAATAAGCAGACTTGTTGGTGTTCAAACTATTTAATAAATTCGTTCTGTATTTAATAAAAGGTTGCAAAAGGGATAAAAATTATAGATGCAACGTAACATACAACACAAATATGCGAACACAAATAATATAATTTGCAACAAAAATGTTAAAAAAAAGCAAAAAGGCACAGATAGCTCCTAAAGCATCTGCAGTATGAGTACGATTAAATATCAATAAATTTTTTATTTTCATCATTTTGCAATCTCAAGAACATCTTAGACTGCAAATTGCAAAACTACGCCAACACATACACTTACAACAAAGCAAATAGAAGGATAAGTACAAATAAGATACCCATGCAAACCTGTAATAGCAGGGTAGAGCCAGAACGAGGTTGGTGGAACAAAAACGAGAGTTTACCTCTCGGGTCACCGATAATATCAGCCAGGCGGTGAAACGTACTCAGAGGTACAACGATCAGACGATGACAGAATTTCTTCTGAGCAACATAAAGAAATGCACCATACTTCAATCTCCAAAGATGCATGCCTGCCAAACAGGATGCATGGTCAAGTCTGAATGTATGAAGCAGTTTAATCCTTGATAATTCAGCAAAAAATTCTCAATATATAGGCAGAGGCAGCATATGTTACATCATGCAATTACTGTCTTTTTCATTATGAGCCAGGTAAAAATGACTTTGAAGCTTCAATTAAAAAGGTGTCAGTGAGGGGCTTTCAACCACTCACTGTTGTAGCAGACAGCAGATGCCAAACATTTGACAGAAAGCATATACAGAAGTCATTTCAGGTGGCCAATGTGCCAAGTCAGTAAGATCAAACTTTTTCATCAGCCAACTCTGAACTGCTGGACATTACAAAGTTACCAACTCAGCAAGTTGTAGGTTTATTTACACAGGATCAGCTGTACATACAAGAATGCTTAACTAAACACTAAACAGATAAATTGCATTTTAACTTTCATATTTTGTCTACTGATTGTTGCAACATAACCTTAGCCTATTACAACTATACACTACTAAAACAGGTGTCGGCTACCTCTTTCTTCAGGCTCACAGAAAACTGCATCATGTTCATTAATAGTCATCAGTGTGATGTCATCATTGTCGATGATATACTGTGGGTTTTCAAAGCGATGATGAGTGTACAAAAAATTGTCTATAGACAACATGTTTGCAGGAGAAAACTCGTGAAAGTAAACAACGTCCAGAACATGAGCTGATTGCTCATAGTTCTGTGGTAGCCAAGCTTCACGTAGTTTGCGAGCTGTGCCATTCAGTTGCCAGTTAGTACGTTGCACTGTGCTGAATATCAGTCGCAGAAACATATAAAGAATGGTTGTCACAATCTTCCAAGCTAACAGCCAATTACCTGACACCACCATTGCTGCTCAGTGCTCACAAATCAACTGAGTCTGAAAATGCACAGCATTATATTATTATTATTATTATAGCAATGCATATCTCATTCACCAAAGCAGTAGCCATTTTCAAAATAGGAAACTTTATTAATGCAGTAATGCATAGCTACATAGTGTGTCAGACGCATGCTGGCGTGCACGGCATTCAGCGATTCAACGCCTTGCGTAGTCTTGCCGTGCGCAATCGCACGGCATCTAGTGAGAAAGCAGCACAGCACTTGCGTGTGCACGGTCCGTATCACCAGCTTCGAAGGCAATATCCGCTATCTAACGTAGGCATTTTGGCAGTAATCTTCGTGTGTTCAAAGTGTGTACAACCAGAAACAAACTACAAATAGTTAAACGTTACTTTAACTTCTCCACAAGTAGTAAACAACGAAACATCAATCAGCTGATATGACCCCTTCACAGGTAAAAACAAACATACAGTAAATTAGAGAGGTTCGGACAGATGTGATATTACTTTTAGTGATGATAGAGATGAATCGTCAGCCTCGTGAATGATTTATCTCATGATGTTATCTCATGTTCGTTTATTTATCACTTTATTTGCTACTGATCCTTGAACATGTAAATTTCAAGTCAAAAAGTGAAAGCTCAGAAACTGAGAAGTAGTCAGCTTTTATAGTCTACAGTGCAAAATGGAAAACAGTCGATGATAATGATGAACAAAAGTGCAACTGGAACTGCAAAAGTAATAAGAAAACTGTCGCAAAGCCGGAAAAATTCTGATCAAACTGATGCATTGATCAAATGCATTATATTGCAGAGCACAGCATTATCGTCATAAAATTTATCTTGGTCGATTTAACAAATTACTCAACGTCATGCCCGGTCAGCCTTCCATCACTCCGGGGTTAGTAATGAGGACCAGCTTCAACTGGGAAGACAGATGGTTCATTCCGTTAGCAGAACAAAATGCGTGGGTATGTGAAATCACTTGACAAAGTGTGCCATACCTCAGCGCTTCTGACCTGGGTTTCTCAGTAAGACGTAACATATTGTGCAAAACGTTATCAATAACCAACAACCGAATTATACTTCAAATTGTAGCCTGTAACCAACCTGCATTTCACTAGGAATATCATGGCCTGACATTTTCATTCAGATCATTAATATTTCAACAACTTTATGCAATAAAACTAAAAAATATTTTTAAAAATACACTGCACACAAAAGTTAGCAGAGCACAGCATGCACAATAAAGTCGATCTAGAAACGAGTGCATTTGAAACTACCAAATATGCCATGTTCCAAAAAATGCTCACCTTTTTTATTTTGCTGTGGTTTTTACAAACATCGACTGATTTTTGTAATATTTGTCACACAGTATACTGAGGTATTCATTTGCCGCTTCACCTGCAGACTGTTGCTACACTACCTTGGGAAATTTTGATTGCATCACAATGACTTTCTTAACAAATGTTAATAATAATAGGTTTACTTCCTTTTGCAGCACGAATGCTGGATTGCACACAGATTTGTGAGTTAACAATGAACATTGTGAACTAGTAGGCCTACTGTAAATACAAATCAATTGTCATAATATCTACTGTCTATATAACGCACCACCATTGCTGCTCAGTGCTCACAAATCAACTGAGTCTGAAAATTACAAAGGCAAAGGCCACATAGAACCCATCTCCTTCATCGTGCTTCTTATGTGCCCACAAAACTACACCCTAAGCAGGACGTTGATCCGTCCAACCGGTTTTGTACAGCCCACCAGCATGACAATCAGGGTGGTAGTCGACTGGATCATCAATCGCCACAGCCTGTATCCCGTGTACCCGACGTGGCCTAAAATTAAATACTGTGTTTGCACATACTAAAAAATATCCAGTTTTTCCACACAATTATTGTCCAACAGAGCTTAGATATTACAATACCCTGCTCTTTCATCCACACAGGCTTAACTGGAAGTCATAATGCTGGACCAGTAAACACTGGAGTGTCACGCTGCAGTAACTCAATGTCTGATGCACACATCAGTGTGCTGGCACACTGCCTTGCTGGAAGATGTCAGTGTCACAGTAATGGCACAAGTGGACGAAGCGTATCTTGCGCCAGCATTCAACTCAAAATCACGTTAGTATGCCACAGTAAAAATCTTTCATTGGTCAGATATCGTCGTCACATTTCGAAGTCATGTAACAGCTTTGTTGATGGAACAAATCAGCCAAAATGGTCCAAAAACCAAAAATAAATATTTCCCAAGGTATTGCAGCAACAGTATGCAGGTGAGGTAAACATGTCAAAAATTGCTGCGTTGCAAACTAATTCAGTATACTGTGTGCCAAATATTATGTAGACATTACAACAAAATAAAAAGGTGAGCATTTTTTGGAACACGGTGTACATGGCACCATACCAACAACAATTGACAATCACAGCATACACTGAGGCCTATGGTATACAGACTGGAAAATAACTGTAGCTTCATCAGTTACAACTTACAAATGCTGGCATATATCTTAAACCCAAGTACATAAATTTGTATTAGAAATGCCACTGACTGTAATATTTTCATCAGACATAGATATACTGTCCAAACAGGTAACTTCTTAGGCCTACATCATACAAACGATACTATCAATCAATCAGTCAAACAACAATGAAGAGCAAACGCAACAATCACGATGATACACAAATTTCTATAAATAATGCTACATAGGACATAATCAACGACACATTTCTAACATAATTAAATTGTTCAACAACAGCAGAAGTAAGTCAAATCAGAGTGCTGCATTAAAGTAGCTCACAGTATCACTTGTTAGCTGTTCAGTGCATTGGCCAAAGTAAAGGCTGCATCAAATCTGCAGGGAAAACTGGGACCACCATCTAATGTTACTTGGGTCCCCAAGAAGGACCTCAATCTTTTCAGCCATGCTTACACAGCAATGCCAAGTGAAGCTCTGCGAGCCCGACACCACAGGATCACTGATTGCAATAGTTCGCATCTCACGCATTCAATGTGGCCAAATAATACAGCAGAGCAACTACACAGCAAAGAAAAACACCATTACGGACACCTAAGAGTGCCTTCAAGAATGCCAGCTTCACCAATCAGCGGCATCTCGTACTTTGTCAGCAGCTCATTCAGCTTCAGCTTTGTCTGCTGAGTCATCTCGGGCTCCTTGAAGTTTCCAACAACAGACTTAGACAGTACAGAGCTCCTCTGAGAATCAATGTCGAAGGCTTTGACTGCCCTCTCAGCCAGAGACACTGGGAAGTTACAGTATTCCAAGACAATGCGACACATGTCAAGAGGTCGAGCAACAAGATCTTCGTAACGTAATGCACTGATGTTTAACCCACGACGATGTGCATCAAGATAGGAAGAAGTTAGAACTACTGCCAACACAACACCGGGCATAAAGCTGTTGTTACTGTCTGTACGTATGCAGAAATCGGAACCGTTAAAACCCAATGAGTCGAGTGCCATCTTAGTAAATCGGCTGCTAATTCCACCAATTTTTGTCACCATGTTAAATGATGGCACAACCTGTGAAGTACGAGAAACGGACTTGGCGACTTTCTCGATATCTCGGTATATGAACAAGCATTTGCTGGACAGAAACAACTCCCTGTATGCACAGACAGACCAATATCGATATTGCAGTATCGTATTGATATTATATAAAAATCGAAAAAAAGCTATCGAAGCATCACTAATGGTGACAGAGGTGTTCAATCAACAATCAACGCTGCCCTGTTTGGAGTGTGTAGTTGTCTCCACCTGATGCCCGACAGTTCAAAGCAGTTCCATTATTTTGTGTTTCTTTGTTACTTACATTTGTGTTCACTGAAGATCTGTCATTTCTGTTTTTCTCTTTCCTATCTTTCTACACATACTATTTGTATGGTTTTTGCTATGTCAAGCCGTTAATAAATCATGTACAGTATTCTACTGTATTATAATGTTATAAATTTGGACAATTTATGATGGACAACCATTTATTATGAACATTGGCCCTGTTTTTGATTAATGAATGAATTAATGGTGTCCTCGGTATTTTTATTAGCACATGTTTTTGAGAAAGGAAAGTATTCTTCTTAGTATTGGCAATACTTTCAGAAAGTATTTACTGAAACCCTGCATAACAAGTTGTCACCGAAAACATACTGCAACGAATGATGAATGACATAAATTACCTGAACAGAGGTAGAGCAAAAATGCTGACAGACATCAACTTCAAAAAGTAGCCAAGAGGTGGCGGTTGTATTGTCTGGTAAGGTCGGCATTCCCAGCGTATAACGTCACGTGCCAGCTGTCGTATTTCCGGAGAGTCACCACACTTCCGATATTTCATTGCCACAGCAGTTGTGGATGGCGGTTCAGATATCGATATACAGCGTTCTGTATACTCCATTATCTGTCACAAAGATAAATAGAGACACCAGTAAACAAACATGTTTCCAAGTTAATGACGTGATTGTCAAATACATAATGCATTTGTGATGTCTCAACTCTTGTCATTCTAATTATCTCTAGCTTAATTTGCTGAGTAATAAATTTACAGTAAATTACAAAAGAAACCAGTGAAATTATCACTGACATCTGACATCAATTTGTCTTGTAGCTGTTTTATGTTATTACATTTGTGTTCAGACTGTTTCGCCTTCAACTGTTTAAGCCATTTTCATTCAAAAATGACCACATAAAATTTATAAATGTCAGTGAAAAAGTTACCATTTCCAATAAAACATGCACAATAAATTCTACATTCACTAGCCAATTCCAAATACTGACAAAAACTTTGCTCACGTAATCACGTATCATAATATATTTTTTCCAACAGAAACAGACGTGTCCGAAAATTGGCACAGCGGAGTCAAAATTTGGACGCAAGAAATTGACAACTTCACTTCAACTGTACTGTTTTATTTGTTCCTGGTGTGAGTACAAATAAACAACAATTCTGCGATAACTGTTGATGACATTTACTTTTCGAATTGTTACCAAGGTAAACAATTTGTTTCAATACGACAGAAAAAGATAAAATTAAGACAACGACTGAGAAGAAACGTTGCTTATTCCTCAGAAAGTAGGCCTTCTGACTTTCGCATAGTAGTAAAGAAACAAATTACACTGCATCTGTGTCATATCTGTATGACATCTATACACAGTACACTTACACGACACACCATAACATGCAACACTAAAGTAACTCATCAAATTCTCGTGAAATGCTGAAAGAAACCTGTACTAGGAGAGTAGATCCAGCACGAGGTACGTGGAATAAGAACGAGAGTTCACCCCTCGGGTCACCTATGATATCAGCCAGTCGATGAAATGTACTCAGAGGTACAACGATCAGACGACGACAGAATTTCTTCTGAGCGGTGTAAAGAAATGCACCATACTTCAGTCTCCACAGATGCATGCCTTTCAAACAAGATACATCATCAAAGCTCAAGAGCACAGACATCCACAATGGTTCTGCTAATGCAACAGCATACCAAATCTACCATAACTGCATCCAATTAACAACACAAAAACTGAGCAACTGCAAAAACCTAAACCTAATGAAATTACAGCCTGACTTGTGTGCCTTTCATACCACCTGGCCAGGAAATGTATTGGACCTATTTCACAGCTCTCCCAGATGCATGGGATGTGGCAACATTACTTAACTTACTTTTTATTCTGATATATAAAAGAGATGCTGGATACCTCGTTCTTTGGGTTCACAGAAAATGGCATCACGTTCATTGAAGGTCATTAGGGTGATGTCATCATTGTCTATGATGTACTGCGGGTTTTCAAAACGATTATGAGTGTACAGAAATCTCTCAATAGTTATCGTCAGTGCAGAACAAAACTCGTGGAAATAAACAACGTCCAGGACATGAGCCGATCGCTCATAGTTCTGTGACAGCCGAGCTTCACGAAGTTTCCGAGCTGTGCCATTCAGCTGCCAGTAGATACTCTGTACTGTGATGAATATAACCCGCAAAAGAACATAAAGAATGGTTGTCACAATCTGCCGAGCTATCAACCAATTACCGGACACCACCATTGCTGCTCACAAATCAACTAAAAATGTACAACAGCACATTACTGGCAAAAGTGCATTGCACACAAATATTACAGCTATGCTTCACTCCACAACACATGCAAATGTAAATAGTAAAGATGTATTAACAGAAAGAGTTATACTTAGGTCCTAACTCCAAATCATACAAGGCCACCACACCCCCTCCAACCAAGCAGCATCGCACAAGCAAAAAATCCATAAATAGCCACACCTCTCGTATTAGATGGTCATGCTAAACTATGCCTGTGATGTCTGCAACACCCGTGACACATCTGAACGGTATGGCACACGTGACACCCTACTAAACCAAACCCTAAAACCTAATTGCATAAGCCTCACCTTAACCATAAATCTGATCCTAACCCCAAACCCTTAACACTAACCCTAAACCCTATCCATAACCATAAAGCTAAAACCATAATCCTAAAACTGGCCATAACCCTAAGCCTCCTTTTGTGTTTTGCTCAAATACTGGCTAAGAATGAGTTGCAGGTGTCACAGACATAGGTTAACATGACCAGGGCTTATTAGAGTTAGTGTTAAGACAGCTGTTGTGAACGTCTGCAGTGGAGATTGACTGATGTGCTGTTCGCAAGACAAGACAATGAGTGTAGACGAGCTCAGGTTTATCCTCTATGCCAGCATATACGTACCATGCATACGTACCATTTTATACCATTACTGTACATACAAACTGGTAGACCTCCAGTTCCTATTAGTTCTGAGTTAAAGTTAAAAACAAACTCTTGATTGGCCCAGTATTTATCCAACCTACTTTGAAGAAATTAACAGAATTAGCCTCTACCACATAATCCGGCAAACTGTTCCAAACATTAACGACCTGGTAACAAAAAGAATATTTCCTTAAATCATATCGACACATTTCCTTTCGCAATTTAAATTGCTTGCCTCGAGTACTACCAACAGGGTTAAAATTTAACTTTATCGAGGTTCCGGAATCATAAACAAGTATTAATTCTGGGAGACTAATTATCCTGATGTTGACTGGACTACTGACACTGCCATATCTTCAGCAAGTCACGACTGTTGTGAATTTATTAATACACTGGAGGACTGTTTTGTTACTCAGCATGTTCTTTGTCCCACTAGATGTGATACTATATTGGACTTGGTGCTTTCAACAGAACCGGAACTAGTCAGTGATCTGGAAGTCATAAATAATCTTGGCGACAGTGACCATAATATGATTTTGTTTACCATTCATTTGCTCTGCAATGATTATGCTGACATGAAGAAACTGCGTGACTACAGAAGAGGTGATTTTGTGAGGATCAACCAGTGTTTATCCGATATCAATTGGGACGACTATTTGAATAGTAACTCTGAAGTTTCCTGGAACAGATTTAGAGATTTATTGTTGGATCTTGTGAATCGATATGTTCCAACGAAGACTATAACTCACAAACGGAAATTCAAAAAGCCGATCTGGATGACTCATAAAGCTTTAAACCTCGTCGGTAAAAAGCGGAAGGCTTTCCGGAAATACAGGGATATATCTCACCCGGAAGTTAAATTAGCTAATAGAGCAGCTAAGAAAGAACTTCGTAGATCGTTAAAAAACTTCGAAAGTAAGCTTGCACAGAATATAAAATCAGATCGGAAGTCCTTCTTTGCGTACATCCGTGGTAAAACAAAAAGTAAGGTG
>Ga0126335_1002623_pt1 | contig 10850 bp, 6 predicted proteins | sample OlaspJWI45metaG_FD_108409 | JGI IMG/M metagenome (GOLD analysis project Ga0126335, IMG submission 108409) | Marine gutless worms symbiont microbial communities from Oahu, Hawaii - Olavius sp. 1 OAHU.JWI-45 metaG | ecosystem: Host-associated > Annelida > Digestive system > Unclassified | place... | reverse complement strand
TAGAACATCGTGCAACAAGAGTATTGCACTGTGCTATAGTAACTAGAGCAGATGTGTTAATGTTCCCTCTTTTACTCCAGACCATCATCAGTAATCAGATGAGGCCGCGGAGGTTGAGGGGTGGTTCAGGTGGTACAAAACATACAACAAAACAAAGATAATCAGTCACAAAACTTAGAATGAAACGCTTGGAACTGACAAAGTAATATACGAAATGCTGCGCTGCTGTTTGCATCTTTCATCAGACATGTTGTATATACAGCACGCAACAATATTTTGAACTAGTTATGCTTTGGATGTCCATTGCATGCGACACATCCATTGTTTGCTGATGCTGTCACCGCCGCTGTTGACTTATACTGTTGCTGACAGCTGCGCAACACAAACTGAGCAATAACAGTGTACAGCTTGCCGTGAATTGACACCAGCATTGTCTGATGAACCGAAGCATAGAGACGATAGTAGCGACCATAGAATGGGTCCGACACCGCAGGACATAGCATGTTGTTCAGGTTGACTTGAGTTAGCTGTGACCGACAAAACAATAGCGATAAAACTGTCACTTTAACATTTGGCCTTCATGCGTGCTCAAAACACAAATTTTAGTGGTCTTGGCCTTACTACTACTTAAAAGACAATGTAGTTATAAACATACTAACACAGCTGGTTGGCTTCAAAAAAGATAAACTGTGGTTATCATCAAAATTTTTCTTTATTTAAGCAAGTCCACACTTACATCTGATTTAAAGCCTGATCCCCAACAATATTTATTTCATCTGCACTCAATTACACTTACTCCATTACGTAAAGTTAAAAATCAACTGAGTTAGTGAAATAACAAGAAGCCAAAGTAATTTCACGAAGGCCACAGCAAATGCTAGCAATGTTCCTGTACTTTACAATGTGTAAACGTTTCTCCGCACTCCCTGTTCCCATATGGGCACTGATCCCCAAGACTTTCCACCCCAAACAGCACCTCGACCCATTTAGCCATTTTTGCACAGCACAGCTGCATGGCAGACTGACTGACACACCACGTCACAGGATTATCAGTTGCAACAGGCAACATTACATTCACTGATGCCAAATAATAACATGCAGTAGCATGCAATAATGCAACAGTAATAGTAATAGAATACATGTATAAAAGTTACCATTGCAGAAAACTGCAGGCTTTGATCATTCACAGCAGCATATCACAGTCTCTGCACTATTTACTAAGCTACTCGTACTCAGCTACACTAAGTACAAGTTAGTCCCTCCCAACACATTAAAGGATATTTCAGACAAAACTCTATCGAGGCAATCAACTGCAGTGGTAATAATAATGACAAGTTTACAAACAAAATTAAACACTCAAAACTAATAATAGTCGCTAGACAAACACAGTGCTATAGACACCGAAGTTTAGTCGCCTTTTATGACACTCGGCCAGGAAACAGACTGGGTCTAGTCTTACAACCCCAGTCCCTACAAAGAGCACAAGCGAGAACAGAAGACAAGCACCAGCTGGTCGTACCATTCCGAGACCCTGGAGAATGACGAAGTGGTAGACAAAGACAATACCCAGTGACATGCAAAGCCATGACCAGTCAGTCACACGCTCAGCTGTGTAGACACCTGCCATCATACACATATGTGCATCAATCATCGTTTCTACCACGCTAGTCAAAAAACTGTACCACTATATTCTTGACAAACTTTCTCAAAACTTTGTGTTTTGTCACATATATAATAGATCTGGAACATAACAACATCAAATTCATCAATCTCTGTTGAAAATTATTTGTGTAATGCCTTGAAAAACGATGTTACATTAGCCTAAACGTCATCATTATCATCATTATTGTCACAAAACACCATAATGAAAGGCGTGAACCAAAAGTACAACAATAAAACATTATATCAGATCTTCAGAGTGTCCACCTCTGGCTGAAATGCATGCCATCAGCATAAGTTGCCACCGATCAATCACTTGATAAATGATGGTCTGCTGCATGCCTGACTAGCTGCCAGATTCATGCAGTTCTTAAGCAAATAATTCAAATTTCTCAGCACTCAACCATTCTCTAGAATTTCTGCATGAATTTAATTCATTTAAGCTTAGTATAGGTATCTGACTATTATTTTTTTAGACACACATATAAAATGCTGCTAAAAATGCCAATATTTTCGTATGAAAATTCCTTAATAAAAATTCAACTAATCCAGCTTATCTGTTCCTCGTCTTATAATTGTTCTCACTGTGACTTGAGATGTGGCTATGCTGGCTGCCACTACAGCTCCTCATGTCAAATCCACTTTCTGTCTCAATGGTTTCTCAGCCAACATCGACACTGAACTACTCTTAGATGCAGCAGCGGAAGCCAGGTAAGAACTGGCGCGCTCCATAGACTTGACACTGACGCGGTGACTAGATTCACTACTGACTAGGACCTGAGATCTCTTCCTGTGCCCGTCTGAAGCAACAGATGGCTTGTGGGCAGCATCAGCTCTGATGCGTCTGGGCCGGGTATGACTACTGACGGCATCATGTACCTGAGCCAGATTCACTCAGATACTCACACCTGGCTTCCCTCATCTGTCAGACCTTTTGATACCATAGTAAACATCAAACATATTTCATGTACATTTAAGACAAAACAAAGTTAAATATCCTTTGCATATGTACAAGTTTTTAATTAAGATCTTATCTTTTTACTTAAAACTATGATAAATGACTGCTCGCAATACCCATTCATCTGCATCTGCATTCGTTTACAAATCCTGCTAACAAGTAAGCTGGTACCAAGTTTTGACAGACATTATGAAACATGTATGTGATAAGAAATTTATGCATCTACAAATTTACATATCAATCAATAAACTGTAAAATTTGTTTTAATCCCCCAAAAATGTTGCATTCATTCATAATCATATCATGCATGTCACCTTAAACGTGTGCACTCACCATTTTGTAAAGTGGAAAACAAAACTTTGACAGTTGTCAACATTTTACTCTGCAAACTTTGTCAGCAAACAATGACCGTTTAACGACGTATACAACAAGACACTGTTAATATTATATTCTTACTGTCCATGGCTAGGATACAACAGTGTGAAAAGTAGAGGAATCAGTCATGCATGAGATGCACGCACCTCCAAGTCTGAGCAGGTAGAATGGAATAACAAGAATGAGAATGTGTTGAATGTAGTAGATGGCCGTCTCAAATGGCAACTACCACAAACCACACACAAAACAACTACAACTACAACAACAACTACTACTACTACTAACAAATACTGCTACCACTCATCAGTGGCAGCAACAGCATTTAGACACACATATAAAATGCTGCTAAAAATGCCAATATTTTAACAAATCAACATCTATAAACGTATTTCTCAGTGGAGTCTAGACAATTTAACTGATCCAGCTAATCTGTTCCTCGGGTGTCCAAGCTGACACTCCCAGCGGCTGAACTGGGAGAGCTGATATCTAATTATGTTAGAACATCATCAAACCAAAATTGTACTGTACATCCCGTAAAACTCAACGTCATGAAGTAGGGCTACATCCTCTTCAGAAAATGCACCATTGTCCCAAGGGGAGCCACATTTTTCCAAGCAGCCCTTAAGACAGAAAAATGAAGCTATGAGAAGCACTGAATTCAGTGACGCAGACCAGTCTAGTGTTGACAACTGGTAGAAGGACAGCGATCGTCGCGCCATAGACAAAGTGCATGTGTAGACGAAACAATGCTGTCACCAGGTAACTTGGCCGAGCCACTAGCAGGAATATCTGTCAACACACCAACACCATGGGTGGTTGAGAGAACTCACATACGAGTCTGGATGATTGCTTTATATCAAACTTGACACAACAGGCCATTACAAAGACAAATCGTTCCAGACGATCATCTGCATTGGTAATGACAAACCAAAAAACATACACCGAAAACTCAAATTATTTAACACTTAACATTTAAAAAGTACTACACCATGTCCAAAAAAATGGCATAATTCATCTTGACATTTTAAGTAACTAAAAAAATATAAAAAGTACCATCACTACTTGCAAAATGCTAAACTTAATGATGACATAAGTTTCACGTCATGAAAATTTTCTTCCGCTATGGTGCAGCTCCTGGAAAGAAAAACGCCAGAGTTCATTTCGCAGCTACTGTGGCCTCAAAATTCGCCAGATTTAAATCCGGTTGACTACAGCGCATGGAGCACTCTGCAAGAGAAAGTGTACAAAACACGCATCAATTATCTGGACAACCTCAAACATTGCATTGGAACCGAGTGCGCCAAGTTGGATCACGCCGTCATTGCTGCAACTATGCACTAGCAGCATCATTGCCTTTCAGCTTGTGTCAGGGCGGTTGGTGGTCATTTCGAGCACTGCTTTTAATTCTTATGTTGTGTTTTTGTGATAACTGCGGCCTTTGAAGCCTTTGTTGGCCAGTTGAATTGAATAGTTGATATCCAGTCTGATTTTCTTGGAGTAATCGGTTATGACGTTGTGCATTTTAATACATAACGATCATTTAATTCACAAGGTAAAGTAATGACATTGTTTACGTGTGATGGACATTTGTTGTGCTAGTTAATAGTGTGGTTTTTGCATTACCTTAATGATATTTTATGCAAAAATTATTTGTTTTTGTCAAAGTTATGCCTAAAACACTATTGGTTCCATTTTTTCCGGACACAGTGTACAAGTTAGCAATATCTTGTGCATTTGGTAAACAGCAATGCCATCTTTTCACATGGCTTCACGACATGCAGCTGGCCGATCAAATCGGTAAGGAACGCAAAAGGGACAGTCCGTGTTCTCTAACACTCTCTAGTAGCTTGTTCCAGTATTTCCTACTTTTGCCACTCCAAAAGATATCAGGCTGCCTTAAAAAAGATCATATTTCATATATGATCGTATATGATCACAGTACCTGAATCATGGTGACAAGATGACACGGATTAAGAATCCAGATCATCTGTTGTGTGGCAAACTTGAAGCCGAGTTCAATGCCAAATGTGAGACACATGAAAGCAATGAGCAGCCGCCGGCCGGCACGATGCATTGTTGAAGGAACGACAGGCGTTGCCTGGAGTCGCACGTGAGGATAAGCAATGTAGATCTCTAGGAGGCCAATACTTGTGAACAGAATTGTCTCCAATGCTCTCTGTAGTGGCGGTACTGCACCTATACATTCTGGTCCACCGTTGCCCGCCAATGTATTGTTTACTCCAGCATATGCCCACAAGAAATATGATTCATCAGCCATGTTGCAGCTCTATCAAACCTCCATCTTCTAACTAGTAGTGAGCTTCAGTGAGATATTCTACGTATCTAACATTTCTTTCTACACAAAGACAACACAATAAAACGTTAAACGTTAAGTGCGAAAATGATAATGTGTAACAGTAACGCAACAAACACTAACACTAACCTAATCCTAAGCTTAATTCTAACCCTACCTGCTGTTCTGAGGGTAATCCTCAGAACAGCAGTCCCGAATTACGAGAATGCAAAAAGATATTATGTTATTTTGTTACGTTGTTATTTTGGTTAGGGTAGCCTATAGGTTTTATAGTTAGGCTCAGGTTTAGCATTAGGCCGTCATATACTAACACACGAAATTACAAACACTGCAGCAGTCCACTGGGTGGCACTCAAGTTGTCTGCAAGTCATCCTGTCAGAATATGTTAGGGTTTAGGTTAGGGTTAGTATCACAGTTAGGGTTAGGACTAGGGTTAGAGTAAGGATTAGGGTTAGGGCCAGGTTTGCCTTGCAGAGAAGCTGACTGTAAACCAGTCCACTAGATAATTTGGGACTGCGGTTACGGTGTCCTACTGTCCTACAGGTCCGGTGGTCGAAACTGCTATTTTTGCTACTTACAAACGACAGCAGGTATCATTAAATTAAGAAATAATCCACTGGAAGGCAGATATTTTGAGTCTATACCGAGTTGTAACGTGGCATGTTCGATCTTGGCATTTGCATTAAGTTCTACACACGCTGAGCATATTATATGTTGTGTACATTTTATAAAGTGTTGACATACCTGTATTGCCATACTATATTTTGTTGTAAGCAGCGACACACTTTCTGAGTTACTTGTAACTTCAAAAAATTATTTTTCAAACACATACACATCTGTTGCATCAATCAACAAATAAACTTAAACTGGGTAAGACGTAGGCGTCAGTTCAACTATTGGATGCATTCTCTATCGAGTCTGATTAATCTGACAATACATGAACCAAATAGTTGGAGCAATTTTTTGAAGTAGCAAAAGATTGATTGCTAATTAGTCATAACAACTTTCAGCAACGACTGAGGCATATGATTCCGCTTTCGGTAAAATTTTGAAAGTGTTTGCAAATTAGCTGCTGCTATATTAACCATGCCTACCTCAGATGTGATTCAAGAATATTCGAACACAGCCTGTGACCTACATGTAGGCCCCTATCTGTATGTGAAAGCTGTCATTCACAGTCCTACGGCCTTGCGTGTGGCATGTTTCAGTTGGACTTGTGAGCACATGCTGTCATTGACGTAACGTTATAGACAGGTACGCACTTTTGCTATCATTGTCGTCTACATTGGTAAGTGTGTTCTGCAGTTGTTTGCTGTGTTTTGGTATAAATTCTATTTAATTTCACAACTTACAAACAGTAGCAGACAATGTTAGAAAGGCATAATATACCTGTGACAACTCTAGCTTATTCCTAAATTTGTCATAAGTCTATTTGCTGCTTATTCAGTTTATGGACAAATTTTTGAGCATCTTAGATCGCTTTTTTGTGTTTTCTTAATCCTACTTACCCAAAACCCCACGTTTTATACTCACAGTCCGGTAATGGTTTGCAACAGGTCCGGACCCGGAAAACCCCATTTTCGCGACTTACAAACGATAGAAAACGATGTTAGAAAGACAGAAAAGGTTTAATTTTCTAGTGGAAATGCAATCCAAAGTAACTACTCACTGCAACAACTCTAGCAGCACCCGAGTATAAAACATGGGGTTTTGGGTGGGTACATTCTTAAAAAACGACGAAAATGCACAGAAATTCACATGAAAAACTGTATAAGCAGCATATGTAACAGTGGCGCCACCTAGCGAATGGATGAATACTATTTAAGCGAAAAATTTTCACGCGAAAATTTCAAGGAAAAAACCCACATAAATGCGTGCAATAGCTGAATAAGCTGTAAACAGAATGATAGAGCCATCTTGGGAATGTATCTGAAGTATTTATAGGCCGAAAAATTGATGGAGAAGACCTTGAAACAGGAAGGAAATTTCGGTGGAAAAAAACGTGGAAAATACATGCATAAACTGTATAAGAAGCAAATAGAATTGTGGAAAAATATCTCAATAAGCTGCATACAGTGTTAGTGACCCATGTAGAATGGCTGTAGCGAATCAGCTGTCGCAGTACAGTAATTAACAGTAACAGACTGCATTTCCAGTAGAAAATTAAGCCTTTTCTGCCGTTCTAGCGTCGTTTACTATCGTTTGTAAGTCGCGAAATAACCCAAAAATTACACGAAAACACTAAAAAGAAAATGCAAGCACTTACCGGTAACCACGTGCAACGCATATCCTAGACGTCTACACAATGCCGCTTGCCAAAGGCCCATATGCGAAAGACATCTGCACGTCGAGACGCTTGACTGCTTGACCAAAGTCCAGCTAACCGGTTGGCGTCTACGACTATACGCCTACACTGTGTCGCAAGAAAACGCTCACTGTGACTATGCACCGTATATAATTAAAAATGTAAATAGACCAAAACGAAATGTAACAGCATTATAGTTCTTGAAGTACCTGTTGAAAGAGGAAAGCATAGAAAATGTCCAAATTACCTGTGAGCATGGTGGAAGAAGTAAAGTGGTCATGACGTCACAAAAATGGTTTCGATACGAGCGAAAGTTTATACATATATGCCCTAATTTTAGGTAGCTGACGTGCAAATGTAGTTAGTTACATTGTGTAAACTTTGTAATAAATATTTAGAATGTTGTTGGGAAAAGAGAAATGCAACAAAAGTTTGTGTTTTTATGGAGCCACCGTGTATGGCGCAAGTTTATCATTACACTTGACACACGATGACTGAATGAACATTTGCAGGAACCGCAAGTAACATAAGAACTGCAACGAAAACCGCTAATGCAAACTAGGCCTACGCAGACGTGCACACCGACACTGCGCACAAACTAAGCTTAATATAATTATGCACATTCCTCTATCTGTCATAAATTATTTTTCGTCGCAATTAGAGGCTCTGACACTGCTAACGCAAACTAGGCCTATACAGGTAATGCAAAGTTAATTAATGCAACTCACTTGCGTATGTGCCAGGCAAGTCCGTGCCTAATGACTCGTGTCTGTGCTAACTATCGTGGTAATAGGCCTATCGTTATTGACGACGACAGAGTAAATTGTGAGCGGATGCAATGGTCACCCTCACCAGCTTTATAACGATTCAGCTATTATGTAATCATTCACGGTGAGTTGAATTACGAATTGAATTACTCAGTTGTCGATTACGATGTGACGGACAAATCCTCACGCCATAGGCTTAACTTGTCAGGATTGTTTCATCTATCTACCATTATCAAAACTTTCCAATAGTACCACACATATATATTCAATGCACTTATAGACACACGTGTTCTTAACGATCTGCAGACCACGACAGTCACTTGACGGTCCCTGATGGTATTTAGTGGTACTGCGTCATTACATGTAAACAAGGCCGTGATGATCCGATACATGCGCAAATGTTTCTAATGTAATTGTGTAACGTTACAAATGACTGAAAAAGTGTGTTGCTGTACAGAACAGACGATCATACACCAATACAGGTATATCAACACGTGAAAAAATGTTCACAACAGACTTAATACACTCAGCATGTGCCGATAAACGCAAACGCCCAAGTTCAAACATGCCAGATGAGAACTTTGTGCAGAGTGTAAATTTCTGCTTTCCACCAAATTATTTCTTCATATTTACATCTTTCACGATATTTGGTGTCATTTTTAGGTGGTAAAAATGGGGTTTTCCGGGTCCGGACCTTTCGCAAACCATTACCCTTGCCGCTAAAATTGTCGCAGTTAGTAATGACTTAAGATGGCATTCCGGTAGAAAATTAAGTCTTTTCTGCCTTTCTAACATCGTTTGCAAGTCGCGAAAATGGCCGTTTTAAGCACCGGACGTATTGGACACCTTTTCCGGGACCGCCGCTCTGAAGATTACCCCGGAGTACCCAGCCCAAACCTGCCGGGTGTATGAGAAGGTACTCGTGCAGACATGGTTTACATGGTGTATCATTCAATTAATTAACGCAAAATAACTAATTTCTAGTCATCAGCACCGACCTATCGTAAGAGTCTGAAAGTCAGTTGGCTTTCCTACACAACCCTCTCTCTAGATGGTACTGATGTCAGTTTCTGACGACAGCCACAGCAGCACCGCATCAGCGCCGTTTTATTTTGCAATAAATTCTCACTGACACGCTAATATATAATTAAAAACAGAACACTTGACAGGTATCGGCAGTTGTTGACAGCTTGTATCTGAACGCACAAGCCGATGTTCTAAAAATTAACGATAAATGACGCATAAAATACACACATAAACACCACTGTCAATACCTTACACACTTCCGGTCTTCACAGTGGTGCGACTAGGGACATGTACTCAGTTTCGAAGCTATATCCCTGAGTGCGACAAATGCGACGATTGGTGCGAGCAAGGGTCAGTGAGTGCGACTGCGACAGCAACGAGACGGAAAAGCCCTTAATCGGGGACTTATACTCTGTTTCGCGTGGACTGCTTACTCTACGGCGAATCAAGCTTAACGTTGTGTAATACCAGACGCAAGCCATAGGCAAAGAGAATGTTGGGTTTTCTCAAGAGGAAGTACAGGAACCCGGATATGATGCTACGGCTGTAGAAGTCTTGTCCGACCTCATCTCGCTGGTACTGTCGAGGCTGGACTATGGAAATGCCGTTTTGGTCTTCCGGCCTACCTTCTTTGCCGACTTCAGTCGGTGATGAACGCGGCAGCATGGCTCATCTTCGGTCTGCATCGCACAGACCACATCTCGGATGCACTCATCACCCTCCATTGGCTCCGAGCCCAGGAGAGGGTATTGTTCAAAATGGCCGTGCTCATGTACAAGGCTTCTCGTGGAGCCGTGCCGCTATACTTGAGTCAGCCGGTTCGTGTCGCAGATCTCCCTGGTCGACGTTGCCTCCGTTCTGCTCGGACCAACCTTCTGCTGGTGCCATCCGTGAAACTGTCTACCGTTGGCGGCCGGGCCTTCCCAGTCGCCGGACCGACAATTTGAATCAGTCTGTCGGACAGCGTGACCTCTGATCAATTTGATCAGGCAGTCACAGCACGGATTTCGTGAAGGATGCTCGTGTGTTAGCAACTTGTTATCCTTTCTAGAGTCAGTCACAGCCAGTGCAGATGCGAAACAGAAAGTTGATACTACTTTATACCGGTCGAAGACAGGTCCCAGGCTGAAGGCATGGCCGGCTGCAGCCATAGTAAGATCGCGCGTGTGCGCGCGTACTATTTGTATTTTATTGTATGTGCTTGGCCCTGCTGATTAGTGTGTAGATTTTACCTGTCACGAAGTACTCAGTAGTGACGTTAACCTGCACTACAGAGTCGTTATATCAGACAATTGTTATAATGGTAAAAAATACTTTATTCGGGTGTTTTAGGTAGATAAATAACAAATACGCTGTAACATGTGCCTAAAAATTAGATCTGTGCTCACATTTTAATAAAAATGTTACAGGTACATAATATATTACTAAAGATGTGTAACTTATCT
>Ga0126335_1002622_pt1 | contig 10852 bp, 9 predicted proteins | sample OlaspJWI45metaG_FD_108409 | JGI IMG/M metagenome (GOLD analysis project Ga0126335, IMG submission 108409) | Marine gutless worms symbiont microbial communities from Oahu, Hawaii - Olavius sp. 1 OAHU.JWI-45 metaG | ecosystem: Host-associated > Annelida > Digestive system > Unclassified | place... | reverse complement strand
ATTGTTTTTGAAAAACACACAGAATGAATTATTGTTAACACGTTGTTATTAGTTAAGTTTTAGTTAAGTTTTTCCGTTTATCTGCTGCTGTCTACCATTATTGGTGAATAAAGATGATTAAAACAGTCTGCTATTTTAAAGTCACAAAGTGAAGTAGCACGCAAGTTAGTAAGCTTAACTAGTAAGAAAGTACCGTAAGCGAAATTGAATAAAAGTGCATATAAAAATCAATGCATTATGTTAACGTTTTTCTCCAGACTTGCAGCAAATTTGAACTTTTGAGTTCCCACGGTAGTGCAGAAACATACTTCAGGTGTTGTGGAAAATGTTCTAAACGTTGGTATACTTTTTATCTGGCGGCAATCGGCGGTTTCGTCACATTAAGTGCGGTTGACTAAAAGATGATTCATAGGTAAAACATATAGCCTCCGGTAAAGCTTTGCCGGCGGGTAAACAAGTCTCTACTGTTAACCGCATTACGCGCTTCTGATTCTCGTTCGTTAACCTAGAGTAAATGTCAAATCTCGCTATGTTCACATTCGCCATTTCATCCTGGCTATGTCCCTTATTTTCTCGAGCATAATTCAGTATATCGGCTTCCACTGTGGCAAAACTACAGCATCGTCGTGAACCATTTTTTAATGCAACGCGAATGCGTTTCGTTCGACATACATGGTTTCACCGTAGGCTATATGGCGGATCGTAGTGAAAATCTGTGTTTAAACTATTAGCTACACCATCATGTTAGGCCTACTTAATTAGCGTAAAATCACAGCCCTTGAAATACAACAGACTTTTTTGCTTCACTGGCATCACTGCCTGTACCATCGTACATGTAGCTATATAGGGTGGGCCAGATTAAACGGGGCCACGCATTTCAGCTAATAACTTCAGAAGTGCTGCTTGGATCTTTAGGCCTACTATTTTTGACAGAAAACAAAGCCATTTAATTGTTAACATGACAACATAATCTGCATACATTAATCATGCAAAATAAAGAGGCGCCATCTGGTGAACGAAAGACATGGTAATAAATAACGATCGGCCATCGTCTTTTGTTATGTTGATCGAAGCTCTAAAAAGTATAAAAATCACAGTTAATTTAACAAGTAACAATAATGACTGACATCATTGTGAGGTAGCCTAGTTAATTACTACCGCCACTGGCAATTAAGTAAGAACGTTCATTTGGTTTTTTGTACGGTTTAATAAGGGCAGAGAACGTTTTCATGGTCATTATAATTCGCTAGATGGCGCCGTGGCATTTTCTCAAATTAATAGCTAAAAATGACAGATTCTGATTAAAACTAAATGACGCTGAAGTTTGCCAAGAGTGGTTCAGATTTGATCAGTACATCTAGAGTTACAAGCTATTGCAATGAGTGGCCTCGTTTAATTTGGCCCACCCTGTATGTTGTTTACATTCGTCAAGACCACAAGACGGTGAACAAAGCGTCACATGATTTCTTTGAAAAAGCTTTCTTTTGATTTCAATTACCACATCAAAACGCACTAATGAAGTTCCTTCAAGAATATGTCTGACACGCTCGTCTGCAAGTGAACTCGTTGTCATTCGTTAGCGTTAAGGTTAAAAAGGTAAAAAAAAAGTCCTAGGGCTACTGGCTTAGTGAAGGAACCTCACTGCAGAAGCGCTCAGGTACGGCACACGTTATCGAGAGATTTCACACCTGCACACCCATGCGTTTATTCACGAATGAAATGAACCATACCTGTCTTGTTAGCCTTCCCAGCCGAAGCTGGTCCTCACTTACCGACCCCGGAGATTGGGGTTGAAGTTAGCAGTGTTGGAATAGGCCTATAGGATTGGGGCAAGGGTTAGGGTTAAAGGAAAGTCTGGCTATATTAACGTGCGCTTAAAAGCCGACTACAAGAGTCAAGCTTAATCTACCGCACGGAACCGTTCAGACACAGACAAATCCTCCGTAGCTGCCTGAGAATTTAATCTCATAGCATGGCTAAGCGCTATCATGTCGCTACAATATAGGCTACTGACTCCACATAGGCTGCGCGTTGCGTTCGCTTGCGCGGCGAAATACAGTAATCGCTGGATTTAGCGGGCAGTCGCTCGCACTCGCTCATACACGCTCATACGTGAAAAAGGTTATCACAAGGCGTGTAAGTGATTTAATAATATATCTATGTTATATATGTTTTTTCTATACTTCCGCTGACCTTTCCGTTTCACCAGTGTAAGAGTTGTCGTGAGGCTTCAGGAGCGATAGATTTGTGTGTGTGTGTGTGTGTCAATAAAGGAGTCTGAGACAATGTTCGGATAATTCAGTCATATTGGGGAATCCTCTTCATAACAGAGTTCCATGATAATACCCGCCATGGTACGACTATCATGGTACTACCATGGCTGTATCACGGTACCATGCATGGCCGGTTCGGTCGTGGAACTCCTACACTGGTGAATTTAGACAGGTCACCGGAAGTAGATGAATGGCTCAGTAAACGTGGATGTAGGACAAATAATTTGTTTACTTAGATGCCATACTGAAATGGCCGGCAGAGACTGTCTCTTTTGCTGTGGGTCGCCTCGCTAGTTTGCCAGCGAGTCCCGGCGAGTAGTGTTTCTCGCCACGCAACGCAACGCATCGCATCGCGCAACGCAGCACACGTGGAAACGACGCTTAACAGGCAATATCTGACGACGTCATCATTAACAACGGCGCGCACGTTTCCGTGACGTCGGCGTTGAGCGTGTTCGTCGTCTATGGCTGACCGTTGACCACCATGCCACGGTCATCTCTGAACCCGCTGACCACGAGGTCATCACTGCTGAGTGACAACTCCACGGGTTGACCAGTCCTGTAGGACTTTTCACACGCCGTAGCCACAGCAGAAACGTTCAGCGCATCGGACTTCGAGATAGAGATCTTCTCTTTGCCTGACACACACAAGACTGGTTACATGTCACTGGTTCGAAGGGTCACAGGTCCGAGAGATACCTGCCACTGACCCTTACAACTTACCCTAACCGTAACCCTAATTCCCTAAACCCTAAATCTTAACTCAAACCCTGACCCTAACGACAAACTCGCCGGCTCGCCATTTTTCGGACCAGTGGCCTTTCAGACAAGTGAACCGTCACCCACAGATTAGCAATTACCGCTCACCCTAACCCTAACCTCAACCTCAAACCTTACTTCTACAAGTATCCGGCGCTGGCCATAGCGTGCAGCTAATGATGACCTAATCAAAAGCCCGGATTGGCAGACACGGCATGGCGGGTCGTTACCCATGACAACGATGAACAACCTGGCCAGTTGTGTTAATACAGGCCAGAGAAACAGATGGCTGGATGGGAACGCTGAAATTGCAGGATTGGACATTGACTGACTGGACAATGACGGACGAATGTGTGGGCAGCTAAATGAACTTTATTGCAAAATTTCATTCCTTGAAGATTTTCACTCCGTGTCTCTGAAACATACGTGTTGTTTGTTCTACGTTGTTATTAATTTAGGGTTCGGTGATTCTTGCAATTCGTAATAATAACTGATTTTTGACAGTTTGTGCTATTAATAGTTCGGCTTGAATTGAATTCGATATGTGCAAAGGACTCACAGACTATTGTTTGACTTGTGATGCTAGAGGACTGACATGTATTACTTAACGAATTTTAATGTCAGTAAACAACTCGCTATGTAATACTGATTGCATGTTCATAGTTTTTGCTTATATATGTGAATTTCATATGTCTTAAGACATAAGACGCTTTCGAAACTGTTAAACTGATCACTCTGCCATGACTCTAACAGTAAAAACCTGGCAATACGTTAAGTTATTTAGCATTAATTGTAATTAACTGTTTAACACCAACAACAGTGTTATAAGCATTTGCTTTCTAGACTTAACCTGCTGTACTAGGCAGTCTAACTTCGGAAAAACTGTCCACCTCTGCTGTCGACCTGGATGACCTAGTTTCCGAGTTTAAACTGCGTTACACGTTATCCACATTACCACTCAATACACAGCAGCCTATACCTTGCACGACGTCGAAGAAATGGTCCATAGCACCGACGTAACTGTCGGCGTAGCGCTGAGGAAACGAGTGCTTGATGACGTCACGACTAGTTCCGGTCGCCGTCAGTGACGTCAGCTCGGTCTGACGCTGGTTCTCGGACACCAACATTCCCGCTGACCCGAACACCTAGCATGCAGACGTTCGACTGCAGCTAACTGAAGATACTTCAATACTTGGCGGCGTGCATGGCGTCGTCGGTTAAAGCCTGTAATTGGTCAATGAAACGAGTTAATCAACGTCTGGCCCGGTCAGTACTTGGATGCGTAAACCCGCATAACAAACTCGGTGATAGGAGTTTCTCGGCCGCCGGTCCCCGACTATGGAACGACCTTCCACATGGACTATGGCGGCCGGGACTTACCTTCGACTCCTTTAGAAAGTCTCTGAAAACCCATCTGTTTGGCGACCGAAGTGCTTAGTGACTCTTTTGAGTATATAGGCGCTATATAAGTAAGTTTATCTATCTATCTATCTATCTATCTCTAGTTATGTAGGCCACCTCAAACTTCCATCGGCTGGGAAGGCAAAAGCAGATATGGTTCATTCCGTTCGTGGAAAAACGCATGGGTGCATTGCAGGTAAATCTGTGTGATCCCTTGGCAAAGCGTGCCATACCTGAGCGCACCTGTGATGAGGTTGCCTCATAGAGTGTCATATTACCTTTACCCTTATACAGCACGTATAGTCTTCAGGTAACTGGAAATGTGCGTAAGCAATATGACGGCCTAAGTAGGCTAATCTAGAGCACTGTGTGTAAAACGACCGAAGCTCTGAAACAGCTTTCGATGTCATGTGCACAACTGCATATATTCCTTAGAAAATGGATAGATCTGGTACATGCTCAGCATGCGGAAAAATGGTAGCTCATACAATCAGGTTAAATATTGCCATTTTTTGGCACATCTAATGGTGCCTGAGAAATTTCATAAAGTGGATAGCAATTCTTCTGCGGTTCTCTGAGAAGTCCTCTGACAAGTGCCTACAAATCCCCCCGACGTTTAGACTGAGAATATGGACAGATAACACAATATGTTACCAGTCGATTCCGTTAGCTGGATGCATTAGTTGATGTTGATGTTTACAAAGTTAACCATGCGGGAAGGCTAATTATGACGCTGAGAGTCTTTCTGCTTTGAAATACTGCACTAATGCATTTTATTCAGTTGCGTTTGTGCGAAGAGGAAGCCGCTATATACTGTTACTGTGTGAACTATCAAGCAGAAACAGATCCATTAGAGATACGCTGGACCGGAACAAAGCGCACACACCGACAAGGAAGCATTTTGTTTTATTTAAGTTTTTTACATTATTTTATTTCATTTTATTGCAGGCGTCCGCACATGTGCAACAAAGTAGCCTACGTAGGCGTGGCGTATCCACCCTTCAACCTTCGCGGACTCATGTGATTAGTGATGACGATCTGGAGTAAAGAGGGAGGGATATTAGCACAGCTATAGTTTGTGGAACACTCTTGTTGCACGATCGATGTTCTGGGCAGCTTACAGGTCCAGTTTCTACACACTCACGTGGCCTATGCTAATAGTAGTAAACTTGTGGTTGGCTATAATGATAGGCTACGTCCAGGATTCCAAAATACCATGGTCGAATGACGGTACATGTACAATCATAGTTTTGTACCATGGTACGACTACTATGGTTGAACTTGTACCGTGGTTCGACGATCGACCATGGAATTTAGAAATTCGGAATCATACAGGCATAGTCGTAATTCCGGGCGCAGCCCGGGTCAGGCCGAAGGCCCGGCCAGCTGCTGCCATAGTAAAATCGCCCGTGTGTGTGCGTACTGGGTTGTAAGCGTGATCCGCTGCCGACTAGTGTGTAGTTTATCGGCGTGACGGAAGTAGTCACGAAAACTACGAAAAAGCGTGAACTTTTTCTTTTAGCGAAGGCATCTGAAGCTGAAATTTGCATACGCATTCGTCGTCGGTATTTGACGTCTTTTGCTGGTCTCCATTTTGAAAATTAGCCAGGATTGACAGAGTTAGATGCTGCCGAAGATCGGCAAACAGCCAATTGTGTGTATCTAAAACGTGCCAACTACGGAAACACTATAGCGATATGATTGGTCAAGCTAAAAATAGATTATGCTTTTATCGCGACGAAGGAATAATTGGGCGTGGGTTGATGTCGTATCACAACAGTAATTAGTGCACTGCAGAATCGACAGGTAAATAGTAGACAAATTGAATGTATTGTTCTATAATGTGAAATTTGTAACAATACTAGTCAACTTCTTCTTTTTTAGTGTTAGAAATCTGAAATAACAGCGTGGTTTGAGCGAAGTGATAGTTAAAAACGGCGGCGGCAGGATGTTGGAACAGCCGCTTCCAATGAGCTCCGCTCTCCGGGCTTGCGCCCGGAGTTTAGGTTTCCTAATGGGTTATATAAATGTATGCAAATTTCACGTTTTTTCGTAGTTTTCGTGACTACTTCCGTCACGCCGATAAACTACACACTAGTCAGCAGCGGATCACGCTTACAACCCAGTATGCACACACACGGGCGATTTTACTATGGCCGCAGCCGGGCGGGCCTTCGGCCCGACCTGGCTGCGCCCGGAATTAACGGTCTGAACACAAGTTTTGAGCGCCATCAGCAAAGGCAAAGGCAAGGGCCGCACAAAATCCAAGCGGCAAATGCTTCTACACTTGGCAATAGACAACATCCCCCCATGCCCTCTCGCCGTACGAGGATGGGGGCCCATTTAACACAATGCGCCCTTGTTCCCCAAAAGTCTCAACCACGAACAGGATCTCGATCCGTTCAGCCGTTTTGCACATCTCAGCCGCGTAACAGACTGACTGACACACCACCACGCTACGGGATCATCGATCGCAACAGGCCGCGTTATTGTGTATTCGAAGCGGCCTATAGGCATACGGCACCTCTAGTCGCTGGTCATAGCCGTAAGCGGCAAAACGGCTCAGATCAATGGTCGCCAGAATCCCATCGCGAAACGTCATCGAAATGACGACAGTGTCGACGTCATTCAGCGACTTTATGACGTCAATGTGAGCGTGCGCCACCGTGTAAACTGACGTCGGATAGTCACCAACGATCCAGCAGATGATGTCGATGTCGTGTACCGCACAGTCGTGGAATATACCGCCTGATAATCACGCGACATTACTGAAACAGCCATATCTGGGGTCAATAAAATTCCTTTTAGGTAATAGCAGGCCGTCCATGGGCAGTGGCGCTCAGCTGGCGTAAGTAGTTCAGACTGACCCAGTTATTGATTTCTGATCAGAGTTGTATCTGCATGCGAGAGTACAAGTGTCTATATGTCCAGTGCATATGATGTCAGACACCCTGGTTAACAGACAGACAGACGTCATTCGAACAGCTTCTGCATGAAGAGCTCAGCTGGCGCTCTAGTCAGACGAGCTAACAAAACAGTACAACTTGGACGGTTTTACTAAACACCGAAATGTGTTTAGTGGATGCAAACAAGTAGAGAACAAGATGGCTTTTCACTCGAAGGTAGACGAACTGTGTATGTAGCATTTCGCCTGTCTGACCCTACGATTTAAACCTCGACAATCACTTAGCTATTACGGAGATATAGCTGCGTGCCAACAACGTTTTAGATCTACGGCATTCAAACAAAAGAATCCGGACAACGGGAACATCCCACTACTCCGAAGGTTCACTAGTCCGAAGGGTTAGGGTTAGGGTTAGGGTTGGGATTAGGGTTAGGGTTGGGGGTTAAAGGGTACCTTTATTATATTATATATTATTATACCTTGAAAAGGAATACGAGACAAGTTCGGACTAGTGAACCTTCGGACTAGTGAACCCTTCTCCGGACAACACATCAGACAGACAGACATGCAGGCAGACAAAACGCATTGCTGCTAAGGTAAAAATCAAACGTATAGGCCTAACACAGCACCATGTCACGTATAGCCTATATAGGTTTAACGGACCGGAAATGGCGAGATAGTCGGCAGACGGCAGTGGGCTGTCGCGGCTACAACACTTCAGAACGTGAATTTTTCCTATCTCTCCGGTCAGTACCCGCTGGCGCAGTCGACTCAGACTTGGATCAAAGCGCCTACAACACGCACTTGTTGCGACACTTAGCTGGCAAATCGTGGGCTCAGTATATATCAATGGGCGGTCGTCTGCAAATACGGGAGTGGAAAACGGATGAGTGGAAATAGCGGGAAAAATGAAAGCAGGGGTGGAAACGTAATAGCCTACACTCAAATGATAAACAAAATATCACTTTCGGCTTTCCATAATTCGTCCTCTTTCATTTTCCATCACTCCCGCATTTTCAGCGTTCCCGTATCAACTTCAGGATGTACATGTGACACGTTTGACTGGAGCTTTAGCATCAACTGGCTAACCTGCTTTTACCAGCATGAAGACGGCAGCTGACGCAATGTAGGCCTAAGAATAAGAGTATCCACTAAGTAGGCCTTAGGTCTGAGTAAGCCATGACGCTTGTGGATGGTGCCGTCACAGAAATGCCATGAAGGCGCCAGATCAATGTCCGAAATGACAAGCCTTCAGCCGCCGCGCCCGAACGTGTCCAGTGAGAGCAATCAATCAATCATGGAGTGGTCCAAGCAATAAAACCACTTCAGGATCCACTGAAGGTTGGGGAATGTATGTTTTAATTGGAATCGACGATAATGTCAGGACACGAGGCCTGGAAAAGAAAGTTTTTCAGATGCTGACGAAAGGTAGAAAGAGACGGAGCAGAGGTCACGTTGTCTGGCAGACTGTTCCAAATGGTTGGTCCGGCGACTGGAAAGACCCGGCTGCCGCCAACGGTAGATAGTTTCACGGACGGCGCCAGCAGAAGGTTGGTCCGAGCAGAACGGAGGCAACGTCGACCAGGGAGATCTGCAACACGAACCAGCTGACTCGGGTATAGCGGCGCGGCTCCATGAGAGGCCTTGTACATGAGCACGGCCATCTTGAACAATACCCTCTCCTGGGCTCGGAGCAAATGGACGGTGATGCGTGCATCCGAGATGTGGTCTGTGTGACGCAGACCGAAGATGAGCAGTGCTGCCGCGTTCATCACCGACTGAAGTCGGCGAAGAAGGTAGGCCGGAAGACCCACCAAAACGGCATTTCCGTAGTCCAGCCTCGACGGTACCAGTGAGACAATAAGAGTCTGGAACGTAGTCGTTGGCACAGAGTGTCGGATAGAACGCCGCTGCCTGAGAACCGCAAAGCATCGCGAGACCGTCCTCTGCACATGCGTTCGCATCACAAGGTCTGCATCGATGAAGATACCCAGGTCACGAACGGACTGGACTGGGTTGATCGGGGTCCCGTCGACGAGCAGTGGAGACCTGAACAGTTGAGAGACTGTCGTTGTGCAGATTTCAGCTACACCCAGAGCCAGATCCAGACAAACGGCCGACGATCGGCTGACAAATGGTTTCTTACAACTGATAATGGACATGACAAAATAATAACATTACAACTTTAATGGCAAACAACTAGTGTGGTGGGACCCAAACATGCATTGTACAGAATAACTGTACTGTATAGAAAACTGCAAGGGCGGCTGCAGCGGAAACATGACGGTTTTTCTGCGGTTCTGTCAGTCACTCTATGATGCTGTTAGTGCAGATCTTTCTGCTGTTGTGTCCTCTTGGTTGGTTCAGCCTATGTCTGCGGTTGTCTCGTGCTTCTTCCGCCATCCGAAACGAACCGACCGAAGATGACGGAAGACGGCGACGGGTACCTATAGGCCTAATGCTTAGCCTACTCATACCCAGGCCTGGACTGGCCATTGTGTCCATGGCACAGGTGCCTACGCCACTATCGAAAAATAAAAAAATATTACCATAATAAATATTATTATAAATATATGATACATTTAGAATGGCGCCCCTAAACTGCTGCTGATGGTACAGCCCCTAAAACACCCCCAGTCCTACTCTGCTCATACCTCGTTAAAAAAGCTTATCCACGTCACGTCCGTCGAGTCAGAAAGCGTCCATGTACTGTAATTGACACAATCTTGGTACCTGTTGAAAGAACAGAACAGTGGTCTGTTGACCTTCTCCGCTCTTTCATAGCAAGCTCTTATCCCAGTCTCTTCTTGACTTATCGGCTTCTCGCAGAAAACTGCCCTGCCTGTATTGTATGCACGACAGTGAAAACAGACCTATAACAGCGACAGACGTCGACAGCGAATCACAGGCGCTGGCAGTGTGAATGAATAAAAAGAAGCAGAGCAAAAAAGCAGATATGATCGCGAAGAAAGCACTTTCTTGGCTGCAGTCAGTAACGACAATAGAATCGAAGCTCAAAAATGTAGAAAAATGTCGAAAAACCGTCTGAAAACAGGAGATACGAAAAAATATAAACAATAAACGATGAACAGAAATCAATCAATCACGCACAGAAATGCAGTTTTGGAAACAAACTCAATGACAGGCTCAAAGAATCAGAGATCAACACAATACGTGAACAGACAATTTCCTGTCCCACGCACCAATTCGTACCCAAACCACTCGTAGCCGGGACTTGTAAAAAGGGTTAAGAACTTAGGGTTAGTTCTGGGTAAGTTCATGGAAAGCCTGTGAAACTTTCGTCTTAAAAGATACATCCAGATTAGTAGTATTCAAATCAGACGGCTTACAAATAATTTACTCAGTCGCTATATCACCCCCAAAATGTAAAGTGAGCAGTGAGCAGTGAGCAGAGGTTTAACGTCCCACTCGACACTTTATAGGTCATTTCGGGGACGATTTTTACAGGCAAGATGACCCAACCAACAGCGTCAAAGCACTGAAGGAAGCCAGT